>Ga0209092_10003297_pt1 | contig 14098 bp, 15 predicted proteins | sample FraStrMetagenome_FD_187446 | JGI IMG/M metagenome (GOLD analysis project Ga0209092, IMG submission 187446) | Marine eukaryotic phytoplankton communities from Arctic Ocean - Fram Strait ARC3M Metagenome (SPAdes) (version 2) | ecosystem: Environmental > Aquatic > Marine > Oceanic | place: Fram...
TGGACTTTCAAATATCCAGATATGATCCAGATACATCCGAATCTGGATATGACATGTCCAGTTTGTATACAACTGAACTAGAATGTATATAAACTGGATCATAACTGGATCCATTATGGATCCACATGTCACACTTCACAATCGAATTAGCTATACCTGTATTGTTGTACTTGTATGTTTCATCACACGATACGAGCCGGATCTATGCAAGCATGATTGAGATGAATGTGGCTCAAACAAAGAGTTCGCAATGACAACTCGGCGTCGTCGCCACACATCGGGCATGGATGCTGCCGAAGGCGAGCCACATCTCCAGGCACGCTTGGAGAGAGAAGACATCCCTGATGAGAGCACAGTGCCGCCGCATGCGTTGGGTTCAGTAATGTATCGGCCGATTGACAAAGCAATCTATGATCCTCCAGCAATGTATCGGCCGATTGACAAAGCAATCTATGATCCTCCAGCAATGTATCGGCCGATTGACAAAGATATCTATGACCCTCGTGCATATATTGCAATTGAGGAGGTGGTGGAATATGAAGAGAATACTAAAGATGTCGATGATGAGGAGGTGATGAAAAAGCCTGAACAAGCTGTCAAGAAGAAACCTGCTGCTTTTGAGACAGCTGCTCATATGAAAAAGCCAGAACAAGCTATCAAGAAGAGGCCAGCTGCTTTTGACATGACTGCACATAACACCGAGCCTTTGAAAAAGAAGCCAGCTGCTGCAGAGAAAGTTGTAGTGGCGAAGCCTGACAGTACCAGCGCTGGCAAAGCAGCTTTTGTCAAGGCGGTGTTGCGAGACCAGGTGAAAAGCCGCAAGTTTCGAAGCTCGATTGACACGCTCGAGCCAATCATCAAAACTCTTTGGAACGAGGATGCGTCACGAGTTACGGGTTAGTGCATCATCTAGTTGTACATATTTCATCTTCACGTCTTATTAGTAACATTTCATCAAGGGTGTCTTCATTATCATCAGACTTTCGTTCAGTGTGTGTGACTAAGTGAGAGATGCAAACTCGTTTGCTTCATTTTGATGTTCGAATCGTTACATCAATTCTGAATAAAATCATCCTGCTGCACAGCAATACCATTAGAGAGATGCGCTTGTGGAACTACGAGGCTGGAAAGGATTGTTCGGGAAAACGCCAGGCTCGCGAAACGCAGATCATCAACGAATACTACAAGATTGTGGACGGCATGCTTGTGGCTTGGCCTCAGAATCCTATATTTAAGAACATGCTGCGCGAAGTTCAGGAGAAATACAAACGAAAGAAGTAACTCATTATGCAATTGCGACTCAGCGAATCTAGCTCATTGTGCAATTGCTGCTTGAACGATTCTCGAATTGCAATGTTGGAATACGTGGTCGTTGGACATGCTATTTTTATGTGCTGACCTTCTCTGGTTGGCATTATGATTCAGGAGTGCTACAGAGCATGGCCATGTTTGTGCGTCAGGAGTGCTACAGAGCATCATGTTCTTGGTCTTGCAGTGGAGGCACAGAGCAGTTGCTAATGGAAGAACGAGCAACTGATAGAGAGCGTGGGTCTCAAAAAGAATGTAGGGCGCTCCCAGCATGCAAGAACAAGTGCTAGAGCCTCGATTCTGAGAGGAGTGTGCAGAAGCAAGTATTCGAGAGCATGCTGCGCAGAATTATAAGCAGAGACTTGAGCTTCGAGAAAAATAGGTGCGAGCTGCAGAGTATTTGCGATGGAGGTTGCTAATAATACAAAACACACATCCAGATAACATTTTCATGTACTTGTGATTTGTAATTGTGTATACGAGGCAAGCTTCATAGTGATGGTACATGGGTATATGTATATACACTTTCACGACAACAAACATGTGCAAACCATTTTGGATCAATCTCGTCACCCACCCTCTACTGAATGCAGCCTTGCCCATCCTCCTGATGGCATCATCTTTGGTGGAGCATCCTCAGCTGTCGTCGCCTGAAGGCAGGTTGAGGTCTTCCATCTACGCGCAAGTTCGAAGGTCTGGAACCATGCTTGCGAATCATTACTTTAGCATAGCCAAGCAGACGTGCATCTGCAAAGGAAGTGGCTGTGGTGCAGCCTCCAGCGAATGTCACTGGCCTACAAATTTCTTGTTCCCCATCTCCTACAAGGAGAACTGCAGAGTACAGAGCACATCAGATGAACAAACAAACGTACATAGAACAAACAGCATGTCACTGCCATGGCAGACTGTGCGCATAGCACGGTTGAGCGCCATTTCTTAGCCATCAAAGAGGATGGCTCTCTGAGCACAAGCGCAGATCAACTAGCTTCTCTGTTCGAGCGTTATGCCATTCTTGCATTGAGAGCGTCTCGAACAGCAAACGAAGTTTTCTTGGCATTGCCATGACAGCTTCTTGCAAGCTTCGCTATTCGAGCGTTATGCCATTCTTGCATTGAGAGCGTCTCGAACAGTATATACTATAAGTTGGCGTCGAAAAAGTACTTTGTCTGCATCCGCAGCACATCAAGCACGATTCACCAAGAGGCACTCACAACTAGAGAGACACAGTGATACATTCAGAGAAGCCCACTGCCACACACAGAAAGGCATGCACGCTCTGTGTGAGTTGTTTGCTATGTACTACCGAACAGATCTACATGAACATACGAACATGGATCTTATTATGGATGTAAGAGTACATTGCATATCCAGAATAACGACATTCAAATGAAAACCATTTCTATGTGTCTCTACATCAGCAAACTAGACGACAGGCGTTAGTTGGCTCAACACGGGTGGCAACACGGGTGGTGAACATATCGGTGCCATGACTGCTGGTGCTGCAAAAAGTGAACATGCTGTAGAGTACTTACCGCTACATGAGCTGACACCGCAGAGTGGTGGCATCGGATCATGGTTGTTACAAGTGGCAGAGACACCTCGAGTGTACGAGTACGAGTACACGTGGAACGGGAAAAATCTCAAAGGTAAACGATTCGAGATCATTCTGATGTCGTCAGAGATTGGCTCTTACTGCATTGGCCAGTATAAACGGAGAGGTAATCCGAAAACGGCTGACAAAGAGTTCGATCGTAATGTGGAGCGCTTCAAGGTGAAAACGACGTGGTGTGCGAACAAGGTGGGATTGACGAAAGAAAAACCATGTTACATCAGCACGCCATTGAAGATCATGATTGATTTAAACAGTACTAAGATGGAGCCAGTGCTACAGAGCATGCACAAGATGCCTGCAGAAGCTACTCCCACGGAAACTCTTCATACTATCCTGACGTGCCCACAGCATCAGCGTGTTGATGTGACTGCGCTGGTTGAGTACATGAGTGAAGTACGTGAGGCGACCTCCGCACATGGTGCGCGTCATGTGTGTGATGTTACTATTCGTGATGACTCTGGGCCAGGCGGGGTTTGTCAATGCAGTTTCACAATCTGGTTTCCGAAGCAGTATGAGAGCACAGAGAAACTTGCAGATCTTAAGCAGCTATGTGATGAAAAGAAACCTGTGACTTTCTTTGCATTGCAGTGCGACATCAAAGAAAATGCTAACGTAATAAAGCCAGACTTTGAAAGGTTCCGTTTTGCGCCATGCAAAACAGGTCCTCGCGCAGAGCAGCTTGAATCAAATGCAAATGACTTGCTCGGTGACACACAGCACGCCATTACAATTATCGCTAAGCTCCCAGTATTCGAGCCCCGGGAGTCTACGGATTACTTGGAGGTAGCAGCCAAGCAGACAACGTGTGAACTCTTGCGTGCAGCGCTGAGGAGTGGCGTGGAGTTACTGGAGAGCGACGAAAGCGGTGCTTCCGAGGACATTGAAGGAATATTGTTCCAGATCAATCACGTACGACTTCTCGAACCAGCTCCGAACGATAATTTGCTTACCAATGACGAGGCGAGGTTGTTTGTGCCAGTTGCCATGATCGATCGATCAGGCACGATAGAGGTTCGTATGCGTGAGAAAGCAGCTCTTGAATTAACCTCTTTGACGACCAAAGAAGAATTTATACAAGAAGCACAAAAAGGAGGACTCAACTTTCCCATCTTATGTAGCGTTCGTGTGCATATGAGAAAGGTGAGCGGTGTTACTGAGAAGGATTCTATCTCTGCTATTGTTGTGGAGGCCGAACAACAAAAGCTTTCAATTACCAACATGCCCAACACGTCAATGTTCGAATTGCGTAATCTTCTCAAAGTAATCGAAGTAAATGTGGAAAGGCTTGTTGTAGCGCCGTTGGAATCTGTTGCGCATTCACCGCACGGAGGCATGGTCGTAAATGCTTACGGCAAACAGCATCAATGTGCTTGTGTATTGACATTGATCGCACATACAGGAAAATCGATTGTGCACGAAATCGGACAGGGCCATCGCATGATGAGCAAAGAGGTGTGGAACATTCCCTTCGAGCTGCTCTTGCAAAGGCAAGAAGGTGCTCCAGAGCACGCATCAAAAATGATAGATGGACAGATCGCCTCTTTTTGCACTATGAACAATGTGCAGTATTACACTTTGAGTCCATTACCACGCAGCAAAGAGCCTGTGTATGCCATCGTCGTCATTTCGAACGTCTCCACTCACAATGGCAAGCTCTTGTACATGATTGACAAAGTTGAAAAAATCGATGATAAAGGAGAGTTAGCTAATGTGATTAATTACTTCAAGAAACTCTCCTACTGGTTAAAAAATGAAGAAGCGGATGAGAATGAACACGTGAGCAAATCGCGCACGTTTTCGGTTTCATCGATGTGCACACCTTATACGACAAGGAAATCGAGACGACTATCCGAGCATCCGACCGGAGATAGCTTGAGGAGTGACGAAGGTGTCGCTAGTGACAAGTAGCATCTGTATGATCTCGGGATTAGTGCTGCAGAGCATCTCAACGCATACAGTCACAGAAGATGCCGACACATGGAAACAGATGATACAACGATACTTTTCGGAAAAACGCATGCAGAGCAAGTACCAGAGAGCATGCTTTTCAGAGGGGAGCGCGGGAGGAAGTGCTAGGGAGCATGCTTTTCAGATCCGTGAGCTCTAGTGCCATTGCAGCCGTCATAAGCAGACACGTCAGTTTCCAGAAAAAATGCTATGCTGCTACAACACTTTGATCTTGATATATAAGCATCAACAATGCCAGCTGGATTTATAAGCACCAACAGCCTGTGCCGATATAGCAATATAATATTATTTCTGAATATTGAAGTAAGATATAATAAGAAACCTTATCAAATGCTGTTGGAAGCCCATCGCACCATTGAGGAAGCCCATCGCAACCTTGAGTCGTTAGCTTTCTGGATCAAGCAGTTTCAAGACAATAGTTTTCACCTTTGAGAATTCGATGAATCGCTCTGCTTGGGCAGATGATAGCTCTTGGTCGACTATGAGTAGTTGGGAAGATGATAGCGCGGCTGATGTCTCATCGGATGTTAGTGCTAGCAGGTGGTCCACAACAGCTTCTCTCGATAGCACTGAGACACCACCATGGGCACCGCAATACATTGTTCCCATCTCTACTCAAGTATTGCTTGATCTGCACCAAGGGCGACTACCGCGAATATTAGCACCACGAGTCCCACCCACAGCCATCGACACCAATGGATGGTGGTTGCCGATTGCTCTTACCGTTGGGCACCCTTCACCTCATCCTCTACTCCACAGCCAACTGCCACCTCCCATCACCACCATCCTAGACCCTTTGCCACAACCCTCATCACGTTCCTACCGTGTCAAGCCTCAACTACGGCCTTTGAAACTCCTTGCACCAGCTCTGAGCGTAATGTGGTTTTGAGGTTGAGGTGAGGCTCGGTGCCCAATGTGTGCATTAGGAATTGCTTTTCTGGCCACATGCATGGATTAGGAATCGCTTTGTGGCCTAATGTGTGGATTAGGAATTGATACTCTCTCGAGCGTCTATCTGGCGGATGCTAACTACTGCCGACCCTTTGTGCTAGTTCGAAACATGATACATGAAACATGAATGCTATTGAAATACTGATTCAACGATTCGTTATAAACTTGAGCACCTAAAAGGTTCATATGTTTGGAAGCAAGATATGTAATGATGTTCATCATGAAGTGTAATGTATAGATAATGTCATCCAACAATGCTGTCAGCGAAAAATGTACAACTGATGACATGTAACAGCTATATAAGTTGATTGTTTGAGGGCTTTCAAACATATGAATGTATTGGTGACCACCATACAATACATTACATTTTACATCCTTCGCACGCCATGAGCTCGATGTAGATAACGAGCTCATGTCAGGAAACATAAACTCGAAGTAGAAACTATATCGAAGCGTTGGAATGCTAATAAAACGCTTTTAATCGCATCACATCATAGTATGAATTCTGATGCGGCCATGTGCAGCCGGAGAAATATATATTATTATCATCATATATTATCACCATCATGATCTATATTTATAAAACCTTTATATCACATAACTGAACAATTACTTTACATACTATAGTATAGAACGCTTATGGAACGCGTACATAACACATACAACACAACACGCTATTAATGTAGAAAACACCTCCACTGATGCTACAACACACTCCGCCTATGGAAAACCTTCACAGTATGCCTTGGCCACATGCCGTATCCAGCAACTTGGTTCAAACTCCGCTCAACCTAAGATGGAACGCCCTAAGATGGACCGCCTTGATGATGCATCGCTTTCTTTGATCGCAGCATTTTTAGGTGAGCCCAATACAGAAGTTGCAGAGTCTGTGAACAATGCTCGCCTCTCGATGCTGATTGGAATTGGCAAGCTTGCTCACCGCTTCATTGTTTGGTTTCGTCAGTGGTTCGATTCGGAGATGGACATTGCGTTTCATTGGTGACCACCATACAATACATTACATTTTACATCCTTCGGAGATGGAGTTTGCTCGAGCTTCCCGATGCGTACCCTCTTGGGTCGAAGGGTTGGCTTCATTACTGAGCCATCAGCTTTCCGTGTCTAATTCAATTGCGCAGTGATGAGTTGGCTTGAGCTTCCGATCCCGGCTTGGCTAATGCTGAGCTGCAGTGCCGAGGGTAAGACGTGACAAATGCCGAGCGACTTGCGAAAAGCCTTGCGAGCGCGCTTGGCAAAGCAGAGAAGTACATGCAAGGCAAGGTTCTGATAGTTGCGTTCGCTTTCTATAGATAGGTGTTGAATAGGTTGGCTTTGATAGGTTTCTATAGGTTTTCAAAGCTTTTAGAGGCTCTTGATAGGCGCTCAATTCGATTTCGATAGGTGTCTGTCTATCTAGAAGTGAACATGTTTGACGATTATTGTTACTACTACTATTAATAATTGTTCAATTCACTCCTACAAAACAGCGAATTCAATTCAATTCAAGTCACCTCCTACAAAACAGCGAATTCAATTCAATGTCATGTCAAGACATCTGACCATCATTCAATTCAACTCCTACAAAACAGTGTGAGGTATATGATGTTCTTGAGAACCACACACACGCTCGATCTTCATGTATTAGTTAGTTACGGCTCAATCTCCAGCCATGTTACCTCTACTAAACCACAATGATACTCTCAACGACCTCCAGAGAGAATGGCTTCGGCAAGTCTTTGAAGGACCTGTACCTCCGACAGAATATATGCAGCCACCTCCGGAGAGAATTGCGTTCAGCTATCAGCTGCCTGCGGCACTTGCGGCAAGCTACGAGTTGCCTGTGGAACCTGCGGCAAGCTATGGGCCTCCTGGAGAATATTTCTGCCTACCACCACCAAACTTGGTTCCTCAACCACGCTTCTTCACTGATATGCAGGTTCAGGCTGTAGAACTCGAATCGCAGGAACCTGTTCAGGCTTTGCGCATTTCACAACTGGAGGCTAGACACAGGCGTTGGGGAAGGGGGCGTTGCATACTTTGCATTGATTGCAGACGGAGGCTGAGAAGGCTGTGCAGCAGGCTGAGAAGGTTGTTCAGCGTCCAGTGTCTTTGCAGCTTCCTTATGTCAGGCATATCCACTGCTTTCCGTGCTCTTCTTCACCACCATTAATTGCGGATGACAATCCTTCGCCATGAATCAGCTCCACAGCTCTAGTGGCAGCTCTATTCGCTCCGAAACGCACCCTTTGGGTCGACGGAAGAGAGCGTAACTATCTATATGCGATCCGAGCGGAATGCTGACGTCCGAGAGGCACTCTCTCCTTGTTGTCTGTTAGCGATTGAAGTGACGAATTGAAAATTGCATCTTTACATGTGCAGCTTGCATCGCTGAGTCTAGCAATTCAGTCTGCATCGCTGAAGAGCTCATGTCACGTATGTCATGTTGTGTAGTATGAAAATGATGTAATAATTTGTATGTCACTACCTTATTTTGTTGCATCTTACAATCATCTGCACTTTGCATCTTTCAATCTGCCAATCTGCAGAACCTCTTGCAATCTGCACCTTGCGTCTTGATTATAATTGATTTTGCCTTTACATTTTTCAAGTGCATGCGCGCCCTTCTTAGAATCGGACGTCGGACGCATGGATGTGTTGAGACGATTGAATTTGTGTGTGCCCCCACTGTTGTCCACCTTCGTTATCGCCATCTCGCTTCTTTCACTTCGTTCTTATCGCCTTCTAGCGTTTTATTTGTGGCATCAGAGTGTGTAGTTCCTCAAGTGACGTGAGTTATATTTCGAGATTCAAATCGGGTTGCTGGTTTAATTAAACAGTCAGTTATTAGGAGCGATGTGGTGTAACGACTAATTACTATATTATTACTTTACTACACTTGGCTCAACTTCAGCGCTTGTGTGTGTTAGTGTGTCTGACTTCGGCGCAACGCCCGTGAAGAATGATCGGAGCTTCATAGCTGATTCTGTTTGACCATGGAACGCCCAACCATTGCGTGTTGTTGTTGTTGTTGTTGTTGTTGTTGTTGTTGCTTCAATTAAACTATCATTTCCACATTGAGTTATATCTTATTATCATCATCACTCAAGTCATTCATATTGGTTCATTGTATCTTGATCAGCCGAAAATAGTCACTACCTTCTGGGTCGAGTGACAAGGCGTGACAAAGGTGGTCTGTCAGTCATTCCTTAATTAATCAAATCTATTTTCAATTTCTTTTTTCGTTTTAGCAGCTATGATGTGTCTACGTTCCGTTCGAGACAATTGTCTGTATTGTTGTATTCAGTTCAATTCCGTTTGAAGCTCAAGCGACCGAAGTGAGTTGCTGAGTACTGAACCTTCGACCCAGTAGGTGATCCAGCCATGTCTAGTTCTTCGCTTGCGTTGGACACAGCGGCGGTGGCAAACGCAAAGCGCTCCCTTGCTCAGTTTAAAAGTTCAGGCCACAATGTGGACCAGTTTAACGGGGATCATCTTAAGATATTTATGCAACTGCGGAGCTTCGCCAAGCGCGTTACTCCTGAGATGCTTGTTCAAGCTATCAGCAAGCATAAGAAGAACTTTGAAGTGAGCGCAGGTGCGAGGACTGAGTACTTTGGGGTTCCTAAGGTCAACTTCCCCAATGGCTTGCCACCAGAAATCAAGTCTATGGAGGTGTCGTCAGAGGATATCGAGACAATATTTCAGACGTGTGACTGTTCTATGGACACCGCAAACTTCTACGTCATTCATCGCTGCGCGCCGCGCCAGTCGCTCGGCTTCAACGTCAAGATCTTTGAATCTATTGCGCGAAATAGATCGAGCTTCGATACTTCAAACTGTGTCATGACCGCTAGCGCCGGTGGTACTGATGCTGATGGGTCTACTGCTTCTACGCCAATTGCTGCAATTGCAAACGCACCACCCTCTGGGTCAAGTTCCACCCGGGTCCTGAGGCGACACATCTCAGAGGTAGACTCAGTGGATTCAGATCCGCAAGCTAAGAGGGCTAAGGACTTGAAGGACACAATGAAGTCCTTGAAAGATTCCTTGGTTGAGGCCATGGATCGGGATCAGTGGGTTGGCGAGCACGCGATACAGACAGGCAACGTCAAGTTCTTGCTCGCTGAGCTCATTCAAGTCTTGGATGACATGAAGCATGCTGCCCCTGAGGCCGACAAGGTGGCTGCCGACAAGCTTGTTCTGCAGATCGCAGCATGGTTTACAACACAGATCCTGATGCGCCCCGTCTTTAAAATCTTGTACAACTTCCAGGGAATGATGAATGGGATGCTGGCAAATGTGAATCCAGAAACACTTCAAAGTACTAACACGGATATCTCGGACTCGGTGAAGCTCATCGAATCTTTGGCTGAAGTGGATTGCACGGATTTGACTTCTGGTGACGCAATGCCAAACTTGCAGTTGGCAGCCGTGCAATGCAGGACGAAATTCCGCAAATCCATTATTTACCAGAGCTTCGTGGAAGCGAAGATGGAGTTCACTCTCGACAGAGCGAAAAAGGCCAGTGGGCAAGACAGGATTGTCTTGATGAAAAGTTGTCGGTGTGTGGATGGCTTGCCAGAAGGGATGCTCACTACGATCAGTGTAGTGAACACTTTGTTCAACGAGGAGATATCGTTCCAGACCCGGCTGGAATACTTGGCCAACAGCGAAAGCCCCAGCACCTTGAAGCTTGCGCTTGAATGGGACCCAGAGGGCGCAATTGGCGTGGCGGCGGTTTGCCTTCAGGAGACAGCGGATATCACCGGAAGGCCGTATGCAACCGTCGAGCAAGTCTTTAAAGGCATCGTTTCTTCTGTTTCCGATCCGCAGATCGAAATTAAGAACCCACTGATGAGTGCAACGAGACAGTTTGTAGGGAGCGTCTTTGGAGTGGAGCCGCTCCCCGGAGGACCGTCGATTTGGCAGCGTATTATCGTTGCTAGCTCGTTGCAGACACGCTTGGATGTCAACATCAATGATGTGGAGGGGCTTCAGAACATTGCGAATTTTCACGCAGAGACTGACATTCCGAGCAAATATCAGACAGATGCTTACAAGGCAACCAAGGAATATCTGAAGTCAGTTAAGAAGGAGGATGTACCTACATGGTTTGCGACTTGGAGCACTGCTCGGAAAGAGAAGGACAAGAAGACGAGGGAGATGAAGCTTGAGGTCTGCGGGAATGAACAGGAGGGCCCAGCCGTTGCAGAGGCGGAACCGGTTGCGGAATCGGCGGCATCGGCATCGGCGTCGGCATCGGCGGAAGCCGTCGAGGCTACTGAATTGTTCAAGGTCGGCGACCATGTTGTGACGCATGCGGCCAAGAGCAAAGACTCCTTTGATATGCAGGATGGCGAGATCGTAGGGGTACTCGCGAAGCACTACAAGGTGAAGTTGTTTACTGGGCTGGTTAAGGGTGAAGTGAAGAAGTTTTTTTTCCGTAATGTGACTCTTAAGAATCCTGAGCCTGAGCCCATTGCCACTGCTGCTGTTGGCGGCAATGCCGAGTCCGAGCAGACAGCACAAGCATCTCCTACAGCACTGGCAGCTCCTGAAGTAGACAACATGAGGGACATGCGAGATCTCTGGGAACAATGAATTAGTGCGTGACTTCTGGGCCTTGAGCTTGCTTTTGTATATTTTTGCACTGCTGAGCTGGGCTTGAGCTTCCCGATGCGTACCCTTTGGGTCAAAGGGTTGGCTTCATGCTTGCTTTGCCGTTCTGATGCATAGCTGGGCTTGAGCTTCCCGATGCGTACCCTTTGGGTCGAAGGGTTGGCTTCATGCTTGCTTTGCCGTTCTGATGCATAGCTCACCTCCAAACAACAATTGATGTATGGTTTGTGGTTGTTTATGTAGTTGCGATTTTGTTGAACGTAAATGCGAAGTTGAAGTTAGATCGAAGTTGGAAACGCAACGTTCAACTTTCATCATAGAATCAGCTATGATGCATTCCGAAACAGCCATGTCATGTGTAGCGGGAGTCACTGTTTGGTAGAAGCTCACGCTCAGCTCTTTTCCTCTAGAACACTTAAACACTTATAGACTTATAGAACATACCACCTGCACAACACCTACATAACAGAACTGAACACGATACAGCACAGCTTTGAACATATCACCATGATGCTAAATGATTTGGCATTATGATGAACTCCGAAACGGCCATGTGTAGCCGGAGTCACTGTGCGGTAGATGCGTGACCGGCGCGAAAGTGTACAATACTCTGCAGGGGAATCCGCAGTGCGGGCCATTTTGGCATGGCATGGGAAATCCGCATGGCCGGAGAGATGTGCTATCAGATGCAGTGCAAAGAGCTTCTTTCACGTTATAATATATGCGAACAAGACTTGAACAACCAACTATTATTAACATGTTATGATGTGCCATGATGCCGTGTCTGCTCTGCACCAACTTGCATAGCGATTGACCTATCATGCCCTGTGGACATTCTTTTATGTATGAATGCCATGTCTGCAGCGCTTTCCCTGCTTCATGCAAGTTCAATGGTGAAAATTAAAAATGAAAAGCACGATTAGTGTACAGCCAAGCTTTCACTGTGGCATGCAAGTTCATCGGTGAAAAAGAAAAGCACGATGTTTGTACAATGGCAAGCTTTCATTGTTTCATGCAGGCTATTTATTTATAACGGAACACTGAACAGTTAGCCCTTAATCGGTTCTAGCTCCAGATTGTTAGTACTACGCTACAAGGCTATAGCTTTTCAGAATGCAATATCGGATCGATCGGCGCCGTGTTCGTTTCAGCTTGGCTTGAGGTTGCCTTGCCTCAATTCTTGCGCTCTGCTTGATGCCTACTGCCGCAGGTACCAAGGAGTCTTCGGCACTATTCACTGCTGCTGCCGCTTTCGAGCTGCAGCAAGTTGTCGGCCCTAAGAAAGGAAAGGAACCGCGAGTGGTAGCCGGTCCTTTACCTGTGAAGCCAAGCAGCACAGGGCGAGCCTATTATTGCTTGCTCGAACATCACGAGTTTGGCCCCTGCGTGGCAGCAGGGCAGACCACAGCAGTTCGCCTTCTGAAAGGCAGTTGGGTGGCAAACCCGCCAGCCCCTGAAGGCTTCGCTACTTTGGATAGCGCTCTTAACGAGTTGAGTGTTCGTTGCCCAGATCAGGATAACTTCATTGTATACTTGAAATAAGCAATGATTCCAGCGAGAAAGGATGTGTGGAGCATCCCTGTCACACGAATTGCTCGCAGGAAAGCTGATGAGAAACATCTCGCACTGCGTACCTGGGCTTCGAATGAGATGAAGTGGTTCTGGTGCGACACGCAGTGGCAAAAGGACAACGAGAAGAAAAAAGACCATTGGGACACTTGGCGCTATGTTTTTATCTTGGCATTCGATGGACAATTTTATTCACAAGAGGTTTTCGAAAATTGGTACAATGTAAAAGTGACGCTGGGAATGTCTCCGAGCCAGGCTAGGAAAAATGGCCTCAGTGTAATCGACATTCCACATCAGGTGGTAGGCACATGCAGTCCTCCTTTCACCAAAGCCCACCTTGAACAAACGCAATCACATGATTACTACAGCATGCGCCTTCAGCCATGTGTGTCATTGGCAAGCACAGACGAGGTGGAGAGCTGCATATATCTGCTGCTTAAACATGTTGTGGAGAGCTGCATTGCATGGCCTTGCCATGGGTCGGTCAATGTGACGGATGCTGAGGCCTTTCCTTGGCCCGCTTTCTTGAGGCACCACGAGTGCAGGCACGAAATCGTGGCTGATGGCATACTTCGGGTGTTGGTAGTTCAGGAGCTCCCAACACTTGAGCCTTACCTGATGATCATGCACAGCTCTGGGTATGGCAAGAAGGTAGGAAAGCCATACTTGGAGAAAAGTGGTTGCAGCGACATCTTTTGTTTTCAGTCGAACTTTTTCCATGTATATCAGTACACTGGATTCAAATGGAGTTTGAGTTCGGAACTGGAGGTCAGCAGCACCAGCTGTCAATGACATGGAGTCTTTGCAGTTGATAGCTTCAGAAATCCATACCATCGTATCTTCTCCATTTAACACCTTCGTTTTCCTGTGGGGGGACCTTTTGCTTCAAGCTGGTGTGCCACTGCTGAAAGAAGAAAACAATTACAAGTTGTCGGTGTATGTATGCAGGGAGAGCACATGTCCACATCGTTTGTGTTTGCTTGGCTCACGTGTTTGTACATGTCCACATTTGAACCTAGCGGTAGCTATTCTTATTAAAACCCAAACGTACCAATTGGGTCGAAGGTTCAG
>Ga0209092_10003298_pt1 | contig 14097 bp, 11 predicted proteins | sample FraStrMetagenome_FD_187446 | JGI IMG/M metagenome (GOLD analysis project Ga0209092, IMG submission 187446) | Marine eukaryotic phytoplankton communities from Arctic Ocean - Fram Strait ARC3M Metagenome (SPAdes) (version 2) | ecosystem: Environmental > Aquatic > Marine > Oceanic | place: Fram...
AACACAAAAGGTCTCGTTGAGCGGGTAATTGAACGGCCCTAGGCACAAGACCACACCCAACGGGCCCCTGCGGATTTGAGCCAACGTCCCATCTACGTTGTGGATGTGGCTTCCCTCACGGTGGAGCTCCTTGTATTCGCTCACCGTGTCGCGCAGGTAATCCACCGTGCGGGTGAATTCTTTGACCGCGTCCTTTTTCCGCTTGCAGATTTCCCACATGAGCAGTTTGACCACCAGCTCCCTTTGCTCCACCATGCAATCGATGAACTTCTCCATGGCTGCAATGCGCTCTGATGCACTGGCCGTAGGCCAAGCCCCCCTGCCGTGGTCATAGGCCTTTTTGGCCGCTGTCAGTGCCTCCAACCCCTGTTCCCGCTTCAAGTCTGGAGCCGAACCCAAGTGCACCGGCTCTTCCACGCCATCGACTGCCGTAAGTATGGGGCTGTACACCTGCGCCACTTCGCCCTTCCATGTCTTGAGTTGCCCGTCAATCAAATAAGTGGAATGATGGATGGGCTCCAGAAGCGCGTCTTTGGGATCGAGCAGGCTGTCTTTTGCGGAAATTGCGTGCGTCATGAGAAGAAAACCCCGCAGAACGTAATCTGTTCAAAGACAAGACCTCACAATTTGTCTCAGGGGCACAAACGCGACTCGGTGTCGGTCAATCTCGGTGATGGTGGCAACGACCCGACAGGTGCTTGGTTCTGTTTGAACAACGCGAACCTTTGCTTTTAGACCAGCCTGTGCAACGCACGGAAGATTCCGATGACGCTGCGCTTTTGGCGGCAGATGAGGGCCTTTTGCGCTGGAGGTCCCATCGGCCCCACTCGGACTCCACTCGAGACTCGACATGGTCGGGTAAGGCAGCAAACACATTCAATCCAGAAAACGACTCCAACGAATCGACGGTGACCCGATAGCTCCCCACTTCTCCAGGAACCTCATCTGAATTGGGAAACACGAAGGCCACTGCCGAAGTATCTGCTCCGTATCTCAACACCGCCTTCCAAAAATGAGTCGGCACCCTTACGCCGCCTGCAATGGTCCCCCTTGACGCCTGGCCCGGCCCCATCACCACATAAACACGGCCATACTGTGCACTCCAAGCCCGGACCAATTCTTCTGCCCCTTTCCATTCGCCCCGGTTTAACGCCGGTGTTTGTGGGGCCATGTTGGTCATGAGAAAACTCGACTGCATTTCCGCAGCCGATCCTCTCGAGTCTGCAGCTGGCTTCATGTGTCCACGATCAAATCCGCTGCCTGGCCATTTGGATGGCGCACTGGTCGCCACCCGTTCGTCCACACTAAAATTGTCGCTGCGCCCAACGGCCCCATGCCCCTCCTCTGCTGTCAATTCATAGGCCACCCAATGCGGAATCCGACTTGCCCCATCAAAATCCACCAAGTAAGACCCGTTTTCTAGCAACTCTCCTTGGACTGCAGGAGCAAACAATTGGTCCTGACCAAGCGACATGAACGACACAGCACTGGCCAAAAGGACCAGGGCCCCGCTCAGACTTCCCATCGAACACTCAACCGAACGTCGGTTTGCTCCTTGATTTAATCTCCACTCCATCTTGCGAACTTATGGTCGAACCTAGATTTTCGTCCAGGCCAAGACACGATTTTTGACTCCTTCGAGATCAAGTCTTGGCAACACATTCACTTCGATTTCCAAGTCCCACCTTCCCGTGCGACCTTCGCACGGTGAAAGCGTTCACATTGGGTCCCGTAGCTCAACTGGATAGAGCTTCTGCCTTCTAAGCAGACGGTTTCGGGTTCGAGTCCCGACGGGATCACTAGCTGACTGCCGAAAGCACAGTCGTGGCTGGCACTCCATCCATTTCCTGACCCTACCCATAGGCCGACATCACCACAAGAGGAGCTTTCGAACTCCCTTCACTGTGCAGGCAACCTTACTGGCGGAATATCCACTGCGATGGGCGTCGATTTGTGGGGCATTTCGTAGACTCTGCCCTGTGCAGGGAATGGCTCTTGTGACGTTCAGGCGTCTTTATTGGCACTCGATGGTGGTCGTATGCCTACATGTGTGTAACTTTGCCCGATATTTAGAACACATGCCCCAAGGAACGGTTAAGTTTTTCAACGACGACAAAGGCTTCGGCTTTATCACTCCCGATGAGGGAACCAAGGACGTCTTCGTCCACGTCAATTCATGCAATGGCGACATCGCCGAAAACGACGTGGTCACCTACGAAGTAGAGGAGACTCCAAAAGGCCTGAGTGCCGTCAAGGTGTCGGTCGTCTGATCGTCTCTTTGAAACGCAATGAAAAGGCCGGGATTTCCCGGCCTTTTTCATTCCCCAATTTTTTCCTTTCTCCGCCTTTGATGCTGCGGAGAGCCAAGCAAAATGCATCCCCTGTGAAGCCATCTGCGGTTCAACTTCGCCCCATGCCGTCATTTCGTCCACGTCCAAACCGCGCGGAAGCGGATTTTCGTGAGCCTGTGTGGGGGCCGGGGTTGCCAGTGTTCGCCTCGATTTAGGGGGCATGAACCAAAAGAAGGCTTTGGTCAAGCACCCCCCCTTGAGTTCTTTGTGATTGGATTGGGAATCTCGGCGTGGTTCTGGCAGAACCCGCGCGCCACGGACCATTTTCAATAAGAACGATCCATTGAGGATTTCGGAAACCCTGTGCACCTAATTCATGGAGAGCGGACGAATCCGGCCTCCATTTAGAAGGCTTCTCCGATGAAGATGTAGATGCCATGGCCCTCTGGAGTGAAGGCGACATCGACACGGGTGTAGATGTCCTTCTCGGGGAAAAGGAGGTATCGAATTCCAGCCCCCCCAGTGGGTAAAAACTGATTCCATTGGAAAGTGTGTTCATCCCCAAACACCTGACCCGCAGCCAAAAACACGCTGGCGCCCAGGCTCTTTGAAAAGGAAAAAGGCAGGATGCGGTACTCCACTTGAGCGGCAATGAGGTTCCTGTCACGGTACCGACCGAGATAGTAGCCGCGCATCAAGCTTTCTCCCCCCATGAGGGACAACATATTAAACGGCGGATTCCCCGAAGTGAATTGGCCATAAAGCTGTGCGGCCAAAACGTTGTTTTCTTGAACAGGCTGGTATATCCGGTTGTCCACGATGTAAGAGGTGAAGTCGAAGTCACTTCCGGTCTGAGCTCCATATTTCAAGAAGGCCCACTCGCTGTACAGGCCATGCCTTGGATTCATGGCGTTGTGGATGTTGTCGTAGAGCAATCCCAATCCGACCCCCATGTTGGTCGAACCCAAAGCCCCGACGCTGGGTCTTCCTGCCTCCGGTGAGGCTTCACCAATGCCCTCATACTCCACCCGATTCAACCTCTGAAAATCCAGTTCCAATCCAAAGTAAAGCGAGGGCAATGTCTCCCGCAGAACCCGTTCCCGAAACAAAATGTACTCCCCGTCGATGACGCTCTGCACGTCCGAGGGAGAGTCCCTGCCAATGCCATAGTAGAACAAAGGGAAACTTTGGTAGCGCGCGCGACCATAGAAAAACCACTTGTTTTTGTCGGTATACAACGCGTGGTCCAACCAAATGCCATATTGGTTTTCCAAGGTGTAAAATGTGAAGACCTTGATTTCACTCAGTCGGTTGCTCAAATCCCGTTTCGCGGAATAGACGTAAAGGCTGGACACCCCAAACTCCCAATTGGTTTCCGGTGAGAAAGCCAATGTGGGATAGTTGATGAACTTGGGCGCTGCGGGGTCATCATCCACACCGCGCACATTGTCCAAGATGCGTTGGAACAGGCTACCTGACTCCCCCTCCTCTTGACCCATGGCTGGCATGGAGAGCCCAAAAGAAACGAGCAGCAAAAGCGCGATTTGACTGTGGCCTTTCATCGGACTAAAACTAGGTCTTCCACCCTGTTATTCTTGCGCTGAGGACGATTCATTTCCTGCGATTTCAATGCACTCAGGCCCTGCCAAAGAAGCCCGACAAAGCCACCTCGGACATGGTCAGCGGCCCCTTGACGCTCAATCGAGATCACGGAGACAGCCTACAGACGGAGCCACGCGGAGACCACCAACGCAGGAGAAGCTCAACCTCCCTTCCCAAATGCAACCTTAACTTACTATGAATTAACCAGTTAAAATCTACCAAAAGGAGTACAGTGAATCGATGGTCAACCCTGCCCCAGGCATGGCCCTGACCAAACAAGACCCAATAAATGATGCGCGTTTTTCTTCCACCTCGGCCCCGATTAAAGAAGCTCAGTCACATGGGGATTTTCCTGATGCTGGTCTCGCTGCCTGTCCCTTCTTGGGGTCAGGAAAGTTGCTTTAACCCCGACTTATCCAACGATGGCAACGTTGGTGCTGCAGACCTCATTCTTCTCCTCTCGTACTTCGACATGGCCTGGCCCTTGGATACAGGCATAACGTGCCCAACGAATATGGAACACCAAGGTCATGAATACGGCGTGGTTCAAATGGGGAATCAGTGCTGGTTTTCAGAGAACTGTCGCCACCTCCCTGCAGTATCCCCGCCCTCTTCCCTTGAATACACTCCGCACGCATTCGTTCTCGGCTACGACGGAACAGATGTCGCTCAGGCCATGACCACCGATGCTTATGAAACCTATGGGGCATTGTACAACTTCGTTGCCGTCACAGAATGGGACCTTTGTCCTTCTGGATGGCACACCGCCACAGACCAAGATTGGTTTGAAATGGAGGCCCACATGGGACTTCAAGAGACGGAATTGAACACTTTAGGCTGGCGTGGCGAAGCGCAAGGCGACCACCTCAAAGACAGCCTGAATTGGAATGGAACCGACAATTACGGGATGGGTTTCTTGCCTGGGGGGCAAACCTTCACCAATGGCACCTTCGGAAACGAGGGGGCTTACGTGCACATTTGGGTCGCCACAGAATACACGTTTACGAAGGGGTGGTATCGCGCACTGATGACCGGTTCAGATGGCATCTTTCGAAGCAACAATGTGAGCAAAACTATGGGGGGATACGCCCGGTGTGTTACCGACTAACATCCACCAAACCCCCTATTCATGTCGCATGCCTGCTTTGAAACAACGTCATCGTTGGTTCATTTTCGGCCATGAAAGGACCTGAAAAACAGGTGTCAGATATTATCTTGTCGGCATGTTCCTACGCAATACTTTGACGCTTCTTGGCCTCGCAATGGCGACGATTGCTGCTGCTCAGTGCGAATACACTGAAGTCACCTTCACCACCGCCACCGCTCTCTACCCATGGGAAATGGGATGGGAGCTTTATCACCTTGGTGAATCTGACACCACCCAGATCTTGTCTTTCTCTGGCAGCATTGAAGGGACCTTTGCGCAGGAAGTCTGCTTAGAGGACGGGTGTTACTTCTTCCTCGCCACCGACAGTTGGGGCGACGGCTGGAATGGAGCCACACTCTCCTCCGATCTCGACTTGGCCGGATTCGACGAAACGTTCACCATGAACAATGGGTTTTTCGGCTACTTGCCCTTCACCGTCGGCGATGAAGAATGCAACTTCCAGTTCGGAGGATGCACCGATCCAGAAGCCATTAATTTCGTGGAAGGAGCCACAATAGACGATGGATCCTGCACCGAAATCCAAACCTTCACCTACCTAGACGGCAGCACCAACTACAACAGAACGTACATCTACTACGCCCCACCCAACATGGAGCCCGGTGCACCTTTGATCTTTGCCTTGCACGGCTACACAGGGGATGCCCTCGGCATGTTCGCTGTGGGCGGTTTCCGCGAACTGGCCAACGAAGAAGGATTTGGCCTGGTGGTGCCACAAGGCTCTCCCGACGGCAGCGGAACCAACCACTGGAACGCCAACTTCGATTTCTCCAACGTGAACGACCACGCGTTTTTGACCCAACTTGCTGGGTACATTCAAGAAACCCACGGCCACGATCCGGCATGCACCTATACCTGCGGGTATTCCAATGGCGGCTACATGAGCTACTCGCTGGCCTGTGAAAACGCAGACGTATTCCGCGGGATTGGTTCGGTGGGGGGCCTGATGGGGGGCAACGACTGGGTGTCCTGCGACCCCAGCCAATCGGTTCCGGTGATTCACCTGCACGGCACCGCCGACAATGTGGTGCCCTACCTGGGCAACCCCAACGATGCTGGCAACTGGGGTGGCAATCCCAGCGTGGAGACCATCGTCTCAACATGGGCCGAATGGAACAATTGCACCGAGGTCACCGAGGAGGCTTTGCCCAACATCAACCTGAACGACAACAGCACTGTGGACCTCATCACACACTCCGGAGGGACCGATGGATACGAAGCCCGTGTTTACCGGGTCAATGGCGGTGGCCACGACTGGTTTGGGTCTTGGGGCAACATGGACGTGACCAGCGCTGTGGAGATGTGGAGCTTCTGGAGCCAGTTCTGTGGCGCCACTGTGGAAGTCGAAGAATTCGAAAACCTCCAAACCGAACTCGTGCGTTGGGACGGACAGAAACTCATCGCCCTATCAGATTGCCGCGTGCGCATCTTCGAAGCCTCTGGAAAGCGGGTATTCGATCGCCCCATGATGTCAGGGCAGTCCTGTCCTTTTAGCGGTTGCGGACAGATTTACCTCATGGGTGCTTCCCAAACCGATGGTGCTTTCCAGCAGCTCAAGTTCTGGGCAGACTGACCGTCAAGTGTATCCTTGGGGGGAACACTGGCGTTGGAAAATGGTGCTGCCAAAGCACTCGCTCTCGAGCGGCAGCAGAGACTCACCAGAGGGACACCCTACCCAACCGATGGTGAGACAACCCGTGCGGCCCTGCCTGAGGGTCTGCGAGATCATCGGAGTGCGTTGCCATTGGGCTGAATCAAGGCAGGCCATGGCGCTCAATGTGGCCGCAACCCACAGGAGTACAAACATCAGAGCTGCGGTTTAAAGACAATACCCGTGGACAGGGTCTTCTTGTGAAGGGCCCTGTATCCATTCTGAAGTCCATGCTTTTCTTTGTGGCCTGCGCCCATGAAAATCTCATCCTTCTTTGCCCCTGAAAACCGCAACACCTTGCTCGCAGTATCGGGCATCGTCTGTTTTTTTCTAGCCCACTATTTTACTGGCTTTATTCTGGTGGGGCTCATCATGATGGGGACGTTGACTTTCCGCTGGCTGCGGAGGAAATTCGCTAAGCTGGCTTGGGTTCCCATTGCCCTTTTTCTCCTGGCAATTTTTGCTTTTTCACCACTGCTCATTGGCATCACGGCCATGGCCATATCCGAGGCTGCTTCCGGAACCTCCCTGAACGAGAGCAACAGCGTTTGGGGGGTATTGCCTTGGATGACCTTCTTTACCGTGAGCGCAGCGGGTTCGATTTTGCCTTTCATCATTGCGGGCGCAGCCGTGCACTCCGAAATCATCGCCAAGAAGAAAAAGAAGTCCCCATTGAGCGACATCATCCTTCCTTAAGGATCCAAAGGTTGGCCGATAAAATCAGCTCTTCCTTTCGTCGGGATTGCCCTGGCTAGCCAATCCACCGCTTTTCATGGGTTCGTTCCTCTTCAAGCCGCGCACTTTTCCACCCTACAACCCGAGATCCTGAGCGGACGTGGCCAGCCACACGCAGCCAGCTCAAATTGCCGCGTGCACATTCCCGAAGATTATGGACAACAGGCTTGGAGTGAACTCACCCGGAATCACCCCCTCTTATCTCACCCCCTCCGTTTTGGAAATCACCAAAATATCGCCGCCAAAAATATCGCCCACAAAGCTCTGTCGAGTCCCATCCCACTGCAACTTAAGGTGTCCCATAGGTAGAGAAATCCGAACCGTTTTATCGCTGTCTTGGTAATCATAAGTCAACACTTCGGAAGAGAAATCCACCTCTGTCCCCATCTCTGATGCGCCCGCATCTTGAAACGAAAGCATCAGGGTCCCCCTGTCAATCCAAACGGCGGTTCCACGCCAGGTCTCCTGGTGACCATCAGAATCCAGAGAAAGGGCATAAGGCACTTGCCATTCAAACCCCAAATCCGTCACGGTCGGCAAGACGATCTCCGTCGGCTCAGTGGTGCAAGAGGAAAACAAGACCACAGCGGTGGTCAGAAAGCAAGAAACAAGTCGCATAGCGGACTGCATTGTGAGGACATCCTCGGTCATCAAACCCGTCTGTATCCGAGACGATGGCGGAGGCTTTGGCCGCTCTTTGATGAACGCACAAAGAACCTCAGTTCCAAGCACGCACTGTATCCAATACGCAGTTGCACTGCACTTGGTTACACATTATGAGCGGGTCCGCTCCCAGAAAATCAGTACTTGCTCTTTCCTGGCTTACTGTACCCACCCTTTTTGGATGCGCCTTTATTAAAGCCACTCTTCTTATAGCCGCCCTCTCCAGACCCGCTTTTGTTGTACCCACCCTTGTTGGGTTTGAAGCCATCTGCACGGGTGCCTCCTTGACTAAAGCCACCGTCATTGAATCCCGAATCAGAACCGCCGTCCTTCTTGTAGCCGCCCTTCTTGAAATTCTTCTTGTACCCACCCTTACTGTGGCCACCAGACCCAAAGTCTTTCTTGTAGCCGCCTTTTTTATAGCCGCCCTTCTTGAAGTCCTTTTTGTCACGGAAACCATTGTCTCCTTTTCCGCCTCCCTTGTCATTCAGGTCTTGACGGTTGCTGAGATTCAATCGGGCCAACTCGCGCGTCAACAAACGGGCAATGATGTCTTCCTTACTCAACGGCTCAAGCAACAAGTCCACTTCCTCAAGCAAGCCTTCAGGTGCCTTACTCGACCCTTTCTGCTCCACAAGGCCTCGGGCCCAGCTGCGCAAGCGCTCCTCTACGATTTGGTCGGCCTTGGGCACCTCAACTGCGGCGAATTCCACATCTAAGCCCCGAGACAACTGGTTGATTCTGCCTTTCTCTTTGCCACTGATGAAGGCCAATGACACTCCTTTTTTACCCGCACGCGCAGTGCGACCTGATCGGTGGGTATAGTAAGCTTGATCGTTGGGCAACGAGAAATGGAAGACGTGCGTCAGGTCATTCACATCGATACCGCGTGCAGCCACATCCGTGGCAATCAACACCTGCAACTCTCGGCGCTTGAATCGCATCATCACACGATCCCGCTGATGCTGCGACAAATCACCGTGAATGGCGTCGGCTTTGTACCCCTGTTTAATGAGGCCTTCTGCCAGGCTCTGAGTATCCCGCTTCGTCCGGCAAAACACAACCCCGTACAAATCCGGATCCAGGTCCATAAAACGCGTGAGCGCCTCCGCCTTGTCGCTGTGCCGCACAACGGCATACTTGTGCTCAATGTTGGTGTTGACCGTGGTCTGGGGATCTATGCGAACCTCAAAAGGGTCCTCCATATAATCCTTGACCATGCGCCGAATCTCCTTCGGCATGGTCGCAGAAAACAACCAAGTCTTCTTTTCGTCGGGCGTAAAGCTCAAGATCGTATCGAGCTCTTCCTTAAAGCCCATGTTCAACATCTCATCGGCTTCGTCCAAAACCAAAAAGCGCACCTGATCCAATTTTACTGCCTTGCGCTTGGCCAAATCAATCAATCGACCCGGTGTGGCAATCACCACTTGACAAGGACGCTTGAGTTGGTTGATTTGGGTCACAATGTTGGCACCGCCATAAACCGCAACGGTCCGAATGCCCTTCATGCGTCCAGCAAAAAGAGAAATCTGTTCGGCAATTTGCTGACCCAACTCCCTTGTGGGCGCCAGAATCAGCGCTTGAACATGGTTTTTATCGGCATCCAGGTGATCCAACAGAGGCAGACCAAAGGCCGCTGTCTTTCCTGTTCCGGTTTGGGCAAGCCCAATAAAATCACGGTCTCCCTCGAGCAGGCGCGGAATGGCTTGCTCTTGGATCTCCGTGGGAGTTTCGTAGCCGAGTTTACCGATGGCTTCGAGAATCGGGGCCGAAAGGCCGAGGCTGGAAAAAGTCTGCACCAAACGTGGAATTGGCCGCAAAGGTCCGCCATTTGTTCCATCCCGCACCTAAGAATGGCAAGAGATGTGCATGAACCGCACCTGAAAAGCCAATACAAACTGGCACCTATGGAGAATAAAACGCCGCCATTTCTGCACGCATCCCGCGCTGAGCGGACAAAAGGGCCAATCCCAGCCAAGCAAGATGAAACAGGCAAAGTCGCCTCGCTCATTTGAACTACCGGCGTCATTCGGAGGCGGAAAGCCCGGATAAACGCCTGCGGAATGGCTTTGAATCGTCTCGCTAACGTTCGAAGTGCTCGCCTTTTAGCCCCGCTTCGGTTTCGCGACCACCGGAGGCGTTCTTGTTGAATAACATGCCTGAAATCCAACCCGAACGTGAAGGCGTTTTACTGCTTCATGATCCAGCTGGCTCTGGCCACGCGTCCTTCGTCGTCGAGGCCAATGAGGTGGTAGGTGCCCTGAGGCAAATCCGTCCCGTTGATTTCCCATCCACCTTCTGATGGGGCATTTTCTACTTTCACTTTTCGGCCAAGTGCATCCACAATGCGAAGCTCCGTGAGCCGAGAGGATCCATTCGGCCAACGCACGTTGATGTTTGATCCGGGATTGGGGTAGACCTGAAGCTCGTCTCCAGGTTCAACAGGTCCAATGGTGTGCAAAGGCAGGCCAGGACAATCCAATGCGCCGCCCATGCGCAGAGAAAGAGCGTCGAAATAGCTGTCGTTGTCGCTGCCAGTCACCCGGGTGCCTTGGAGCTCAAGACGAATGAATCTTGTCAGGGGTGGAACAGGGGCGTCAATTTGAACTTCAGTCCATGTGGCCATCGGCATTTCAAACCAGCCGGTCTCGTTTAAAACAGTCCCTGAAGCATTCAAAAAGACCACTCGCATGGCGGGAACATCGGACCCTCCCCAATCGCTCAGCATGCCGTCGGCAACTGCCATTTGAACCCCCGCATCAATGGAGTCTGCCCATGCACTCACGTCCACATCTTGGTGCATTCTTCCGAGCTCGCTTTCTGTGCACAACCCTCCCACGGCGAAGTAACGGTTGCCTTCATAGGGGTTTACCCCATCGCATTCGCCCGCGGTTAGGGTTTCCGCGATCCCTTGTGTGACTTCCCATCCCACCAAGTCTGCCTCCGCACCTGGGTTGACCAAGAGGTTGTCTCCAAGCAATGAGGCTGAGGTGTTAAACGGGACGGGAGCCGTCCAAGAACTCCAATTCAATTCGCGATCGCGGTAACGGACACGCCACCACAACTCACTGTTCTCGGGAAGACCAGACATCTCCTCCGTGGTCAATGTGGCCTCCGCTTGAGTGTCTTCATCAAAGTAGATGTTCCTGTGGCGCTCCCAGACATCGGCGACAGGGGCATCAAAGCCATTGATGTCTGTGGCCACCTGCCATTGGCTGGCCCCGTGTGCAGCCCCATTTGATGACCCTGCAAAGGCACTTGCCGTCAGAACCACACACTCGGGCGCCAGAACATTGCCGAAAGGTGCTATGGCGGCCGGAGACTGCACGGGTAGGTTGGCCTTGGTCACAACCAAACTGTCGGTCATCACATTGTCGAGCGCCTGATTGCTGTCGCCCCGACTCAGACGCTTTACCGTGAATTGCGGACTGTCTCCAGCCACTACATCCACGGAGACAAAGCCCCAGTCATCGGTGGTGATTTCGAATTCATCGTAATCGAACTGGGGCCAGTCTCCCCAGTAGTCTATTGCGCCTCCAGCTGTGGCCACATTGATCCACAAGTGCTTGTGATCCATGGATTGTCCCCGAGAATATCCGTGGGTGTGTCCAAAGAAGTGAATGCTCGGCTTGCCACATCCTTCGGTAAAGGTCTCCAACTGGGCCACCACTTGCCCCGTGAAATCGCTCTCTCCTGGTGTCCACAATTCGGATTTGTGAGGGTGATGCAGCTGGGCAAAGACAAAGTCAATGTGGTCCAGTTCGCAGGTTTGAGCCAGCACGCCCTGAAGCCAGTCTAACTGGTCGTTCCCGTTATAAGGCGCATTGGAGTTGAGCCCCATGAACCGAACGTTGCCATAGTCTTTGAACCACCAATGCTCGTTGTACCCTTCACTTCCATTTTCAGGAAGGTGGAAGTACTGAAAATAATAAGGCGAATTCACCTCATGATTGCCCAGAACAGGATAGACTGGAACATGTCCAAAAAGATCATGTGAAGGGGCAAAGAAGTCGTTGGACCATTCGTTGTAGTTGTTGCCATTGTCCACCAAGTCACCCGGAATCAGAACCAAGGCGATTTCATCTGACACCTCGCCACCGAAATAGTCGAGAACACCTTGGTGTATGACCTCATCGAAGACCCCGGGATTGGCGTTGCTTTTTTGCATATCGCTCATGGCCACAAACGAAAAATCAGCTTCGGCCTCATGAAGCGGCGGCGTGCGAAACCGAAGCACTGATGTCGAGACTGCGCCACTGCCCACCCGATAGAAATAAGGCGTCCCCGCTGAAAGTCCTTCGATGAACACATCGTGCATGGCCCCGCCATTGGACACCGATCCTGTCGAAGAAATGGCATTGCCCAAGTTGCTGTCTGGGCCCCATTCCAATGTGGCCACTCCGGAGGCTTCGCTTTCCCACATGACACGGACCGAAGTCGGCTCCGCATCCTGGAGATAAGGTTCGACATTGAATTGGGCCGACCCCAAAAATGAAGATCCAACAAGCACAGCAGTCAACAACCTATTCATAGGTTCAAGGTAGGCAGCGTTGTGCGGCCACAGGAACTGCGTCGCTCCATTCTCGTTTGAGGCGCAAATGCGAGAAAAACCCGACCTGAAAACGGCCACTGAAGCTCAACGAATGTGCCGCAAGAAATAGCGTGTGATTCCCACCTGAAATTGGCCATTCAACAGGCGGCCATTCCATTCTGGAGTCGATGCTCCTGGCAGGGGTGTCGCTTTCTTACTGCTGTGACGCTCCTGTCCGACCAGCACCGAAAGGTCCAAACGCCACGATGGGGCAAACTGATACCCAACGTAGGTTCTCGCCGTGGGCATCCAGCTCATTCGGCTTTTGGACAGATCTGCATCGGCGTATCTCGCCAACACCCCTTCAGCATTCAAAATGGAGCCCGACGCATTGCGGCGGATGTGCAACAGCGCGCCGATGCCCAGCCCAAGATGCCACCTTCCCCTCACACTTTGGGTCCGCCATTCGAGCGGAACCGCGATCACGCTGTATCGGCCGTGGTGACGCACAAAACGGCGTGTGGTCTGCGTTCCTTGAACTTGACCAACATTGACCGCCACCGTATCGCCCGTAATGGCATTGATTTCGATGGATTGAACACCTTCTGTCCACCACTCATTCTCTGTGGTTTCTTCGAATTCCAACCGGTGCACATAATCGCTGACGTTGACACCAACGGACCACTGCTGACCCCCTCGGATGACTTCCAAACTGATGCCGCCAGTTGCACTGTAATCCGTGGCGAAGTTCTCACTGTATGCCGCCAGCGCAGCATCCGAGAACGTGAAATGACTAAACGTGGAACCTCCATAAGCACGGATGGCAAAGGCGGACCGGTACATCGTTGGCTCCAACGTCGGCATGTCCAGTGACGCTGGCTTTTCCATTTGTGCGGTCCCGAGCACGGGAAAACGCGGCCGAAGAAGCGCCAGGACTGGAAGTTGCCCTCCTGCAATTCTCTTCGCAGCACCAGCATCCTCCTCCGGGGCCCCGGGCTTTGAAACTCCCGGGTCCTCTTCGAAATGAGTCGCCATAAATCCTCTTTCCTTTTCCGCAATGGGATTCCCGCCAAAGCCAATCGGAAGGGCATCTGTTTCCGTGGAAACGTTCCTTGGAGGTGGTGCCACTCCGTCCGGCCATGAAGACACCGCAGCCGACGCAACCAAAACCCCTGCTTGTACATCCTCCTTTTGGACAATCGCCGCGGAGGATTCGGGCTGTTCGATTTCAATTTCAGTACGCCCTGACCGCTCAGAATTGGACGCTACACTCACCTCTTCTTGAACCTCACGACCCACGGTCTCTGGCTCCAATGGCCTTCCTTGTTCTGTTGTTTCAAGCGAGACCTCTAACGCCGCTTCTTGCTCCGCATTTCCAGACAGACGTTCCACTTCCGTCCTTTTGTCGTCCGACGCATCGACGTCGCTTTTCAAAGATTCACCCTCGAAATTCACCCAC
>Ga0209092_10003301_pt1 | contig 14085 bp, 23 predicted proteins | sample FraStrMetagenome_FD_187446 | JGI IMG/M metagenome (GOLD analysis project Ga0209092, IMG submission 187446) | Marine eukaryotic phytoplankton communities from Arctic Ocean - Fram Strait ARC3M Metagenome (SPAdes) (version 2) | ecosystem: Environmental > Aquatic > Marine > Oceanic | place: Fram...
AACTGTATCAACGTAGCGCAGACATGTTCTTAGGTGTACCGTTTAACATTGCAAGTTATAGTTTGCTCACACATATGTTAGCACAAATTTGCGATCTAGAGCTAGGTGAGTTTATATGGACTGGAGGAGATTGTCATATCTACAATAACCATATGGATCAAGTTAAAGAACAACTAGAACGTTCTCCACGCAATGGCCCTATACTAGAGATGCCTGAGTTTACTACCCTAGAAGAACTATTACAAACTAAGACTGAGGATTATAGACTAGTAGGTTATGATCCAATGCCAAGTATAAAGGCACCTATGGCAGTATGATGGGAGCAAATTGGCAAGAAGATCCTCAACGGTCTGTAGAAGAAAAGTTTGCTTGGTGGCCTATACGTAGCGGATCTCGTAAACGTATATGGCTAAAGAAATATTACATCCAACATACCTATTACGATAACTTAGGTAAGCCACCTATCAAAGGACGTAGTTGGACATATATATGGTCTAAAAATGAATACTTAATATCGGTGTTAAAAAATGAAATCTAAATTTATTGATGCATATATGGACGTTGCAGAACGTTTTGCACAACTTAGTAGTGCCAAGCGTTTACAAGTAGGTGCTATTGTTGTTAAAGACGACCGCATTATCTCAATTGGGTATAATGGTATGCCCAGTGGATGGGACAACTGTTGTGAAGATATTATTCAGCATCATGAACTAGGAACATGTACTTCGATTACAAAAGCTGAAGTTCTACATGCAGAAACTAATGCTATTGCTAAATTAGCAAAAAGCGGAGAAAGTGGCTTGGGTGCAACAATGTTTGTTACATATGCTCCTTGTATCGACTGTGCCAAATTAGTCTATCAAAGTGGAATAGCCACTGTGTACTACAAAAATGATTATCGTAGTACACAGGGCTTAGTGTTCTTAGAAAAGTCAGGAGTTGAAGTTATTCATCACCATACACTTGAAGAACTGCCTTAACGGCTGCGTGTCTCTCAATATCTCCTTGATCGAACTGGACTACGTCCAAACATGATTGATTACTTGTTTCTAATAGTTTAGTAAAGTCAATTAAACCATTATCCTTTAATCTGTCTGCCTGATTAAGATCGCCTGTTACGGCCATCATACTACCCTCACCTAAACGTGTTAATAACATTTTCATTTGGTTTGGTGTTGCGTTTTGCATTTCGTCTGCAAGAATTAAACTATTCTTAAACGTTCTGCCACGCATATATGCTAAGGGCGAAATTTCAATAATGCCTTCTTGAATCATTCCTGTTATCTCAGCTGCATTAAAATATTCTTTTAACACATCAAATATAGGTCTTGTCCAAGGCGCCATCTTTTCTTCTAGCGTTCCTGGTAAGAATCCTAAATCTTCATCGACTGATACAGCTGGTCTTGTCACTATGATTTTATCAATTGCACCTTCTTTGAAGAGTTTAACAGCCACCTGAACAGCCAACAAGGTTTTACCTGTACCTGCCGGCCCGATGCCAAAGACTATATCTTTCGACGGGTCTAACAGTGATAATACATATGTTTCTTGATTTCTGTTTCTTGGAAGTATGTTAACGTTTTTAGATTTCTGAAATGATTTAATATCAACTACATTATTGTAATTGCCCTTTGAATTCTGCTGTTTAGCAGCTTTTCGCTTTGCACCCATTAAGTGTCCTCCTATGGATTATGGAGTAAGACAGTATGCTTTTATAGTAAAGCACTTGCCCTACAAATGTATTTAGCATTGAGATTTTTGAGATAAAATAGTTTATAACTAATTAGATACGATAAATAAGTATAGCAGATAATAATAGGATAGATTCAAATGGAAGATATTTACGATCTAGTCAAAAACGTTGAAACAATTTATGACAGTGATACGTCATTTCAAATTCTTAAAGACTTTGAAAGAGTTCTCGACGAAGTAGACTTATATGTATATAAAAACTGGCAAGATGGCGAGTTGCTTGATGGGCCAAAGATTAGTCGTCATTGGATCACTTGTAAGTTTATGTGGCCTCGTGCTAAGATGCCAGATCCAATGGGTGCAAAACGCCTAAGTGATTATGATTGTAAAATTGGCTTCAAGAAAGATTATATTATAAACCCTAGACAGATTCGTACACCAGATGATTTACGTCCTGGTACGAAAAAAGGCAAACTTGATCGTATGCCTATATGGGTAGTTGAAATTCAAATGCCAAAGAAATTAATAGCAGACATTTACACTAGCTATGCAGATACAAACGACTTTAATGCTGAACCAGCAACTGATGTAAATGCTGCAGAACAAGCGCCACAACAAGCTGATGTAGCGGCAGTACCGCCTATACCAGACTTAGCACCAGCAGGTGCGCCGGCAGCTGCACCAGCAGGCGAGGATGTAATTTAATGAGTTTACGTGCAGGAGATTTAGTCAACCTTATAGATAGTGTGTTTGAAGTAGATTCATTCTCTAGTAAAATGGGTGATGATAAAAATATTGTAACATTGAGTTTTAGTGTACAGGATAAACAGCCAGCAGAAGATTTGTCAAACTTTTTAGAAAAAGGTTATAACTTTATTTTAGATGCTGATGTTACAGCTGGAGAACAAAGTGACGGTACATACAAAGTATTTGTAGAGCTACAAAGAGAACGTGGAATACACGACAACATCAATGAAATTATTGACGGTGTTTCAAAACTTGGGGCAGTAGAAAACTTTAAATTTCGTTACTATAAAGACTTCAAAAGCAGAAATGCAACACTAGAAGAGTACGAAGCATACATTCCAGATGCTCCGGAAAACTACGGAATTTTAGCTGTTGAAAGCAACCTAAGTAATTATACAAATTTCTTTAACAAAAGTCTTGTTGAATCAGTAACCATGAAACAAGACGTTCTTACTATCAAGAAAGCATATGCAGAGCCACTACAATTTGAATTTATTGATTTTACTGATGTGCTTAGTATGCAACTAAACGAAGTATTTAATGTAAATGCTTACCCTGAAATGCTCTTTTTGACCAAGTACATTGGTGACTATAACATAAGTAAGTATGGAGACAAACTTGTATTCGAAAATGAAGACAAGGCTCTCGTTTTAAAAAGGATATAAATTATGAGTTTCGATTTTGACTTTACTAGCGATCACCTAGCGAAAATTATTCCGGGCAACAAAGATGTTGATGCTTGGTATGATGCACTAGTTGATATTATGCCAAAGTACGGTATTACTACAGAACGTAGAGCTGCACACTTTCTAAGTCAGTGCGCTCACGAAAGCAACAACTTTCGAAGTTTAGAAGAAAATTTAAACTACTCAGCAAAAGCACTACGTGCTGTGTTTGGTAGATACTTCGGTGCAGCACCAAAGCGTGATGCAGACGAATATCATCGTAATCCAGAAATGATTGCAAACTATGTATATATGGACGAGTACCGTAAATACAAAATGGGCAACACTGAAGACGGTGATGGATGGAGATTCCGTGGACGTGGACTAAAGCAATTAACAGGACGTGAAAACTATACACGTTTTGGTAAGAGCATTGACATTACAGCAGAAGAAGCAGCAGAATATGTTGCTACACCAAAAGGTGCTGTAGAGTCAGCTTGTTGGTTCTGGGATACAAATAAACTAAATGACATTGCAGATGGTGATGACGTAAAACGTATGACTAAGAAAATCAACGGCGGAAGCATTGGTTTAGATGATCGTAAAAAGCGTTACATTAATGCAATGGAAGTACTAGGTTTGAGTGCAGAGGATGTTGCCGGAGACGACGATGACATTCAAGATATCTTAGATGATATCGGTGTACTACGCAAAGGTGCAAAAGGTGAAGGCGTTAAAATTATGCAAGAAGCATTAGGTGTATCAGCTGATGGCGACTTTGGACCAGGTACAGAAAGAGCTTTAAAAGCATGGCAGGCATCAAATGGCTTAACAGCTGATGGTATTGCAGGCCCTGCAACATTTGCAAAACTACTGGAGGACTAATATGAAAAATTGGATTAAAAATAGACTAGATGAACGCACATCTTGGGATGGAGCAGCTCTTATTGCTGTTGGCGTTATTATATTAATTGCAGGACCATTTGCAAAACTTGCAGCATATGCAGCTATTGCATACGGTGCTTGGACAATATACAAAAAGGAAGACTAAACTGTTATGTTTAGTTCAATAAAAATTGCTATGATAGTCGTTGCCCTCTTAACAGCGGGTGGCGGCTTTCTACACTACAAAACAGTTAAGGCTGATTTGGAAACAGCAAAAGCAAATAACCTTTTACTTGAGCAATCAGTTGAAGGACAAAAGGCTGTAATTGCACAACAAGAAAATGATTTTAGATCAATCTTAGCAGCCAATGCAACACTACAAGAACAAAACAAAGTACTAGCCGCAGAGTTTTCAGCACTAGACGAACGCTTTAATAAAATTAACGGTCAAGGTGAAGTACGTGACATTGGCAAACTTGCTGTTGAACGTAGTAGATCAGTTGAACGTGTTATTAATAGTGCGAGTGCCAAAGCAATGAGATGTGTAGAAATTGCTATGGGATCGCCACTAACGGAGAAAGAGATAAATGCAACTAAGAAATCTGAAATTAATTCCGAATGCCCTAGTATTGCTAACCCTAACTACATTCCTTATTAGTGGATGTAGTTCAGTACAAAAACTAGATGTGTTTACTACTGAAGTAGAAAGAGCACCTCTTAATCTTCCTAATCCTGAAACTCCTAAGTTAGAAGATATTAAATGGATAATAATTACTAGTGAAAACGCAGAAGAAGTTTTTGCTAAAATGCAGAACGAAGGTAAAGACCCTGTACTGTTTGGAATTAGCGATGACGACTATGAACTGTTAGCTAAGAACTTTGCACAGATACGTGCTTTTATGATTCAACAAGGTTCTACACTAGAACAATACAGAGAGTATTATGAAGCTGACGATAGTACTACTGTTGACACTACTAACGATTAGCTGTGCTAATCGTGAACACACTTGTGATCTGTCGCCTGGCGCAACAGTTGAAGTAGAAGAAAAAAAGATACACCCTACAGCCACAATTAATTGCAGTTTTTAATTAATAAATATATAGCAAGCTAGTAATAAACTAGCAACAAAAGATACATTAACTAAGAGGACGCAGCCGTGGCGTATTCAGATAAAGTGATGGACCATTACGAAAACCCTCGTAATGTTGGTAAATGGGAAATAGATGATAGCATTGGAACTGGAATGGTAGGAGCTCCTGCCTGTGGCGATGTTATGCGCTTACAAATTAAAGTAAAAGATAATATAATCACTGATGCTAAGTTTAAAACATATGGGTGTGGTAGTGCTATTGCAAGTAGTAGCTTACTCACTGAATGGGTTAAAGGAATGACATTAGAAGGCGCAAGTGAGATAAAGAACACAGACCTTGCAACTGAACTTGCTTTACCTCCAGTAAAGATTCACTGTAGTGTACTAGCAGAAGATGCTATTAAATCTGCAATAGCAGATTACAAATCTAAGTGATAACAATTACTGAAGCTGGTGCAGAACGTGTATCTAGCTTCTTAAAAACTCGTGGCAAAGGCCTAGGAATTAGAGTTAAGATAAAAACTACTGGTTGCTCAGGATATGCATATGTTTTAGAATTTGTTGACGATGTTAATGACGATGACACTGTGTTTGACTCAAATGGCATAAAGATTATTGTTGATAAAAAATCACTAGTAATGATTGACGGCACAGAACTAGATTATGTCAAAGAAGGACTCAACGAAGGCTTCCAATTCAAAAATCCCTGGGAAGACGCAACTTGCGGATGCGGCGAATCATTCACCCTTAAAAAATAATAAATATACATAGTTAACAACAGAGGGTAAACTATGTGGGAAATGATTGAAAGAATGGCGGATGACCGCTTGTGGATTTACACAGCCTTAGTTGGATCGCTATTTGGATTGGCGTTCTCAACATATTTTCAAAGCACACGAATAGGACTATGGCTATATGCTAAGTTTGATCTAACTGTAGACTTTTTAGTCGCACGTTGGGGATGGACTTGGTTAGAGCAACCTACGGATGCTTGGCGTAAAAAATATCCACACGTGACTAAAAAAATTGACGAATTAGAAAAGCGTTTAAAACATCTTGAGGGGAAAAGATAATGAGTGAAGCAGAAATTAAAGCAGCAGGGCACCATCCAGCAGATACAAACGGCGATGGTAAGGTTAGTGAAAAAGAGCAAGCAATGTATCTAGAGTTCAAACGTAAAGAACTTGAAGATGCCGATGCACGTAGAGATGCAATGCGTAACATGGCTTGGTTTGCATTGTTTGGTATGTTACTATATCCATTTGCTGTTGTAATTGCAGTACTAGCAGGATTAGATCAAGCAGCAAAAACTTTAGGCGATATGGCGCCAACATACTTTGTTTCAGTAGCGGCAATCGTAGCAGCATTCTTTGCTGGTAATGCATACTCTGATAACAAAAAGAAGTAATCAGTACTAAGTTTATGTAATAGTCCATGCGGTAAATACTAACATGGACCATTACTCTACATTAGGCGTTGCTAAAAACGCTACTGATAAAGAACTTAAAGCTGCATACAAAAAAGCAAGCATGAAGCACCACCCTGACAGAGGCGGTGATGAAAATAGATTCAAAGAAATCAACGAAGCATATAGTACACTAAAAGATCCGCAAAAGCGGGGTATGTATGATCACCAGCAAAACGGTAGTGGGCAAGCATTTAATTTTAATACTGGTAACATGGGTGGCGGTCATCCTTTTGAAGATATTTTTGGTTCAATGTTTGGACAACATGCACAGCGTCAGAGACATCAAAATCAAGATATAAGGCTTAGAGTCAAACTAGACTTACACGAAGTATTAACAGGCAAAAAAGTTATAGCGTCATTTAGATTACGTAGCGGTAAAGAAGAAAGTGTAAACTTAGATATTCCACCAGGAATACATCACGGAGACACAATGAAGTTTCCGCATCTAGGTGACAACACTGTTCCAGGCCCTAGAGGAAATCTATTTGTTGAAGTACATATTAATCATATGCCAAACTGGGCTAGAAATCAAAATGATTTAAAAACTTCAATTACCGTAAATTGTTTAGAATTAATTACCGGAACAAAAGTTAAGGTAAGTACACTAGATGGCAGAGACATTGAACTTACAATACCTAAAGGCACTAAAAACGGAACTACATTTAGCGTACACGGACACGGCGTACCTGACGTACATTACGGTCAAAAGGGCAAACTATTAATAACTATTCAGGCAAGCATACCAAACGGCTTAACGGACATACAGCTAAATCAAATACGTGAAATAATAAGAGATAATGGCAAATTTTAGCCTTGACATTACTACATAATCATGTATAATATAAGAGTTACATATTATTAAACTAAGGAACGATAAGAATGGTAGAACCCAGCGAAGAACTACAATTAGTCTTTGAAAAGTCTCTGAAAGACACACGCAAGTTACAACACGAATATGTAACTCTTGAACACCTATTGTTTGCAATGCTGTGTTCAGAGAATTTCTTAAAACTTGTTACAGGATATGGTGCAGATATTGATTATCTAAAAACCCAACTTGAACATTATTTAAAAAACAATCTTGACGAAATTAAAATAGAAGACACAAAGTATAAGCCTAAGAAAACACAAGCTGTTGAACGTTGCCTTAATCGTGCATTTACACAAGTTCTATTTGCCGGGCGTCCTGAAATTGAATTAACCGACGTACTATTAAGTATGATGAATGAAAAGAAAAGTCATGCTTGTTATTTTATCGAAAAAGCAGGTATTGATAAAGAAGCGTTTGCAGAGTACATTAGTGCCGAAACAGATGCTAATTTACAGGACGAAGAAATTTCTGGCGCTGCACAAAAGGCATTAAAAGCATTTACCACTAACTTAAACGGTGAAGCAAAGACTGGCAAGATTGATCCCATTATTGGACGTTCTGAAGAGTTAGAAAGTCTTGCACTTGCACTAGGACGTAGAAATAAAAACAACGTATTACTTGTAGGCGATCCAGGTGTCGGTAAGACAGCGATTGCAGAAGGTATGGCATACAATATTGTTAACGACAATGTTCCAGAATTCCTAAAAGAGTACGAAGTGTTTATGTTAGACATTGGTGCTATGCTTGCTGGTAGTAAATATCGTGGAGACTTTGAAGAACGTTTCAAACTTGTACTTGCTGGATTAAAAAGCAAGGGCAAAACTATTATGTTTATTGACGAAGCACACATGATGAATGGTGCTGGTGCAGGCGGTGGTGGAAACTCCAACGATCTAGCAAACATGCTAAAGCCTGCTCTTACTAAAGGAAACTTAAAAGTTGTTGCATCAACTACTTGGGATGAGTATCGTAAGTACTTTGAAAAGGATCGTGCGTTAATGCGTCGATTCCAGCGTGTTACAGTTGATGAGCCAAGTGCAGAAGTAACCAAAGATATTCTACAAGGTATTAAGAAGTACTACGAAGATTATCACGGCACAACTATTACACAAGAAGCAATTGAGTCTGCTGTTAAACTGTCTATTAAGTACCAGTCAGATAAGAAGTTACCCGACAAAGCAATTGACTTGATTGACTTAGCATGTTCACGTTTTAACCTAACAAATGCAGAAGACAAAGTAGTTACAGCAAAAGGTATTGAATTTGAATTAGCTAAAGTAGTTAAGTTACCTGCAGAAACAGTAAGTCAAACTGAAACTGATAATCTTGCTAATCTTGAAAAGAATCTAAAGAAAGTTGTATACGGACAGGACGATGCTATTGACGGTATTGTTGATAAGATTCTTGTAAGTCAAGCAGGACTAAAGCCAGATGACAAACCAATTGGTAGTTTTGTGTTTATGGGCCCAACAGGCACAGGTAAAACAGAAACAGCAAAACAATTGTCAGCACAACTAGGTGTAGAACTTGTGCGATTTGATATGAGTGAATATCAAGAGAAACACAGTGTATCAAAACTTATTGGTTCACCTCCAGGCTATGTAGGACACGAAGATAATGCAGGATTGCTAATTACAAAATTACAAGAAAATCCTAATTGTGTACTACTACTAGATGAGATTGAAAAAGCACATCCAGATGTTTCTCAAATCTTATTACAAGTTATGGACAATGGTAAGGTAACAGGGTCTAATGGTAAAGAAGCAGATGCACGTAATTGTGTGCTAATTCTTACTACTAACTTAGGTGCTCAAGATGCAGATAAAAATACTATTGGATTTGGTGATGCATTTGAAAAAGAATACGAAGATACTTCACTAAAGAAGTTCTTTGCACCAGAGTTTAGAAACAGACTTGATGGCGTAATTACATTTGCTAAACTAGGTAAAGAAGTAATGATGAAGATTGTTGGCAAGTTCCTTGTTGAACTTAAAGACATGGTTGCACAGAAAAACGTAATTATTCACGTTACTGACGAAGCACTTGATGCATTAGTTGAGCAAGGGTTTGATCCTAAGATGGGTGCAAGGCCTTTACAACGTGTAATTGACAAGGAGATTAAGCGACCGCTAAGTCGTGAACTATTGTTTGGAGTACTGAAAGACGGCGGAGAAGTTACTATTAATTTTGATAATGATAAATTTATATTAGATACATCTTCGGAGAAAGTCGTTGCAGAAGTTTGAAACAACAAAGTTGTTTTATGGTGAATACTTATATAAGTTAACCATAAAGAATCAATTGTCGCCCGAATTTAGAGAAAAGAACTTGCCTAATGCTAGGCGAGTTCTTGATAACATGCAACAATTACTTGAGGATGATCAGCCATTACAAATAAGTAGAGGTCTCCGTGTAAGCCCGCTGTCTAAAGAACACTTTAGTGAAGCAACTAAACTATATACACACTTTAGTAAAGCTCAAAACTATAAGTTAAGAGTTGAACAACAGTATATGAATGTTTATTCTAATGACATTAGTTGGCTTAATACTATTATTTACGATATTGGTGATTCAGTTAACTTAATTAGTTTACATGAACCTAATCCAAATTATACACTTACTCCAGACACAATATTAGTAGACAAATCTAACGGGTATCAGTATAAAGTAACTTTAGGTAATGATCGCGGTGATGAGACATTTGGCCTATGGGCAAGTAATAATCCTAATTTAATTAAAATAGGGCCTAAACTTCAACAAGAACTTTTTGACAATGGATACGTTAGTGGCATGTATTTTTATGCAAGAGATGACCGTACACTTCAGTTATGTAATCTAATGTTAACTAATATTCGAAGAATCGACAAATTAGTAGTCAAGTAGATATTTGATAAATACTTGCATGTCAAACAGTGAAACAATATTATCAGCAAATGCACACCCAGGAGACAGTACAATTGAGACTGTCACAGGTGATAAATTCAAAGGGGACGGTTACTACGGACGTAGTGATGGGTTCCACACCGTACAATACAGCATAAGTGGCTTCCAGGGTAAGATTAAAATGGAGGCAACGCTTGCTGTTGATCCTACTGACGCTGATTGGTTTACTTTAGATTCAACAGAACACGAAACTATTGGATTTGCTAACGATGGTCCGACTGCAACAGGCTCGCACATAAAGAACTTTACAGGTAATTATGTTTGGGTAAGAGTTGTTGTAAGTAGCTGGACAGACGGCACTGTTAATTCAATAAAACTAAATCATTAAGGAATGAGTCAATGGAACATTATGTAAGAGTAATATTAGATAAAAGTCAAGGGCCTAGTATCTTAGACGAAAGTATTTTTCCATCGCAGAGTTTATTAGAAACAGCTGAAGGAAATCCTGTTATAGAAATTCCATTAGATAGAGAATTAACTAACGAAGAAGCCGATGGCTATGCTGACAGACTTTCAGCACTGATGTTTGAAAACGGATATGACGACTTTGATATTGAAATATCAGGAGGATCTGAATAATGCGTATGGACGAATTTTCACAATCTCAAGACACATCGTTACCGTTTGATGTAGTTGATGATGTTTGCGAGTTTATGAAGAACGATCCTGTATTCTACAGAAAAAGTTTTTTCCCGGCAGTATCTCGTGTTGCTGATATGCACCGAGCAGGCAAAACAATTAATCAAAATGAATGTTTAAGTGACATGATTGAAACAGCAATAGGCAGTTATTGCAAGAAGTACAACATTGCTAGACATCCTGATGAAATTTTTACTAACGATGATAGACAATCTATCATTGATAGAGTATTTGCTGAAGAAATGGAAGAAATTAAAAAGGGCGAGTATAAATGAGACTCCGTCAGTTATTTGAATCTCCACGAACAGCGGTAATGGCATTTGGCCGAATGAACCCGCCTACTATAGGACATCAAAAACTTGTAGAAAAAATAAAAAGTATTCCTGGCGACCACTATGTGTTTCTTAGTCAGTCACAAAAGCCACAAACTGATCCATTAACTTTTACAGATAAATTACGTTATGCAAAGTTTTTCTTTCCTAGTGTAACAGTAGGTCATCCTGAAGTTAAAACAATTATACAAGCAATGCAGAAACTAAGTGAACTAGGTTACGAGCGTGTAATTTATGTTGCTGGTAGTGACAGAGTTGATTCATTCACAAAATTATTAGATCAATACAACGGCCAAGCTGACAAAGCAGGCAATGTTCCGTATAGCTTTAAATCAATCCAAGTAGTAAGTGCAGGCGAGCGTGATCCAGATGCAGACGGTGCTGAAGGTATGAGCGCAAGTAAAATGCGCCAAGCAGCAGCTGACAATGATTTAGAATCATTTAAACAAGGTGTTCCACAGCCTCAACTAGCAGATGAAATGTTTGCGGCAGTAAGACAAGGTATGGGCATTAGAGACAAAGAGCCTGAAATGGCAGAAGGTTGGTTTGATTTTTCTGGTAAAGAAATGAAACAATACATTGAGTTTGCACAAAAAAGAATGAATTGGTATCCTGACGCAAGGCTAAGACAAGAATTAAAGAAAAAGTTTCCTGAAATTAAACCTGTTGATATAGAAAGAACTATTAAACAAGTTCAAGGACTAAGACAAAATAGAGCTCCATAATGGACGAGCTCGAATATATCAAAAAACTTGCAGGCGTAAATGAGTTTAAAGGGTATAGTGAATATACTCTTGAAAATATTAGCGATGCCGCTAATTCAAATGCACGTACAATGCGTGACAAAAACATTAAACCTGGTGACGAAGAATGGTTCCAACTATGGTTTGGACTTCCTAAAATGCACGGACAAATGAATATGCCACAAGGATTTAGGGGACGTAAAAAATGAAGATGAGCGATTTATTAAAAGAAGATGGTCGCATTGTAAAAGGCGTCAATACTACTGTAGATGTAGGACCTAATGAAATTAAAACACAAGCAGCAAAGTTTGGCAACTCAGTATCTAAAGATGGAGTTCCTCCTACACTGAGCAAAAAAGTAAAAGGTAAATCAACAAACGTATTGTTTAACCTAGGTCTTAGTGAAGGTTATATGCTACGCTTAGAGCGTGATAAGCATATCGACGTATTACATATTCTAAACACAACTACACAAGAGCGTGTAGAAGTACGTGGCAAAAAAGGTTACGAGACAGACGGGTACGACCCACGAGACAAACTACACCAAGTATTGGACAAAGTAGGACGTAGTGCTAATGTTAGTGAACTAATGAACGGCAATATAGTTGGTATTAATCCTAAACACCCACAAGGCGCAGATGCTGAAAAAACAGCTAAAGATATATTAAATACTGAAGCACGTTACACAGCTATGGAATGGGCTATTATAGAAGGTGGACATACTTTAGAACCGTTAGTTGAAGAATCTACACCAACAAAATCACCTAAACAATTATTTTCCTATTTTAATAATTTTGTTAACGAAGCACCGATATCAAGTCCACGACCTCGGTTAAGACCTGACAATGTTACAACGGATGATCCAGAATCTAGCCTAGCACCTACGACTAGTTTACGTCCACAATTAAGACCAAATTGGCAGCCAAATAATCACGAAAGATTGATAGTAAATAATGGCAAAGTACGTGGCATGGAAGATGACGAAATAGCTGCAATGTTAGCACAGATTAAAGTAGAGACTGGCAACTTTCAATACATGACTGAGCTAGGTGGCGAAAAGTATTTTCAAATGTACGATCCACAACATGCTCCCCGTAAAGCAGCAGCACTTGGTAATACAGAACCAGGTGATGGATATAAGTATAGAGGTAGAGGCTATCTACAGATAACTGGCAGATATAACTATGAACAAGCTAGTAAAGCAATGCCCGGCGGATATACTGATTTTGTAGATAATCCTGAACTAGTAGCTAATCCACAGATTGCTGTACAACTTGCATTTCATTACTGGGCTAGAAGAACTCAACCAAGAGTAAGTAACTGGGACGATGTTCGTTCAGTAACAAAAACAATTAATCCAGGATTAATGCATCTAGCAGATCGTCGAGATGCGTATAGGCATTATAAAATAGCAGTATCAATGGTGTAACGTAATGAAAATATTTGAAATAACAACAAAAAATGCACTTAAAGAAGCTATTGGTGAAATTGCTAGTGCTACAGAAATATACGTAGACATGGATGGTGTCCTTGCAGACTTCTTTGGTGAATGGGCTAAACTAATGCAGGTTGATCACTTTACTGATATTGATAAGCAACACGACATTAACGATGCATTACAGAAAATAAGAGACACTGACGACTTTTGGTTACGTTTACCTATATTGCCAGAAGCAAAGAATTTACTTAATTTAATTAAACAAGTTAGAGGCGAATATAGTATATGTACTAGTCCTTTAGCAGATGATCCTAATTCAGAAAAACATAAGCGCACCTGGGTAGAAAAGAATCTAGCATTTTTTCCACCTAAGGAAGTACATGTTACACACAATAAACCACAATTTGCTACAGCAAAAGACGGCACACCTAACATACTAATTGACGACTATGGTGTTAATATTAATGCTTGGGAAGCAGCTGGCGGTATTGGATTTAAATACAAAGATCATAAGTTTGAACGCACAGCTAAAGATATCAAGCAACATATAGATGCACCAGTAGAAGAAAAC
>Ga0209092_10003302_pt1 | contig 14080 bp, 19 predicted proteins | sample FraStrMetagenome_FD_187446 | JGI IMG/M metagenome (GOLD analysis project Ga0209092, IMG submission 187446) | Marine eukaryotic phytoplankton communities from Arctic Ocean - Fram Strait ARC3M Metagenome (SPAdes) (version 2) | ecosystem: Environmental > Aquatic > Marine > Oceanic | place: Fram...
TCGTTTTCCCTGTTATTGAACCATGAGTTCCCATATTCTGAATGGTATCCTCTGCTATTTCCAGCGTATGCTGCCTGAGTTGCAGCTTCTTCTGTTCTTCTTATAAATTGTACCCGGCGTATCATTAGTTCAGTCTGAGTCCTTATCGCCATACAACCTAGCGCAACTTTGAACCTTTTCTTGAATAAGGCGTAAGCTCCTTTCCTTTTGTGATCCATAGAGCTCGCAGGAGTTATGTTTCCTGCTTCTTGTGATTCTGCAGCCACCTTCGCTGAGGAGCAAATTAATTGTTTGAATCCTTTGTTTCTTTCGCCAAAATGACCATTTACAAGCGAATCAATTCCATTTATACCGTAGGACTTATATGTACTTAGGAATGGATTAGAATTGTTGCCAGCTGCAAAAGTGGCATCTAACTTCTTAGCTGTTTCGTATAGTGAGCTTCAATCTCTGCAACTCTCTTCTCCACGGCTCTTCTACTGGGGTTACGAGGATTGTACTTGTTCATACGACTATCTACTCGCATCGTTTTCACCTCGAAAATTCGTCTTTATAGTATCACCCGTGCAGACCTTTCTCGATGTGGGTGGTCGTAAGTCATTATGTCGGGAATGATGAATTCTTTGATGGAATGTTGATCACAATCTTCTTTGAGAATCTCTGCTGGGACAAGGCCATGAAACATGTTTTGCGGTTCGCGAATAGCCCATATCTTGGCTTTTTTAAACATATCGATGATGAGACTTTGAATGCTTGCGTGCATACGATGGTAGTCACCATTGATTAGCTTTACCATAATACCATGTGCATCGACCACTGTTGCATTACGTCCGATGAAGTGGTGTTCATCCGCAAAGGGTTGAAGAATGTTTATGAGCATTACGAATTACGACACCGAAAGAACTGTTCGTTTGTGTAACTAAATTAGTTTAATTTTCCCCATTCTCTCAACTCTCAACATAACAATTTGCCTCACAAAAAACCAATCAGACACAAAACATTCTACTATCATGATCACTGTCGAACGCCTCCTCCATCAATCACTCCTCCTCTTCTTGGGAGTCACAACGATCTTTCATCGTCCCTCTCAAGGCATGCAGAGTCCGATACAAAATTTAGAAGCCTCCCTTGCTGCGGCGACATCACAAGGCACGATTCTCGCTCTACGCTGCAATCCTGTTGGCATTCGTCGAGATCGAGATCATAATAATAATGATGATGCTGATGATGACTGCATGGTCATTATCACAAGATCACCTGCGGTGAAAAGTAATCTAACGTTGAGTCATATTAGACGATATAGTGTAGTTGATGATGATGACGATGACGATGACGTTGACGATTTGTATGATTTAAATGGAAGTGTGCAAAATGAACAGGCGGGAAGTGGTATGCTTCATATGCTTCAATCTGATGGATCGCTCATCGTTGGTATGACTGGTTTTGCTAGTGATGTAAGGCATTTAACGAGGTATTTGGATTTTATGAGCGCGGAGCATGGTATTACATATGGACGTCGAACAGCCATGACAATGTCTTCTCGTAAGGTTGTTCGTGCCTTGGAAGAGAAGCTTTCTAATGTAGCCATGGTTGCTGGAACGAGGTCGTATGGAGTAGAAGCAGTTATTGTCGATGGAACTCAGGGTGACGTGTTTACGATTGATCCAAGTGGGGGTAGTAGGAAGTGGGAAAGTTCGGCTGCTGCAGTTGGTAGGTACGCGCCCGAAGTAAGGAAGCACTTATTTTCTAAAGTAAACGAGGGACGACCGACTAGTATTGAAAACGGTATTCATTTCGGTCTTGAGTGTGTGTTGAAAGCTTGCATGGATCGTGGTGCGCTTCCAACAGATGTTAGTTCAGATCAGTTTGAATGTTTAGTGATAATATTGGCATCGTCCCGCGGAATGAGCATGGGGTCGGGATCTAGATGCCGTCGAGTTAAACGAGGATTTATTGATGCTGCGTTTCAAAAAGTAGTTGATAAGATTGACGTGACAAAGAAGATTACAAATTAACTCAGCTTCTTTATCATGCGAGTTAAGTACTGTAAGCGAGAGGATCATTTGCGATTTTTCGTTGGAGTTGTTCCTCTTCAAAACTTGCGCGTCGTTTTGCTTCTTCCTTAGCTTTGCAACTAGGTCTGTATACATCCTGGTTATCAAACAATTGTGCGCAGAATGCGCAAACTCGAGTTTGATTGTAGCACGCTGGTGGTTTGGTCAAATTTGGATTTGTCTTGATTCTGACGCTACCTTCGGGATCGTATTTTTTGCCCCACGATTTTCTCATATCCAAGCAGGCTTTAAGGGTGACTGCAAGAATGAGATTTTCCATCAGATACGATCTATTACAGAGGCCGCATTTTTTTCTTTGCTCTATTCCGAACTTTTCTCTGGATTTGCATCGTTCCAATGCATCAAGTGAACACGACTTTAAATTGCGTTGAGTAGATATTGAGCGACGCTCTTTAGATGCCTGTGCTTCTTTGACAATCAACAAATCACGCCTGACCAAATCTATTCTAATGTCTTGCGGAATCCATTTTTCGATGTTCTTCCCTGCTTTGTTATCGAATTCACTGGACCTTCGCCTCAAATTTAGTCGGGCTGGATACGCAGTTTGAGGTCTTCTTATTTGAGGTGAAGATACTCGAAAGTTTGGGGATCGTGGGGAATGACTTTTTTTTCTGAAGCTTCTTGATTTACCTGATGAGCGAGGTCGAAGTGGGACTTGATTAGGGTTAGGGTCTGCTTCATCTCGAGTAAATCTGAAAGACACATTCAACGGCTCTAACCCTCGGGAGCTTAGCTTTCGCTCCTCGTCTTGTGTGTTGAGTTTGTTGCAACCTCCATTCTTCGGTAAATTAGTCTTCTTAAAGTGAGTTGCCGTTTCGCAATTTCCCTTTATCATCATGTTTACGTCGTGATGGTTTGAATCAAGAATCAGTTTATGTAAAAGTGTTTCGAGAAAGCTAGATTCTATACAACTTTCTATTCATCTCGTGGTTAGGTTAGATGATCTGTAAACATAAATTTATTGATGGGGTGACTTACGTAAATCTAGATTTGGATACAAAATATTAATAACGTTTTGTATTTTCGCTGTTGAGAAGTTTTTTTTGACAGATTGTTCGAGTTGAAGATGGTTCTTTGAAAGAAAATCTTGAACCAGTGCAAAAGCTAAGTTTTCCGCAAATAACGCATCATTTTTCTTCTTATTCATAATTGTTTAGGACTGAAATGCATACTACAAAATTTCCTGCAATGTCAATTCTACTAAAGCAAAAATTTCTTTTAACGTTTCTACAAATCGTATTGGTGGGCATAATCAATCCTTAGGCCAGAAGTAGCAAATGTTGGGTCTCCATTGGTTATTGATCTTGACACATCTGACATCATCTAAACCTACTACTGCCATCAGTATAATATGTTGATGTTGCAATTCCTCAACGTACATCCACCAACGTTTCAACGGGAAAGCAAGACTATGGATTTAAATAAAAAGCAATGACTAAAATTTTGCAAGAACACAACATACTAAGATAACTAATTATGTTAGATAAAGAATATCTTGAGAAAAAAGTTGGTGAAATAGATCTCTCATTCCAGTATTCAAGAGAGTCAAGTAACATTGGCAAAAATATCAAATACTCTGACTCAGCATTAGCGAAGGTACTTTCGAAAACAGAAAGTCTCCGTGAACTTTCCAGAAGAAAGAGGATAAATTTGAACGTTCTTGACGATATTTGCGAGCGCAGGAACAAAGACAGCTCTGACGACAAGGCCGAAAATGATAATTTTCTAGAGAACTACAAGCATAGCCCAAAGAAAGAGCATCCTCTCTATAGCACCACCGCCAATAATTATGGAATAAAGCAGCCGACATTTGCCACATATAACGCTAAGTCACTGCCGAAAAATCAGTCCTTTTCCAAGTCATTCAACAATATGATGTTCCGAGATCTCGGACTCAACACATCTATGACGAAAAGCAACGTTCACGAGCAAATGGATTTTCAATTCGCGTAGAAATCAAAAGATTGGTTTTATTTGTCTTTTATGAGAGTGGATGATCAAAGAACGGAAAGGACAATTTAAATCAAATAAGCAGTAATCTTCAACAGAAAAATCGTATCCAAGTGCTTCCAAACCATCAAATTAGACAAACACGAACTCAAATAATGTCATGAGTTTTGATAAACTACTTAACCCATTAAGAAGACTTCAACTTTTTTGCCTTCTGCTCGGTATCATTATCAGGGGCAGTCTGATCATCGTATTCACTTAGATTTATACCCAAACCCATCACCATTGTTGACAGGAAACAAATGTCTTCCTTTAATTTTTTGAACTGTTTAGGATCGCAAGACTTCACACTTTTAGCCATATAAACTAACGTATTTTGCAAGTCCTCTCGTGCCTTTTCGTAATATCCACGGGCGTAATCTATCCTCTCTGCTGCAGTCACGATAACTGTCTTCTCACCATTTTCGTCAAGAACTTCAACATCGCTATCTTTTGGGCAACGTAAAAGCGATTCAGCTACAAGAATTTCTGATTCACACAGGAGACGTTTGTAATTGAGAACTTCAACACTTCGTTCGTGCTTGCTTTTGTCTTGCACTCTTGCTTCTCGGTAGGATGTCGCTCGAAGATAAGCATCTACAGCAAATGCATGTTTCTCAATTTCCGAGTACAAGTCGCCTATACCAGTCAATATTCGAGGAACTTGATCAAGAGCCCAAGAATGATAGTTTGGGACTACTTCCTTTTTATGGTCATCAGTTGAAGATTTTGAAGTAGGTTTCTGACACAAATACTCATCAATGATAGCAAACGCATTTTCCATTTCTTCTAATGCAATATCAAAATCACTGGCAAAGTCCACAGCACCATCAGATACTTTACGTCCAGTTACATTCTCAGTTTGACAACTATTTTCAACATTCCTCGCTGCAGTCCGGAACAACGCATTTCCATACTCGTAATGAACGCAGGCAGTTTCTATGCTGGATTCAGAATACTCTTGCAACGCCACCTATATCACAAATCAAAAAATCAAGCAAACACATTACATCATACATACCTCCCAAACAATTATGAAATTTCTAGAGCTGTAGATGAACCCTGATAAATCACACACACACACACACACAGTATAACGACAAGTGCGACAGGCCTTCGTGTCTCTCACCTCTAGTAGGCTACCAAACATGGTAGTCGCTTCTTCTGGTTTTCCAGACTCGATGAGTACCCTCCCACCTCTAAATCTAGGATCAGAAGTGAGTTTAGGCTCATTGTTAAGGATTTCCATTGTACATGGAACGTTTATTTATATGCCCAATGAAATGTGACTTCATGTATTTCACATGTCAGAACATTTTGGGCGATCCAGCAAATAGGAAGATGATATGTTGTGTACTCGTGGTTTCGTATAATAAAATAATGCGAATGTTAAAACATTGTCTTCCACGTGGCTTTACGCAAGCCGCATCCCGCACCGCCGACGATTTTTCCAGAGAGAGTCATTGCATCGTGATAAGAGACACGCGGTCGAGTATATTCCAACAACAATAATTCCAACGACAATAACAACTGTAAGTCTGAAGAATGCATATACTTTATAATGCTTGCAAGAGTAAAGTTGCTGATGGTTGGCAAGTTTCAAACTATGATTGTTGACAGTTTTTGTTCGTTGGATATACTTTCTATACAATTGACTAATTTCGTTGTTTTGGTTAATGTAGAATATTACAAATATGGGAGAGACTGAAGGAATTAACGAGTGGGCCATCCAGCCTTTGCGTCAGTTTGGAAAGGATTCTATGCACCTTGTAAAGAAATGCACAAAACCTGATAGAAAGGAGTTTATGAACATTGCCAAGGCGACTGGTGTTGGTTTTGCAATTATGGGTTTTATCGGATTTTTCGTCAAGCTCATTCATATTCCCATCAATAACATCTTAGTTGGAAATTAAAAATAAATTGATACACTAATTGCTTAGATTTCAGGATTTGCTTTTGGTTATATTTGTCGTTACAAAAAGACAAAGATTTTAATTGTCTCTGTACTCTTATTTGTTCTTGTTCCTAGAAAATCTCCATTACATCTATTCGTACATGTCTTTTAATATATGTAAATCGGTTTTTAGTATAATTTAGAATTGAGTGAGAATTCTGCTTGCATTAGTATCGATATTTATCTTAGGAACAGGTCAAACTGGTTTCCTCTTGCACACAGATTTGATCAGTCTTCCCAGATCTAGCATTATGTTTGATACTATTTTTCAAACCGGAAAAGCCATCTTCGTAAAAAGGCTCAACAAAGCTTGTCCCCATCATTTGCAAAAATTCACTTCCCCCTTTACTGAACTTCGATTTCGATGGCGATGAAAAATCTTCAAACCAAGTCTCGGGGATCCGATAATGACTATCTAATTTCAATCTCTCGCCGTCCCAACCTTTCGGATAGTAGTGGAGGAAAATGGAAGAATACCATTCACCATTAAAACGCCTTGGTCTTCCATGAAGCAATTTACTTGATTCGTAGAAAAGCATGTCACCCGATTCCAAGAATACCTCGTTAGTATTTCCATCGAAATCTTCAATTACTAAAGGCCACGGTTCACTGTTTTCATCATGATCGATGTGCAATATACTGGATATGACATGAGTCTCTGGAGAGTCTGTATGCATCAGCAAACAAGACTGGTTACGGTATATTCTCAAACCATATGCAACTTCTGGTACGAGTTCTACGCCGCACCATGCTTCATGAAGTGGACGTAACTCATCCAAAACCTATCACAGATCGGAAACTGTTGTTATATTGGAATGTACAACGAGGAAAATTTTCGAACATCATAATATTGGCTTGCCTTCTTGTTAAGTTTTTCTTGATACTCATTTTTGTGAAATAAAGGCGGTAAGAAAGGCATTTCTATTTCTTCAAATGCTGTCATTGATTCCTCCGTGATTAGTCCTTCGTCGAGAGCTTTTCTGAGAGAATCGCGCAACTCCTTAACTAGAGCCTACGAACGCAAGCCGCAAATTAGTATATTCACCAATATGAATTCATTTGTTCAGTTGCAAATAAATCTCTCACCGAAGGTGCTCGAGCCAAGGCCCATCCTTTTTCTGAAAAACTTGGCGCAATTAAACTAGAGTAGACAGCCACTAAATACGCTTGATATTTCTGTCCAGGTGTATCATCACTATAATATATCTGATCAAAGCGTCTCTGAAACATTTTACGCCATCCAGAGTTGTTGGGTTTAAACTCTTCCTCAAGTGGCGGCCATGTATACCCTCTCGCATTGTATTCGTCTACCCTATCTCCTTCATACAACTGAGCTTGGGAAAGAATTATACCTCCTTGGAGTTTTCGGTAATTTGGTCCTGAAACATGGAACGCCGCCGACACAAAAATGTATTTTGAAATTCTATTCATAAGTAGCATCATTAAAATGCGAACGATTCCTAAGTTACAATTTCGAAAATGATATGCCATCCTGAACAGCGAATTTCGCACGAAAACTTGAAAATAAAATCACAGAGAGATCGATTGATGTGTGTAAGAAAACTCTCAAATTGAGGCTAATTACTTCCCTTCACTAACGTTGCCTGAGACTTGGCCCTTTCAGAACCCCACCCTTGATATAAAACCAATAAGCTCCAACAGGGTTTAGAGAAGTCTTTCGACAACTCGATCGTGAGCGAATATGAATGAAAATGGAATTGACTTATTGTGATGATAACTCTGTTCGTACGTTTTTACATCTCACATTTTCGTGCATTGAGTGCGTATTGGTGGACGAACATCATCCATTCGGCTAGTTTCGTATCGTCCACTGGTTAGTTTCGTTCACAACTGCAGTACACGAACCCGGAACGAAATGAGAGAGTGTGGGTGTGAGGACAAACACAATGGAGTTCTTATGTGTGAGCGTATCCTTGGAAAGGGATCACGTATATTGTTGGGACTGTATTATTACCTTGTTACTCTTGCATCATCCAGTGCATCAGATAGTTTTATTGTTTTAATGTGCGTTTTTGTACCAATGTACGGGAAACGCGTCGTCGGAGTGCCATCCGATTAAGTTTGAGCAACAATTTTTTGGTGTATGAAACTATGTTGTTTTGTAAAATTAGACAAATGAAGAAGACGCATCGAATCGTCCCTGACATCTACAGATGAAGCAGGTATCGATTTATTTGAGTTGAATAAGAATAAGGGTAAGCTTGCCATTCCTAGTTGGGCATGAAAACTTGCGGGCGATCGTAACGTGTATAATATTGTCGAAGTATCGCATCCAGCGGGTTGCCACTTTTTCATGGCTTCTTTGTTTGCATATCTCGTATTTTTTTCGCTGGACCTCTTTAACCGCAAATAAAAAATTGATTTCTGAAAGGTTTCCTGCTACGACAATGTGGTATGAGAAGTATAGAAATCATACAAAAGAATGACAAAAGTTTTGTATCTCTAAAAAATCGTTTCATTCATATTTTTATCCAAAAGTTACTAACAAGTTTGCTTTCCTCACCCTACTTAAAAGCTCCGAACCTGTACTTCTTAACTTAGAATCAAACCATTTTCCAAGGCTTAAATGTGATGCGTCATCACCTAAGTTGGGATGCAACGAAGATAATTTAAGATTATGATCCTTCGTATTGTTGCTATTGCACAGGAGAGGACGCAAGTACAAAATCGAGGAGATAATATTGACAATGAATCTCTGTTGTAGTCAATGGTATGTTCAAGAATGGTGCTCTACTTGATCACCTTCAGAGAGTTTGCAAATCCGCTCATAAGTGTTCACGCCAGTACTATTTGTTTGTATTTGAGACGCATTCAAGAAAAAACGAAGCCGATTCAATATCAAAATTCATTGTTCTTTCTTTTTCTTCTCTAGCGTTTCGATACGATTTTTAAGTTCCTTCGCCGACAACACTTTTTCCCCATCTTCTTCATTCTGACTCTTGTCTTCTTCTAAATCATTTGCATCGCTTTCAACATACAATCTGCTCTCTTCTGACGATTGCTTGGGCTCACTTTCTTCGATAATCTCCTGCAACTCTCCAATGCAAAATAGGGAAGCACCTGCAATAAAACCCAGCACTCCACCAGGAACGACGCCTCCAATCCGATTTTTGTTTCCCAAAAATGAGGGCAATTTATTTTTACGCATGAGTTTAGCCGCAGTCTTCGTACGTGCACTTAAAGCCACTTGGCTGAATAAGCCTCCACCAAGAGTGCCACCCAAAGTATAATCGGAGATCGATGTCAACATATTTATATGTTTATCATTTAAACTGACAGGTAACGTCGACCGATCAATGGGACTCATTCCCGTCACAAAAGAAACCGGAGATATGCTACGAACTGCCTCGATAATTAAGGCAAACGTCGAACAACTACTCGCAAATAGAATAGGCAATTCATGCTTGATCGTATTGTTTAACGAACGCCCTGAATAGGAAGCAATAGATGCAACGTTGTTGCCCCTTCGAGATATCGATAAGCCAGCAAGAAATCCACCGAAGCCGGCGAGGGCAATGTTCAAAGCTGATTCTAACAAATCAATCGATTCCTTTTTCGTCATTTTAGCAAATATTCTCTTTGGCTTTCACAAGAGCAAGCGATGAACGAATCGTTTTCGTAGTTACAAATCTGTAGACGATATTATAATCACGCGGGGAGGCAGCACTATAAATGAAGAAATGACAAAATCACGTTTACCCGAGATTGCATGAAACGCTGAAGAGACGGGTACTGATACTGTGGACTGTAGCGTTACCGGTATTTGAAAAAATCCTTTAGATGAAAAGATATTTATTTTGTGAGACTTTTGTATGTAACTCTTTGTCGACGAGGTTCCATGCTGTTAGTTTGGGTCGACCTTCAAACTTCAAAGCTTGCTTGACATATTCAAAGTCACCAAGATCTGTCTTCTGTCTGAAAATTATGTTCCGATTTGGGTTTCGTCAAAGTTCGTAATGGGCACCTAATAATTTTTTCGCCTTTCTGCCGACAGCCAGAAGCCATTCAAGCGGTTGGCACCATTTTCATGGAAGAAACCACTGCGAAAGGTGACAAAAGTAAAACAACTAACAACGTATTGGACGCAAAGAATTTAAGCAAAATGAACGAAGCGCAGGCTCAGGCATTTCATGATACGCTTTCTAAACTGAGATCGAAGGGGAGAGGAGGTCTGGGTATGAATGAACTTAACTTTGGTAATAACTCTGCTGATGTTGATTATGGACTGCCCAAAAATGCACTTTACGCCAATTTCGTTCCTGAAATGGGAGATAAATTTGATTATAACGAGTATGGAGATGGTAGGATTATCAAAAGAAACTTTGATGATTGTAACGATTCTTCATTGGAAGAGGAATCGAACGAAAAAAAGCGCAAAAGAAAGAGATTGAGCAAAGAAGAAAGAAAAGCTGAAAAGAAAGCAGCCAAACTTGAAGCAAAAAGACAAGCAAAGCTAGAAGAAAAGCTAGAAGAAAAGAGAAGAGCTAAGCTTGAGGCAAAGAAAAAGGAAGAAATGGAAAAGAAAGCTAAGAATGGTCTCGGAAGTACCAATGAGCAGGAGATACCAAAGAAAACTAAACCTGGTAAAACCAAGAAAAGAAAAGAAGCAGCAAAGGTAACTGGAGTCACAGGAAAAGACGAAGTAGATAAGAAAGAAAAGAAAAGTAAAACGAAAGATAAAAAGAAGAAGAAAAAGCAAAAGAGTTCGAAGCAATAGAAACATGAGAGTCGATTTCAGATCTGTATATTTTACTCTACGATTACAAGTTGTAAGGTAATATGCATAAGAAAGAAGGTTTCGATCCTTACGTAGCCCTTTTCAGCTTTATTTAGCATTACACAAGCACGTGATATTAGCTTATCCTACGATTTTGAAACATAGACCCCTTCCCGAAAGTAATTCCATTGTAGTGTCTAATTGCCACTCATTCTTAACACATACAATAATTGCTGTTTGGATTGTGAAAGTGAAAGAAGCAGTCATTCACATTTGTCGAAAGTTGTTATAGTCTCGATCTAACCGGTACCGAATAAATTGATTTAGTGAAGGTTATGTATTAAAGGCTAATGGGAACAAAATACCAAACAACTTGTTGTGCCGTCCGTCCATTCGTCGCAATGAAAAGATTACCCAACAGATAAAAGGTTCCATTTTCATTTTATGCACTTACAATGATTACAAATGAAAGATTACTTCATATCCAACTTGCCCCAAACCATGCACCAAACGCTCAAATACATTTAATTGTTAATAACGACATCTCCTGAAAAATCAACCTTTCAGTGGAACGTCGTAAAATGCTATCATTTCTTTTTCTTAGCAGCGATTCGAAGTGATCTCTTTCCGGCTGGTGTCGCAATGGCACCTAACTCGCCTTGTTGTACCTTTTCTGCTGTAACTTCCTCGCTAGCTTTTAATTCAGGCGTGGCCACGACAACCTTTGCTCTTTTTGCTGGCGTCTGAGGCAATTCTTTTGAAGGTTCATCCTCGTCAATTTTTTTCGCCGTCAATGATGAGACTCCAAGTACGACTAAGAAGCCAATTAATGCCGTCTGTTACAAGTTTATAAAGATGCACACGTCAGAAGGTCAGAAGACTCATGATCACTTTATTTGCATTCCGCACCGTGCTGACCCTCCCGACGTACTGTCCAATTTAAACTTACCACAACAACCGCTAGTAATTGATATTCAGATGGGATTTTATCCAGTGGCGACATTGTGTTGTAATATCACTTGTGTAATTGCAGATAAGCCGGTTATAGGTTTCGCTTGTCATTCGAGAGTGAAGAAAGTGTTTTACTGTTTGTACTCTCTATTGTATGTGGTTGGCACAGAAAACAAGCAGAACCATCCAACGATTAATTTTCGAAGTTAGCTTAATCTTGTATATCATTGTTTCATGACCGTTAAAAGTCAGATGTGAGAAAATACATACACATGTGTTGAAAATTCTACATGCGTCTATCACCTATCACCCAATGCCCAACACACGAGTGCGCGGGAGCGTACGAGTTCTAGTTGTTGAACATATGTGTTTTGAAACAAGTTGAAATTGTTTTTCTATCTTTTGCAACAAGGCGTCGTTTTCAAACTGAAACGATTAATCTAAGTAGACTAAGCACCAAGTTTTATGTCAGTTAAATTCAAATTCATCCTCACTGCTGTCAGAATAGTGAGTATTCACAGTATGATGCGTTAACGTCACCTGCTGACTTGACGCTTTGTTATGAGGAGAGCGACGTTTTTCACCACGAGAAGTAGAATTCCCAAGAAGCATTGTAGGGCCAAGATCATGGTCGTCATCTTCCTCTCGCGCTAATGATGAATTTTGCACGGTTTCATTAATATCGCGATTAATTTCCGTATTTTGATCTACGTCGTCATCGCTTTCAGAATGACTACCGGTAGTCGGTTGTATGCGACGACAGCTACGTGAGTCATGTTCAAGATCATCCTCGCTTTTTAACAAGCTGTCACCATCAAATTCACTTCGACAATCGTTATCGTCATCTTCTTCGTCGATAGCATCCTCAAGAGCACCCATGATGAAGTCAATATAGTTCGGCCTGCCATTCCCTATCGTATCAATCACCTGATGTTGGATCGCAATCATACCATGCTCATTTATGCTAACGCAAGTTTCGTTCGCAATATCAAGGCCCCGCATACCTTGGAGAAATGAATTTATTGGGTAATTTCTTGTAATTAATCTTTTAGGTGGCTCGCATTGCAATGACAAGAAAATATCTTTGTTCTTAGGAAGGTGAACTAGGCATTCCCCTCTGTATCCAGCTGCACCCATTTCCATACGTTCACTAGAAAATCCCACAGTGCAACAAGTTGCACCTGCTTGTTTCATGTCTAGTAGTTCGTTGATTGCGTCTTTTAAATAATCGCTCTTCAATATACCTCGCGCTACAATGTCACAACTGCTAAATGCTGCTGCTAACCCTACCTTGTCTTCATCCTCGTCGTCATAGTCTCCGTCCGGTAAGCTACCAAGTATTGCACATGTCGATAAAACGCCATTTTCCTCCAATTCTATTTTGAAAATGCAGCTCTATGCGTTTATTAGCAATATGCAGAAACAAAAAATTATCAACACTTGCGCTTACCTCACGATCGTACGACATACAAATCTTCGTCCGATCCATATTGGCCACTCCCAGAACACCGATGCAGTCCAACACACTGACCAAGTTCACACAGAATTCTCCACCATACACAACTTTCTTCGTGACTTTACCATCCTCTCCTTCCATCGTAACTTCCTCAGATGACACATAAAAGTCGGAAAACAATCCTTCCTGCATATCAGCACTTGCCTGAGATTGCCGAGCTAAACCCTGCACATGGAATGTAAGAGATGTTTCAGTCACATACACAGTGCAAAGCTGCTGCCGACTACTTCCATAACCGGCACTACTTGTGTGAAAATTTGAATCGTTGTTTGAAACATTGTTAGAATTACCACTTCCGCCAAAGTGTCGCAATGATGATAGGAGAGTTCCTACTGACTTCGCGGATTCACATCGACAAGAAAAGAGTAGGCTGTCTTCTTCCTCCTCATCCAAATCGTTTTCATCGTCATCCACGCATGTAGTATCAGCCGCAAATACTTGTTGTGGCATGATTGGTGTCAGGTGTGTAGGTGTAGTCAAACTCGAAAATCTATCTTCTTTTTTGTCTCACTGTCAGCGTTATCAGAGTATCGAGTTAGGTTCAACGATTCTACTGTTAATTGTTGTACTTGAGGCTTAATGGTGTCTTGATATTATTAATGAATATTGTTTTAAATTTACCGCGTTTGTTTATATATATACGAAAATAAGGAACCACTGTCATCAAGTCAATCGTCAAATTGAAATGCCAATCATCTTCATCTCATCGTCTATTCAATTTGTCAACCGAGCGCAGACTAGAAATTCCTGTTGAACCTTTCGTTCACGCCGGACGCGCCGGCGCCGGACGCCAGATCCAGATCACGATTTCTCCAAAAATCTGCTCAAGTAGTGTACATGTAGTAGGTTCTCGTTCT
>Ga0209092_10003305_pt1 | contig 14073 bp, 12 predicted proteins | sample FraStrMetagenome_FD_187446 | JGI IMG/M metagenome (GOLD analysis project Ga0209092, IMG submission 187446) | Marine eukaryotic phytoplankton communities from Arctic Ocean - Fram Strait ARC3M Metagenome (SPAdes) (version 2) | ecosystem: Environmental > Aquatic > Marine > Oceanic | place: Fram...
ATGAAATTGTTGATGGGGATGTTGATTGGTGCAAAAATCCTAAAACCAACAGAAGGCTACCGGTCGACATGATTATCTCAAAATTCAAAATTATTTGTGAAGTTGATGGGGAGCAACATTACCAAGAAGTTCCATTTTTCAAAGGTTCATTAGACGAACGTAAGGCTAGGGATAAGTACAAAGAAGAAAAGGCGATAGAAAACGGTTTCAGTGTGATCCGCGTGAATCAAGTGGACGTATTGCTTTCAAGAAACAACTGGGAGAAGCATTTGCTGAATGCCATTGAAGCTATCAAAGGCAAGGACCCATGTGTAAAGATATTGTATTGATGATTTCTAGAATAAACTAAATGATTATTTGTTACATGAGATTACAAATTATATCTAACAGAACAAGCTCCAAGTCCTGGTGGGCCTAGGTGTGGTTCAATCCCACATTGGAGAATATTTTACAAGAAGAGTTTATAGTCTTAACTACTTTACTTCTATGATTAATACCATGATCAATTCCATAGCGGAAGAAGTGAGATGTATGGTGATATCCATTAGCTTTTGGGTTGGCAATATAACCTTTCTTACGAGAGCTGTACTGGCGAACTTTCACAACACTTAGCATTACTTCCTCTGTAGCAAGTGGTCTTCTTGTGACATAGCGGACTAGTAAGGAATGTTTTAGATTTTTCTAGACAACAAGTAGATTAGAATGTACAATCTTGGTTTTTCACTTTCCACTATCAATACTCTCCTTAGCAACGAGAGACTTTAGTAGCATCATCTCACAAATAATTTTTTATGTTTCCACTCAAGAACCTTAAAGTCCTTAAGCACTCGGGCATGTTGAGTCTGTGCATCGTTCAACATATCTTCGAGTTCTTGCTTTTCTGAGACTGAAAGTGTGGGCTGACCGCCATTTAAGATCTTTCCTCCACCTGCTGCCGCGGTCACAGATCGTCGCAATGTAGCTTCTAATTTTGCATATTTCGTTTTCAGTAATCTATTCGCTTCTTCGGAGTTGTTCAGTTTTCGAGTCAAATCCCTTCGATCTTGTTGTAAATCATGGTATCTATCTCGCCACGATTGTGCATCGCTATTTTCATAATTTGAAGTAGGGTGCATTTTCATGATATCACTGTTAAAGATAATCTTCTTTTCTTCATTGGTTTATCTTGAGTGCAGTTTGCACAACTTAAAGACAAAATATTGCCCCGATCTGACTCTTTTGTCAGTTCAATGAGCCTGTTCTGAAGATCTTCATTTCTATCCAATGCGACAGATGCACGGAATTTTCCATAGTCCCAGTCCCTAAGATATGCACTTCCTCCAGCAATAATTAGTGCGGGCTTAAAGGAAACAGCAGTCTTTTCAAGCTCATTGTAGTCTACAATACCCGTTTCTTGGTTTACTCGGTAAGGTAAACACTCAAAGTAAACACTGGTAGCACTTACGGCCTTACTCTTTCGTAAATAATTGCTAATCACTTGGGGATAAAACGAAATCGACCATGCAATCGGTTTTCCAATTCATAACCTCACTGGAAACTGGAAGTGCACGGCAGGCGCGTTATTAATGTACGCGAATCTCTCTCTCTCTAGAGTAGAGAGTAGCAAGCAGCAAGCAGCTAGCATTCAAATACCGGTACAGCATGTGCTCGAAGCTCGAAGTATGAAATATATATTTTCTAAAAAATATATGCGGTGCGGGACAAAAGTCTCGCACTTGCGCGAGACCTACGTAGAACCTACGTGAGAGTGTTGCGAGACCAACAAGTGAGACCAGTTCGAGCACTGCCCCGTTTTCTTTGCTATACCCCATAAGACATGAGATCCGTCGAACGATGACAACGAAACACGCACAACAATAAAGATATTATTAGTAATATAAGGATGAGTAAGTGCAATCCATTTCAATGCCTTTCTATCTGCTGTACATATAATACTTAGTAAAATAAATTTGAATGGTAACTAATATAGCCTACTACAGTTATGGTCATGTAATCAGCGGGAATTATACTTTCTCATCTCTGTTGTTCGTACAACGGACTTTACCAACGATGTGATAGATAAAGTTTCAGTTTCTAGTGCAAGGAAGGATTGGGTATGTTCGATGAAAGATATGTATCCGTGCTGTTAGATTTAATGCAGGTATTGCTTTATCGTCAGGTCAAATTCTTCCAAATTTCTCAACAATCAAAGGAGTGCCCTCGTGAAAGAAAGATTATCGACATCAGCTGATGTGTTATTTATTCATCTTGCTACAATAATTTCTATTTGTAATGTATGTTGCTTAAGTTATGTCCAAGCGCAACCATCAAAGGAGGGCCCTAGTGAAAGAAAGATTATCGACATCAGCTGATGTGTTATTTCTTCATCTTGCTACAATAATTTCTGATTGTAATGTATGGTGCTCGAGTCATATCCAAGAATTAGCATGAAGTTTTTCAAGATAAATTTAAATCAATATAAGATATACATAAATATATTCGAACATTCGCTTCATTATCATTCATTGTACTACAACATCTAGGCGTATAGAAGTTTTTTGGTGTAACTTTTCACCCTTATTGTCTGCCTTGCTTTTGTTGAGTCAAACGCACCAACAGAAAAATTGTGAAACCATACTAGCATGTTCTTTCTTATAACCACTCAAGAGGCCAGTAATCGTTTGGTTATTGTTTTTTTCGCAAAAGTAGCACAGTATGTTAGTGAATCATCTTTTTATCGAACCAACGTATGCGATGCAAACTGTCCAGTGGCATTCGTTGAGAAGCTATTGATGACATGATGTTAGTGTAATTGATGTGATTTGGGCTGAGTTCTACTTTTTGTGTGTAGGATACCTGTAATTGCGACCTAACATGTATGTAGGTACTTTCGTAAAAGTCTCGCAAAAAGCGAGACTTTTGTATTGCGACCTAATTTCTCCCTAGTTTTTCCATAGAAATTACTAGCAAAAGTATGGCGAAAATAGTCGAAAAACGGTTAAAATAGCGAGACTTTTGTAGAAGACGTATGAGTATAATTTAACTGCACATGTAGCTCTGGCCACACACTTTGTAAAGTACCCACATAGCTCGGGTGATGGCTAGAACTACATGTACTCAGTACAACTACAACCGGCAGCAACCATTCACACATAACACATGCACTGTACAGCAAACATAATTAAAATCACATCTCCAATATTCAAACATATTAATTAATTTTATTAAAGCACCTTTCGTCGTGCCGCAATAACATGCCGAGTGCGGATGAGGAGATGCTGGACCGCGACCGTAAAGAGCAGCAACGATCGGGCGAAGGAGGCGAGCAAAGTGAGGATCAACTCTCGACAAATGCAATGGACGATGATGATAGCCAAAATGCAGACGACGTAACTACTGACAGTGATAAACCTATGAAGATAACGTCGGATGAGGTGAACTTTTTAGTGTATAGATACCTCCAGGAAAGCGGTGAGTTTTATGCAATACTTTGGATACTCTCATGACCTACCATTGAGCTAAACGGTTTATAACCGTTATTGAACACTAATTCTCTTCACTACTTCGGTCTTTAGGTCTCGTTCATTCAGCGTATACATTTGCGCACGAAAGTTTACTTAGTAGAGCGAATATGTCGAGGTTGGGCAAGGATGTCCCACCTGGAGCATTAATATCTTTTTTACAAAAAGGGTTGCAATATTTAGGAATCGAGGAAACTCTGCACAATAAAGGAAAAACCCCTTCTACGTCCAGCGATGCAGCGAACTTTTCTCTGCTCAGCCCTATGGCGGTAGGAGCTATGAATTCAAATAATGCCGTCGATATTCGATTATCTCATGCTCGATTGAAGTACGCAATTAGCGAACAAACAAAATCAGCAAATAACAGCAGTGTCAGCAGCAACATTACTCAAAGTAATAATAGTGTCGTCGTAAACATAGGAGAAGGTAGTAGAGGTAAACCTGGAACGAAGCGAAGTCGAACTGCATCACCGGCCACTTCTACTATTCATAATTCGACATCCGATACGGCGGCAGCGGCAACAATAAGTTTTCAACAGCAGCAGGAACAGTTTCCTTTGTCATCGTCCCTTCCCGCTGCTTCTTCTTCATCTCTGGATGTAGTGCCCACAAGTAACAAAAAGGTGAACGTCGGTGATATCTCAGAAGTGGTTGGTGTACAAAATGTAGGATCAACCTCTGTCATCAATTCTTCCTCTGTCTTACCCCACCATAAAATTATTGACAGCAACAACAATCACAAAAAATCGACGCAACCTTCCCCACAGGATTATCATCCAAAACAATCACAAAATAATGATAATAATAAAATTGGAAATGGTTGTGGAATAGATTCGCAAATGGCAGCAGCAAAGGCAATGATTGGAATGGGACTGACTCCCAGCGCAAATAGTTCGTTTCATGCGGTGTTGAGAGGGGCGCAAAAAGCTACAGCTGTTGACTCCATGAATGCTGCTGCGCATATGGTTTCGAATGTACCATCTTCGACTCCGACATCCGTTATGATGAAAAACAAGGCTCAAGACGGTCAGAGAATGTTATATTCTTCGTCGCAAGTCGTTGGCAAATCCAACATTAGTAGCATGCCAGAAGATGCAGTAATGACAGATGATTCGCAGTCGCAAGAGATAGAGGTAGGAGAAAAGCAAAGTGATAAGAAGAATGGTCTTAAGAATAGTCAGTCTACCACCACCACCAGCATTTTGACTAATGGCGGCGGTCCGCAACATTTGCGGACTGTCAATAATCAAAACAGTTTTTCTGCTTCGCCTCCGAACCCGTCCTTCTCCAATCATTTGCCGATGCATGTTGAGGCCTCCAGAATTTTAATGAGTCATCCAACGGTGTCTGACTCGCCAGCTGTCGTGAACACCAAGAGTAACAGCAATCTTAACGGGTTGCCTGGTACTAATGCAAAGCATCCAAGTACACTTTCCTCTGCTCGGGAAGAATATCACCCTACGCCTAATAATAGCTTGTCCTCTTCAACAATGAAAAGTCAAACGAAACCTCAAGCAATAGAATCACATGAGTCGTTGTTGTCACCGGGAATCAACAATAATGATGGTACCTCATCTTCTAACGACGCTGCTATGACTAACGAGAATAATAATATATCATCTTCCACTAATTCGGATGCAGCAAAGGTTTCAGCAGAAGATTTTCGAACCAATGCACCAATAAGCTCGGTTTTGGATTTAGAGATGCATACGAGCGAAGTATTTATGTGCGCGTGGAATCCAGTGTACCATAATTGGATTGCAACGGGTTCGGGCGATGCCACTGCGCGTATATGGGAAATGGCAGGTGATTCGGCAAAGGATGGATACACTAGGTCTGTTTTATTGGAGCATGGGCAGGTTGGACAACCGAATAAAGATGTTACTACATTGGAATGGTCGAGTTCTGGAGATTTGCTAGCTACTGGTTCTTATGATGGCGTCGCTAGAGTTTGGAAGCGCAGTGGGGAACTGATTCATTTACTCACTTGCCATCGTGGACCGATATTTAGTCTCAAATGGAACAAATCTGGCAACTTTCTACTGAGCGGCTCGTACGATAAAACAACTATTGTATGGGAAGTAACGTCGGAGAAAGGGCTCGTTCGACAGCAGTTTAGTTTTCACCAAGCACCAGCTTTGGATGTAGATTGGAAAGATGACAACACATTTGCGTCTTGTTCGACTGATCAGTGCGTACATATTTGCCAAGTTGGTAAGCAGGAGCCAATCAAGACCTACAGAGGTCACAAAGATGAGGTCAATGCAGTAAAATGGGATCCCAGTGGGATGTTACTTGCAAGCTGTAGCGATGACTGTACGGCAAAGGTTTGGAATGTAGCAGACGATTCAGTTCTTACACCTTTGCATGACTTTCAAAGTCACCAACAAGAAATATATACAGTAAAATGGTGCGTGCAATGATAACTTTACAACTTGATTTTTTGTCATGGTGGAAGTCACTTACATTGACCTTCTGTAATTTTCTTGCTTTGACATTAGGAGTCCGACGGGGAAAGGCTCGAAGAATCCTTCAAAGTTACTTATGTTAGCTACAGCATCTTTTGACGGATCGGTCCGTCTTTGGAATATCGAAACCGGTGAGTGTATTCGTCTCCTTTCGCGGCATCACGAGTCTGTGTACAGTGTGGCTTTCTCTCCCAGTGGCGATTTTATTGCGAGCGGAAGTTTAGCGGGCCAATTATATATATGGAACGTAAAGGAAGGCAAAACCATCAAGAGTTATAAAGGAAATGGGGATATTTTTGAAGTTGCTTGGAACTCGGGAGAGAGTAGAGTGGCTGCATGTTTTTCCAGTAATGTCGTTTCAGTTATTGATTTTCATCGCGTTCAAATGCCTGGACGGAAGTAGTTAAATTACATCGAGTGAATTACATGCTTACATTTGTGCAAAAGATGCCAAATCCTTTGTCCTGGCTTCGTTCTTCAGTTGTTTTACTCTTCTATTTTATTCTTGTGTAGATGTTAAAATGTTATAAATATCAAGTTGAGATTTATTAACAGTAGGAGCAAAGAAGTGGGAGGTAGGTATTTGAACTATATACTTTAGAGTTGTTAACACTTACCCCGGTAGTGTTCTGGAAGTTTAGAACTTGTTCTCTTCATCGCGATCACGACCGATCCTATTGTGCCCATTGCGATTGGCGCAAAAGTTCGCATAACTTTCCTACTAAAAATGAGTGCATCCAAAATTTATCCGGTGTGTTCTGTGTATATTTACCGGCGTAGTTGAAGAACTCAATCGGGCTGATGTATATCTTGATTATGGTGCTAAAGGGAAAGTAGTTGACAAATGTGAGTTAATGTATAACGCATTTGATGGACCAGGACAATCAGGTACAGTTTTAACGAGAGCAGTTGTTGTTCACTTCGAAAATTTAAATGAAGAGGAAGCTCCTTTTTTGGATGCTTAACCTAGAAGTGTAGCTATTCCTTATTCCTGTTTCTGATCATGCCTACCATGTGTTAATTTTTTTTAATCTGTATGTTTTTATTTTGTTAACTCCTACTATTGTACCAGATAAATTACTTCGTAGATCGCTCATCCTCTTCATCAGTTAAAGGTTCGGAAGAGGAGTACGAGTAGTAGAGTCTAGCAGTTAATATGATCGAAACATATAATACGCATTTAACGGTTTCCATTAAAAAATGAACGTGAACGTGAATCCATATCCATATATTAGACTATACCTCGTACATATATATATTCATATTAAATTCAGTAATCACTAATCACTCTTCCTCTTTTGATCCATAGAACCCGCAGGCCGCAGAAATAATATGTTACTGCCAGGTGCGTTATGGGCCTTTGATCTTTTGATAACGTTTCCAAATAACAAAGTAGTAGGATAAGCCACATTCGCCTTCTAGATACCATGAAAACACATTTTACGTACATAGACATGGTCATGGTCATGGTCATGGAGGATGGAGGTACAATTTCAAGTAGCTTGATGTCATAAATGAAATAAAAAATGAGGTTGGATGTACTGTATCACGTGATCTGTGCATCAAAGATAACATCCTCTTGATAATCCAAAAATCTAGGGACCCAAATATGAATGAGGAAGTTCATATTCTTCCTGAAGCTGAATCTTCAATTGACTACGGAATCGTAACAAGAAATATAGAGGTGAAGATATTATCATTGGAAACATGTTTATAAAAAACAACGGAAAACACACATTGTAACAAATAAGATCGAGTCAGCCGAATGACCGAATCTAGTCTAAAACCTCGTTAATGAGTTACGTAGAGGCAGAGTACAAAACGAAGTTCAAGACTAAAATCGACTAGTTCCCTCAGGATACAAAATATATCGTTGCATCAAAGGTTCCTGCAAGTCATATGTCGAACCGATTTCGATGTGATGCAGGTGCTGGTCTCGGACTTTTGAATAGTGAGGATTAATTGGAGACTTTGAATGTCAAGCAAAATTTAAAGATCCTATTAGTTAATGTAACATCGATTCAGCCGAATGACGGAATCTACCGTAGAGCCTCGTTGACATAAAGTAACTTACGAGTTCAAAGTGATGCTAATAGGTGTAATACTTATTTTTAAAAAAATAATTAACATTGTAAACTTATCTTTGGGGCTAAAACTATAAAGTTGAAAAAATGTTGAAGGAAAATGCTTGCAGAGCTGCGCACAATAAACGTCGAGTCATAGTCTCGTTTACGCCCTAGCAGCGATTGTAATTTAAATAAATAATCTTAACTAGTATTACACAAAATTACAATAAATATTCCCAGGCAGCTATTTATAGACATTTCTGGCAAAGAGTTAGTCAAGGATGAAGCAGGAAGCTGGCACAGGAAACAGAATATTATTTCATTAAAACAAAATTGAATTAATATTGATCTAACGTGTCAAGCATAACTTCTATTTCGGTAGGTGTATATGAACGAGGTCCATCGTTCATCCTTTTCGCCATACTCTTTAATTTCTCAGAATGCAAGTTCAACTTAAGCGGAGTGCTGTGATCAAAAAGAATCCACTTTTTGCCCGCCAAAATTTGCTCGAGTTGAACACCGGCCTTGTCTAATGCACAATCAATATTTCTCTCGTCGCTTCGTGAAATCAGTTTATTCAACGCGACTATAGAGTATATTGACCCTCTGAATTGTTGCAAATTTTGACTTGCTTTGGATTTTTTTTCATTCATCCGTTCTTTACGTAGTTTGGCACCATTGTTGAATCTTTTGAAAACTTCATTTTGCGACATTTTGTTCATCCTGCTCGTCGTTAAATCTGTAGCATCATTTTTGCTTTCGGGAGCCGATAGACTGGCTTCCCCGGTTCCACTTCCTTCACCACCTCCACCACCACCACCACCACCGGCAGCTGAAGCCGCGGCGGCACTTGACGAAGACTAAAAGGGAATACATTTGAAAAAAGGCATTTAATATGTTTCAGAGAAAAACTTACCGCCGCTGCAGCTGCTGCTCCCACTGATGCGCTTAGTAATGCAGCACTGATGACTGTTTGTTGCTCGGTAGAGTAAAATGAGGGTCTTTGGGTAGGAGTTCTTGATGGAAACTCAAGAATGATGTTGATTCCTCTAATGTTTTTGTCAACATTTAATTGTAACGCCTCAGTTAGAGGTGCCGACTTGAGCGCGAAAATATTATCTATTTTGTTTTGTAAGACAGCTCCAAGTGGGACATATGCACGTAAATTCACAATTAAAATCGAGTATTGATCTCCTTCTAATTGAGTATTATTCGTAGAAAATGTAGAAAGCAAACGAGTCCTCGCTTCTATGGATTCCAAAGACATTTCAATAATCGTCACGTTAGATTGAATCAAGTCCTCTTCAATTACATTAGTAAAAATAGCAGGTATCGTGTCTAATGTTTGTGCTGGCATACCAACAGTATCAAGACCGTCCACGAAAAGTGTCGTTGACGATGTTTGTTCAATCAAGTCCAAAGGTGATGGCGAGGACGTACCACTATGTCCCGTCTTTGGTATGATGGAAGGGCTTGTCGAAGGGACGATACTAGGAACCTCGTATGGTATCAACGATGGCAATAGCGAAGGTGGCAGCGAGGAAAGTGTGCTTGGTAAAAATGTAGGATATAAAATAGGCACCGTAGAAGGACGCTTCGATGGAATGGAGCTAAGAACTTCGAATGGCTTCGTTGACGGTATAAGGGAAGCCAATGCGCTTGGTAGCAGCGTCAGATGTGCAGTAGGCACTATAGAAGAACGAGTTGAAGGGGCGATACTAGATTCGGATGGCATCAATGATGGTAAAAGTGAAGGCAGTGTGCTTGGTAACCATGTAGGGTGTGCAGTATGCGTCATTGAACGACGATTCGATGGCATAAAGCTAGGTAGATCTGATGGCTTCGCTGACGATTTAACGGAAGGCAATGTGCTAGGTTGCATTGTCGGATGTGTACTAGATATGATAGAAGGGCGTCCCGCGGGAACGATGCTGGGAACCTGGGATGGCATCAATGATGGCATGAGTGAAGGAAGTGCGGTTGGTAACAATGTAGGATGTGCAGTAAGAGCCATAGAAGGACGACCCGACAGATGAAAGGTAGGAAGGTCGGATAGTATCAATGATGGAAAAATTGACTGCAATGCGCTTGGTAGCAATGTCGGATATGCATTAGGCGTGATAGAAGGACGTATCGAAGGCGCGATAATGGAAACCTGGGATGGCACCAATGATGGCAAGAGTGAAGGTGATGCGCTTGGTAACGATATAGGATGCGCAGTAGGCACCATAGAAGGGCGCTTGGATGGCATGAAGCTAGAATTTTCGGATGGGTTTGTCGACGGTATAGGAGAAGGTAATGTGCTTGGTAAAAATGTCGGGTGTGTGGTAGGTATGATAGAAGGGCGTGTCGAAGGAACGGTGCTAAGAGCCTCGGATGGCACAAATGATGACATAAGAGAGGGAAACACGGTTGGTAACAATGTAGGATAAGCAGTAGGCGCCGTAGAAGGTCGAGTCGACGGATCGAAGTTAGGGACTTCGGATGACTTCGTTGACGGTATAGAGGAAAGTAATGTGCTTGGAAACAATGTTGGGTGTGCAGTCGGTACCGTAGAAGGATGTGTCGAAGGTACGATACTAGGAACTTCGGATGGCACCACCGATGATATGAGGGTGGGCAATGCGGTTGGTAACAATGTAGGATGTGCAGTAGGCACAATAGAAGGACGGGTCGAAGGACCGAAGGTAGGGACCTCGGATGGTTTGGCCGATGGTATAGGAGAAGGTAATATGCTTGGCAAAAATGTCAGATGTACAGAAGGTATGATGGAGGGATGTGCCGTATGGACGATGCTGGGAGCCTTGGATGGCATCAATGATGGTATGAGCGATGGCAGTGCGGTTGGTAAGAATGTAGGATGTGCAGTAGGCGCCATAGAAGGACGTTTCGATGGAATAAAGGTAGGAATTATGGATGGCTTCGCCGATGGCATGACGGAAGGCACTGTCCTTGGTAAAAGTGTCGGATGCACAGTAGGAATGATGGAAGGGTGTGTCGAAGGGACGACACTCGGAAACTGGGAAGGCAGCAATGATGGCATAGGCGAGGGCAGTGTGCTTGATACCAATGTAGGATGTGCGGTAGGCATCGTAGAAGGACGCCTTGATGAAACATACGTAGGACTTTCTGATGGCTTTGCTGACGGCATAAGGGAAGACAATGTGCTAGGTCGCAATGTAGGATGTGTAGTGGGCATCATAGAAGGACGCCTTGATGGAATGAGGGTAGGGCGATCTGATGGCTTTGCTGACGGCATAAGGGAAGGAAATGTGCTAGGTCGCAATGTAGGATGAGCAGTCGGTATAATAGAAGGGCGTCCCGTAGGAACAATGCTGGGAACCTGGGATGGCATGAGTGAAGGCAGTGTGCTTGGTACCAATGTAGGATGTGCAGTGGGCATCATAGAAGGACGCCTTGATGGAATAAGGGTAGGGCGATCTGATGGCTTTGCTGACGGCATAAGGGAAGGAAATGTGCTAGGTCGCAATGTAGGATGTGCAGTCGGTATAATAGAAGGGCGTCCCGTAGGAACAATGCTGGGAACCTGGGATGGCATGAGTGAAGGCAGTGAACTTGGTACCAATGTAGGATGTGCAGTGGGCATCATAGAAGGACGCCTTGATGGAATGAGGGTAGGGCGATCTGATGGCTTCGCTAACGGCATAGAGGAAGGCAATGTGCTAGGTAGCAATGTCGGATGAGCAGTCGGTATAATAGAAGGGCGTCCCGTAGGAACGATGCTGGGAAACTGAGATGGCATCAATGATGGTAAGATTGAAGGCAGTGCGCTTGGTAACAATGTAGGATATGCAGTAGGCACCAGAGAAGGACGACCCGACGGATGGAAGGTAGGACGATCTGATGGCTTCGCTGACGGTTTAATGGAAGGAGGTGCGGTGGGTAATAATGTCGGGTATACAGTAGGCAGAATTGAAGGATAAGTAGACGGAAAAATAGTTGGATCCTTGGATGGTATCGATGATGGCCAGAATGAAGGCAATGCGCTTGGTAATAACATTGGATGCACAGTGGGAACAGGGGAAGGATGCGTTGACGAGTTATGGGTAGGACTATCGGATGGGTTTGTTGACGGCAGGTATGTAGGCGTTGTGCTCGGTAGTGGGCTTTGAGAAGGTGTGTCACTTGGCAATTCCACACCTTCCACCCAAAGTGACCACTCTCTTACATGCGGTATCCACTGGTTTTCGACGACTTCGTTTTCAGTAGGAGAACAATTATAGGGAAATCCTGTTCCGTACACATCGTAATTGCAATATTGCCAAGCGTTCGTCTCCGTCAACGCATCTTCATACGTCGAAAATAAATCGAAATCGATGTGCATTTCATTGTCAGTAGAGACCCAATGATATCGAAAGAGACTAAATAAGTCCATTCCATCAGGAAATGGAGTATATCGCTTGTAGAAGATATCTGTGTAATTATCAGATGTACAGTCATAGCATAGGCGACGAATAATCTGGTTCTGAGAATACTCGACCATCCTCTTGAACAAGTCGGAAGCATATATTATTGATCCTCCTGAGCTTATGGATCCTGAACTAGAAATAAAAGTCCAATGCGGTGGATATATTTCGACTTCGCACAAGTTGAGAGTTATATTTTGTTTCCTAGCATACAACCTCATGGAAGTCACTTCCTCCATATTGCGATCGAAGACATACTCGATTTTGTTACGATTGGTTCCGCTATTCATCCAATAATTGCCTAAATATCCATTACTCCCATATAAATAAGCATTTGCACCTATGGATCCAACGTGAGGGAAATAAAGGTTTATGCTCCCGATAGCGATAGACTCCCCAAAGACAATGTTAATCCAAGAATAATAATTTGATTGACTTCCTGTATCAACGCAATAAGCTTCATCAAGTCCTTCAGAGAGACCATCAAAGAGATTGCTCATATCATTATTGATTGGGTATGAAGTTGCATAGGATACGTTGAAGTTGGATGGAGACTATAATTATGAGTATTGAAATAAAATATAGTATGAAAAGGAGTTTTCAAAATCGGAATTCAATACTTAGTATCAAGACAAACAATACACCCTTATCTTTGTTGATACAACAACGCCATATTCGTAATTCAAGACGAATGTCGCTATATCTCTATTTTCAAATTGAACACTACAACAGCAATTAACGCCGATTGATGCCAAGGGCAGTGGTCTATAGTCTATACTGTGTTAATTATTACTCAGAAACGACCATATTTGATCTCAACCCCAGACTTACAATTTGCAACCTTCGGTTGTGATAATCCGGAAATGAGGGATGAAAAGGATTGTAGGGTGAAGATAAATGGTGAGACGTCGCAACATTCGTAAAGCGCCATGGTGTACTATGGTATTCAATTGAACTCATCTCTTTCTATGGCATTGGAGTTTCAATTATTGTAAATGTTTATTCGGTATTTTTGCATCATGTGAATGTCAATTACGAATTACATTTTATTTTATTTTATTTTATTAACTTCTACTCTTTTATGTGATAATTTTTCTTTTTCACCTTTATACACATGAAATTCCGGTATCGAGATAAGAAAAAATTAAAAGGATTCACATGATTTTATCAATATTACAAACTGTCATAAGTCATAAGCTTCGATTTTTCGGAGAATAATCATGTCGAAAGACTATCACTATCACTCTATAAAAAAAGAGATTTTACTTTATTAACTTCTACTCTTTTATATGTGATAATTTTTCTTTTTCACCTTTTTACACATGAAATTCCGGTATCGAGATAAGAAAAAATTAGAAGGATTCACGTGATTAAAAAATATTAGGGGTTGCCAACTTGCGAAATATGAATATGAATATGGATTCACGTTCACGTTCATTTTTTTAAATTAGCTTTTTCCGAAAAATAAGCCATTCTGATTGGACGAAAAAAAATGAACGTGAACGTGAATCCATATTCATATTCATACTCATATGCAGATTTTTTGCATATGAGTATGAATATGAATATGGATTCACGTTCACGTTCATTTTTATCCGAACATTCATGATGC
>Ga0209092_10003306_pt1 | contig 14072 bp, 18 predicted proteins | sample FraStrMetagenome_FD_187446 | JGI IMG/M metagenome (GOLD analysis project Ga0209092, IMG submission 187446) | Marine eukaryotic phytoplankton communities from Arctic Ocean - Fram Strait ARC3M Metagenome (SPAdes) (version 2) | ecosystem: Environmental > Aquatic > Marine > Oceanic | place: Fram...
TTCAACCGGAGACTTTTATAAGAATGCTGAAGAAGCACTTATTATGTTAGTAGATGCTGATGATAGATTATCAGCGTTAGATAAATATTTTAATACTAAAGGATTACTAAATGGGTAGTTCAATATCCAAATATTTTGAAAATGTAGGCCATTTTGGTAATAACGCAAAAGAAATAGAAAAAGTTATGAGCGATAGAGAAATTATGAATGCCAAATCAGGCATTTCAGAAAAATTAACAATTAAAGTATTTGAAAAAGAATACCCAGAACTGTCTAAAGAATTCAAACAAATTCAAGCCGAAATGTATGCAATGTTTGCGGCTAAACATATGGACTATGGGTTAAATAACATATCATTAGGCGGAGATATCGTTAATAATAGCGATGATAAAAAATTCTCATTAACTGGGTTAGCTATTAGATTAACGGATAAAATATCGCGTTTAAGAAATTTAATGGTTAACGGTAGAAATTATGTTAAAGGTGAAGGTATGGAAGATACTTTTATTGATGTAGCCAATTATGGCATCATTGGGCTCTTAGTTGGGCGCGATAAATGGAAAAAATAGTTTGGCGAAAAAACTCCCAAAAATAGTAAAGGAAATAAGGAATAACCCACCTTCACCCGTTAATTATGCATATCAAAAGAATATATCATATTCCCAGATGTCTATATTTAGAGGATGCCCCCATAGGTGGAAACTTCAGTATAAAGATAAAATTAAACGATTTACATCTTCTATACATACTGTTTTTGGGACTGCTGTCCATGAAGCAATGCAACATTATTTAGATGTAGCCTATGAAAAATCTTTTGCGGCCGCTGATAGAGATATCAACATGGAAGAATATTTTCAAGAAGCATACATAGATGAATACCAAAAACAATATAAGTCAAATAACTCAGAACATTTCTCAGATGCCTCAGAAATGAGAGAATTTTTTGAAGATGGCATTGCTATATTAGATTGGTTTAAGAAAAAACGTAGTAGATATTTTAGTAAAAAAGGCACATATTTAGTAGGTTGTGAAATACCTATTATAGTTGCACCAAATAAAATGTTAAATAACGTACTATATATGGGGTATCTTGATGTTGTTACATACCATGAAGAAACAGAGACATTTAAGATAATCGACATAAAGACAAGTACTAGTGGTTGGAATGACTATGCTAAAAAAGATGAAAACAAACAATTCCAATTATTACTTTATAAACAATATTTCTCAGAACAGTATGGAATACCTTTAGATAAAATTGAAATTGAATTTTTTATCCTTAAAAGAAAAGTATTAGATCCTGATGATGAAAAGCTTATGTCACCATATCAAGCTTATAGAGTACAACAATTTACACCCCCAAGTGGTAAAATCAAACTATCAAGAGCAAAAAATGCGATTAATGATTTTATTAATGAGTGTTTTAATTCAAGTGGAAAGATAAAAGAAGCAGATTATCCCAAATCTCCATCTAAATGGAATTGCAATTTCTGCCCTTATAGTAAAGATAAAGAATTATGTGGAGCAGGTGAACATTTTTCATAAATTCCCACATACGTATATATAAATAATGTTTTAATAAATAAAGACTATGAGTAATCCAAAAAAAATGACACTAACTAGTGTTAAGGTTCAAAGTGATCTATTCGAAAATTTTAAGATTGAATGTGTAAAACGTAAATTTTCATTTCAAAAACTTGCAGATCGTGCTCTGTTTTTGTACCTTACAGATGAAGACTTTCGTAAACAAATTACTAATCAAATAAATATCGAATTGTAACCTTATGAATACAGATTTTAAACCTATCCCTAAGGATAAAAGAAAAAAAATATTACTAATATGTGATGATGTTCGAGTACACTCAGGTGTAGCAACGGTTGCAAAAGAGATAGTATGTGGTACAGCTCACCATTTTAATTGGGTACAGATAGCAGGTGCTATTAAACACCCCGATAAAGGTAAAAGATTAGATTTATCTCCAAGTACAGATAAAGAAGTAGGAATTACGGGTTCTTCCGTGATATTATACCCAACTGATGGGTATGGTGATTCTGCATTGTTAAGGGAAATAATTAACATAGAAAAACCTGATGCTGTTATGTTATTTACAGACCCTAGATACTTTACTTACATATTCAATATGGAACATGAGATACGTAAATCAATTCCAATCGCTTACTTAAATATCTGGGATGATTATCCTGCTCCAATGTATAATAAACCATACTATGAGGCATGTGATTTATTAATGGGTATTTCAAAACAAACTGTAAATATTAATAAAATAGTACTAGAGGGGTGTAATAAAAATAAAATATTTAAATATATACCTCATGGTAAAAATCCTAATATTTATTTCCCTTTAACAGAAGAAACTGAAGATTTCACCAACTTTAAGAAAGAATTATTCAAAGGTGATTCACCTGAGTTTGTATTATTATTTAATTCTAGAAATATTAGAAGAAAACAAATACCTGATACTATATTAGCTTTTAGAACATTTTTAGATTCATTACCAAAAGAAGAAGCTTTAAAATGTAGACTTGTATTAAAGACTGAAACAGTTACTGATGCCGGTACTGATTTAGATAAAGTTAGAGAATATCTTTTAGGTGAAGATTATCTTGATACTTGTATCATATTAGAAAACAAATTTACAGAACAACAACTAAATTATCTTTATAATATAGCAGATGTTCAAATCCTATTAACTTCGAATGAAGGATGGGGTTTAACAATCACAGAAGCCATGCTAACCGGGACACCATATATAGCAAATGTTACAGGTGGAATGCAAGATCAAATGAGGTTTGTAGATAATGAAGGTAAATGGTTTGAACCTGATACTAATATTCCATCAAACCATAGAGGTACTTATAAAGAACATGGTGAATGGGTATTTCCAGTATATCCAACATCCCGATCTATTCAAGGATCACCTACAACTCCTTATATTTTTGATGATAGGTGTAAATGGGAAGATGCTTGTGATATGATCAAAGAAGTATACGCTTTAAGTAGTGAAGAACGAAAAAATAGAGGATTAAAAGGTAGAGAATGGGCTTTAAGTAACGAAGCTGGATTTACATCTGACCATCAATCTAATAGAGTAATAGAAGCATTTGATGAGTTATTTGAAACTTGGAAACCAAGAGAAAAATATGAATTAATTAATGTTAATGAACATAAAGGAAATTTTTTAACCCATAAAATAGATTATTAATGAACAAACCAAGATTTGTAATATCATCACCTTTTGATACATACAGTGGATATGGAGCACGTTCTCGTGACATTATAAAATCCATAATACAAAGCGACAAATACCAAGTTGAATTATTATCCCAAAGGTGGGGGGATACTACATGGGGTTTTTGTAATGACCACCCTGAATGGAAGTTTTTACTTAATTATTTAGGTAAAAGAGAATGGAACCAAACCCCAACTGATTATTGGATGCAAATTACTATACCAAATGAATTCCAATCAGTAGGTAAATTTAATATAGGGGTAACAGCTGGAATTGAATCAGATGCTACTAAAGCGGAATGGGTTGAAGGATTAAATAGAATGGATTTAAATTGGGTTTCTTCAAACCATGCTAAAACCGTATTCCAAAATGCTTCCTTCGAAAAAATAGATAAAAGAACTAACCAACAAATAGGAATAGTAAAATTAGAAAAACCAATTGAAGTTATATTTGAAGGTGTAGATTTAACTACATATAAACCTTTAAAAACACCCAATACAATTGACTTATCATCAGTAAAAGAATCATTTTGTTATTTATTTGTAGGTCATTGGATGCAAGGAGCAATGGGACATGATAGAAAAAATGTAGGTGTTTTAATAAAGGAATTTTATGAAACTTTTAAAGACTATAAGGGGTCAAAACCTGCCCTTATTTTAAAAGCCTCTGTAGGGACTTCTTCATATATTAGTAGAGAGTCAATTTTAAATAAAATTAGTAAAATTAAACGTAGTGTAAATTCTAAAAACTTACCTAATGTTTATTTATTAAATGGAGAGTTTAGTGATAAAGAAATAAATGAATTGTACAACCATTCCAAAGTAAAAGCAATGGTTACAACTACTAAAGGAGAAGGTTTTGGTAGACCTCTATTAGAATTTTCTACAACAGGTAAACCTATTATAGCTTCTGGTTGGTCCGGTCATTTAGATTTTTTAAACCCCTCATTTACTACATTACTCCCAGGTCATTTAGAAAATGTTCACCCCTCTGCTGCTAATGCCTGGTTAATACCTGAATCCAAATGGTTTCAAGTTAGTAGTAAAGATTTAAGAAAATCCTTAAAAGAAGTTTTTAAGAAATATAAAGAATATTCTATAAAAGGTAAACAACAAAAGCATTATGTAAAAACTAATTTTAGTTGGGACAAAATGTCAAGTTTAATTATTGATATATTAAACGATAAAAATAAAGTACCAGAAATAGCACAGGAAGTAAAATTAGAACTACCAACATTTTCTTTACCTAAACTTAAAAAAATATAATTAATATGAATTTTGATGAAATAGTAAATTGTCCTAAATCTGGAGGTGATTTATGTTACAAAACAGAAGTAAATAAAGATATTACTAATTATTATAGTTTATCATGTGGGTTTTGGACTAATACCTTAATGTTAGAAGGTTCTGAATTTTATGAAGAACAAATAAGTGTTTTACCTGAGATTTATAAAGATCTAGCTTGGACTGACCCAGAAACCAAATTAATATGGTTAGCTAATATTGTTAATATCAAAGAAAATGGTATGGTATTCGCCTCAGGTACTGACGTAGAAAATTGGAGTTGGGGAGCAGTAAAAGCTATTGAAATTCCAAAGGAAGAACAAGAAAAGTATAAAGGTGAAACATATAGGGCAGATATGACTACTATAAAATATTTTGAAGAACGTGATTTTATGGATGCTCTTTCGTATATTGGGGTATTACCAGAATAGAACAGTATGAAAATAAGTTATGCAATAACAGTATGTAATGAGTTTCTTGAAATACAGAAACTTATTCCATTTCTGTTAGAAAATAAGAGAATAAAAGATGAGATTGTAATACTTTATGATCATAAAAATGGAAACCCTGAAGTATTAAGTTATTTATTAAAGTTTAATAAACTACCTAATGTACAAACATGGAGGGGGTTTGATTTTAAAGGCCATTTTGCTGATTGGAAAAATAAACTTACCGAGTATTGTAGTGGAGATTATATATTCCAGATAGATGCTGATGAGATACCAAACGAATCACTTTTAAATAATTTACCCTTAATATTAGAGGCAAATGCAGATAATGAAGTTTATCTAGTCCCTAGAGTTAATACTGTAGTGGGATTAACACAAGAGCATATTAATAAATGGGGGTGGAAAGTAAATGAAAAAGGTTGGGTTAATTGGCCAGATTACCAATGGAGAATTTGGAAAAACAAACCAGAGATTAAATGGAAAAATAAAGTACATGAAGTTTTAGAAGGATTTAAAACTTATGCTCGTCTACCTTCAATTGAAGGTGCATCTTTATATCACCCTAAAACAATTGATCGTCAAGAAAAACAAAACGCTTATTACGATACATTATGATAAAAAATAAAAAAATATTTATTACGGGTGGAGCAGGATATTTAGGTAAAAATTTAGTTAAACGTTATTATAATGATAATGAAATTACGGTTTATAGTAGAGATGAAGCAAAACACTACTATTTAAAAAAAGAATTTCCTAATATTAAATGTATAATAGGGGATATTCGTAATTATGATTTATTAACTAGGTCTGCTTTTGGTCATGATATAGGAATATTTGCTGCTTCTTTAAAGCAAATAGGAGCTGTAGATCAAAATGTTGAGGAATCAATTAAGGTCCTAATCGATGGTGCTATAAATTCAAGGAGAGCAGCAGAAGATAATAACTTTGAAGCTGCTTGTTTTATCTCTTCGGACAAGTCAAGAGCTGCTACTACGTTATATGGTGCGATGAAATTCGTAGCAGGTGAATCATTTATAGTCAATGCCGAAAATTCTAATGTGCGTTTATCCACCGCAATCTACGGTAATGTTATTAATTCTACTGGTAGTATTATACCACTAATTTGGGACTCAATTAATAAAAAATACCCATTAACCTTATATTCAGAACAAATGACACGTTTTGTAATTGATATAGAAGGAGCTATAGACTTAATTGAACGTGGGTTAAAAGTTACAGGGTATAATGTAATTCCTAATTTAAAATCATTTAATATAAAAGATTTATTTGAAATATTTAATGAAGAATTTAATTTAAAATACACATTAGGAACCCCTCGCATATCAGAGAAACTTCATGAAATGATGATTTCAAAAGAAGAACTACCAAGAACACATTATAATTCATCTGATAATACTTACTACATGCATTATAAAGAAATACAGGAAAAATGGGATTCACGTGAATTTACTAGTAATTCCGTTTGTATGTCAAAAGATGAACTAAGAAATATATTAAAACAATATAATTATTTTAAATCATGAAAGTATTAGTATTAGGACATAAAGGAATGTTAGGACATATGGTTAGTAAATTACTAACTAGTAAAAATGTAGAAGTTACTACTACTGATTGTAGATGGTCTACTTCATGTTTTAAAAACACTATAAAAGGCTTTAATGGTGATTATATTATAAACTGTATAGGGGCTATTCACCAAAGAACAGACCAATTTAATATTAATTGGGAGTTACCTCAGTGGTTAGATGAAAATTCTAATTGTAAAATTATACATCCTGGTACTGATTGTGAAATGGATGATGATGATTATGGTAATTCTAAAAGAATAGCAGCAGAATGGATTAAATCTTTAGGTAAAAACACTAAAATAATTAAAACCTCTATTTTAGGTCCTGAAATTAGTACCAAAGCAAGTTTAATGGAGTGGTTTCTTTCACAAACAGGAGAAATAAATGGATATTCAGAATGTTATTGGAATGGTAATACTACTTTGACTTGGGCTAAATTTTGTTTACATTTAATGTTAAATTGGGAAAGTGAAGATATAGAAACTATATTAGAAGGTGAGCGTGTTTCGAAATACCAATTATTATTGACATTAAAAGAAGTTTATAACAAAAATGATATTATAATTAATTCATCTAATGAGCCTGTAATTGATAAATGTTTAAAAGGAAAAATCAAAACCCCCAATTTAAAATTACAATTAATAGATTTACAATATTTTAACAGTATCAAATAATAAAAGAAAATGGATATAGCATTTTTTACTGAAATGCCTTTTGTAGGAAAAATACCTCATAATCACCCCAACATGAGAACTGAATTTGCTTGGATGGTAGCTTTAGATGCAGATCATTATCATATTAAAAATACCCCAAATAAAAAATATGATTTAGGTATAACAATAATCCCAAAAAACAACCCAGAATTTAATATAGAACCCCTAAAACAATATTGTACTAAAGTAGCAGTTATGCAAGAAGGACCTCATTGGTATTTTCAAGACTATACTCTAGATAAACAAGTTAATTATTTTAATACTTTAATATCTGCTGATGTAATTTTTGTTCATAATAAAGCAGATAAGATTTATTATAAAGGACTAACTAATCATAAAGATATTAGGGTGATGAAATCCCTTATGATTGATAAAGCAGTTGGAACAATAAAAGAAGTTAATAGAGAGGGAGTAATTATTGGGGGTAATTTTGTAAATTGGTATGGAGGTTTTGATTCATATATTGTAGCCAATAGTCAATTTGACAAGGTAACGGCACCAACCATGGGTCGAAGGCAAGATGGAGAAGAACAATTATTATCTTTATTACCCTATATGGATTGGAAAGAATGGGTTCATAAATTAAATGAATTTAAAATTGGAGTACATTTAATGAGAACACATGCTGCTGGTACATTTGCCTTAAATTGTGCTTATTTAGGTATTCCTTGTATAGGATACAAAGGATTAGATACACAAGAATTATGCCACCCAGATTTAACAATAGAAATTGGAAATTTAGGACATGCTAAAGAATTAATAAAAGAACTTAATAGTAATAGTGAGTTTTACAATGAATGTAGTAAACAAGCTATAGATAATTATAATATCTATTTTCACGAATCAAAATTTAAAATATGAAAATATTAGTAACAGGTGGAGCGGGGTTTATAGGTACTAATCTTATAAAAAAATTAATTGAACAAAACCATATAGTTTATTCTTTAGATAATTATTCCACAGGATTAAAAGAAAACGAAATAAAAGGGTGTACTTATTATACAAATGATATACAAAAAATATTATCTTATGATAAAAGATTTATGAATGGAATAGATGTTGTATTTCATTTGGCCGCTATTGCTAGAATACAACCATCATTTGAAAGACCTGAGGATTATATAGATACTAATTTCCAAGGTACTTATGAGGTTGTAAAATATTGTATTAAAAATACTATACCTTTAATATATGCCGGTTCATCATCAAAACATAGTGGTAGATTCAAAAACCCTTACACTTTTAGTAAGGATTTAGGTGAAGATATTATCAAATTATATGAAACCCACTATAATCTTAAATCTACAATAACACGTTTTTACAATGTATACGGACCCCATCAATTAACTGAGGGTGGGTATACTACATTAATAGGCCGTTGGTTAAATAACATAAAAAACAACATACAATGTGAGATTTATGGTGATGGTGAACAACGTAGAGATTTTACTCATGTTGACGATATAATTGATGCCTTAGTTGCAATTATGGATGGTAACCATTATGGTTGGGATTTTGAATTAGGTAGAGGAAAAAATGTGTCTGTAAATGAAGTAGCTAAAATGATGGGTGTAACTCCAATTTATAAAGATGCTAAACCTGGAGAAGCAAGACACACACTTAATACAGATAATACTTCTTATGATGTATTAGGTTGGAATCCCCAAAAAGAATTATTAAATTATATAAAAACCCAATAACCCATGAGAGAAACAAAAATATCCGATAATACAGCCATTGAGCACTTTAATAGATTCAGTCACCCGGCATCATCAACATCAATTGATAGGTATGTACTTGCAAATACTTGGACTAAAGGTAAAAAAGTATTAGACGCGGCAACAGGACAAGGTTATGGTGCTGGTATCTTATTATCTTTAGGAGCAGAAAGTGTTATGGGGATTGATACTGATATAGAAGCAATTAAAAATGCTAATAATTTATTAAAATCACCTAAAGCACAATTTAAAGTCTGTGATATATTTAATTTAAATAAAGATTTTAAAGAAAATGAATTTGATGTGTGTGTTTCCCTTGAGACATTTGAACATTTACCCCCTGAAAGGATAGATGAGTATCTACAATCAATAAAAAGGGTAACATCTGAAACTTTAATAATATCTACACCCCAAAGAAAAACAGAAGAATGGGTATATAATGGAGGAACACATTTATATGAATATAGTGCTACAGAATTTATAGAAATTTTAAATAGAAACTTTCCTAATAGTAAGGTAGGTGGGTTTGGAATTATAGAAGTCCCTTTAAAAACAGAATACCCAGGTGTTGACTATCAATGGGGTTCAACTATATCTACTGATTTAAGTAAAGCGTGGGTAATGGTAGGAGTAATTACATTAAATAAATAAATATGAATAAAATAACTTTTGTAATACCTAGTAGAAATAATTTAGAATTTTTACAATTAGCCTATAAATCAATTCGAAATTTGAGTACTAAACATGAAGTATTAGTGTTAAATGATGCTAGCACAGATGGTACTCAAGAATGGATTAATAACCAACAAGATGAAGATTTAATAGTACACACAAACCCTGGACCTGATAGAATTGGGATTGTGGGGATGTTTGATAAAGGAATTGAAATGGCACGTACAGATATTATTATGGCCTTTCATTCTGATATGGTAGCTTGTAAAGATTTTGATATAAATATTTTAAAACACTTAGAAAAAGGAAAAATAGTAACAGGTACAAGAGTAGAACCACCTTTACATCCAGATGGACCAGAAAAGATAATGATGAACTTTGGGATAGAAGTTAATGAATTTAATATGGAAGAATGGTATGAAAAAAGTGAGTTATTAAAAAATGAAAGGATAACAGAAGGTATATTTGCCCCTTGGTGTATGTATAAGGAAGATTTTTTATCAATTGGAGGTCATGATGAGTTATTTGCTCCCCAATCTAAAGAAGATTCTGATCTATTTAACAGATTTCATTTAAAAGGTTATAAATTTATTCAACCTTGGGATGCATTAGTTTATCATTTTACTTCTCGTGGATCTAGATTTAATAAGCATGCTGGTGGATCTGCAGGTAAAAATTCAGACGAATGGCTACATACTACAACTAAAAATGGACGTAATTTTATTCGTAAATGGGGGGATTTTATTAAACATGATCATTTAATGAAACCTATAATAACACCAAAATATGATATTGGTTTTATTGTTAAAACTTGTAATGCTTCTTTATTACATGCTTTAGAACCTTGGTGTAGTAATATCTATATCGAAGATGATATGCAAGTACTTACCATAGATTATTTTGAAAAAGAAAAAAATAATACTTTATATGATTTAAGTGAAAGGATAAAACCTTATGATAATGAGAAAAATAATGAAATATTAGTTGAAATAGATGGTAAAACATTTAATGAAGAAGATTGGAAAATAATAATGCAGTTACCTTTAATTATTAAAGATAGTGGGAGTGTAGGAAGATTCCAATTAAATAACATTATGATTGAGATAGTTCAAATGAATGAGTATCAAAAGGATTTAATTAAAATATGAATATCGGAATAATAGGTCAGGGGTTTGTTGGTAATGCTATATATCAGAGATTTAAAAATTACTATGATATTTTTACTTATGATTTAGATGTGAGTAAGTGTAACTCATCTATTCAAAGAGCAATGGATAATGAGATTGTATTTGTATGTTTACCAACACCTATGAACCCAGATGGTAGTTGTAATGTTAGTATAGTAGATGAAACGATTGGTAGAATATTCAAATTTGGTGTAACTAAAATTGTGGTAATAAAATCCACAGTACCACCTGGTACAACAAAAACACTCAATGAGAAATATCCATCATTAGAAATTGTATTTAATCCTGAATTTTTAACTGAAATTAACGCTGTAGAGGATTTTAATAACACAACTAGAATTATATTAGGAGGTCCACGTAAAGCAACTACAACATTAAAACGAATATATAGTAAAGTATTTGCTCATGCTCATATAGTAAAAACAGGATCAACACATGCTGAAATGGTAAAATATGTAACTAACACATTTCTGGCCACCAAAGTTTCTTTTGCTAATGAAATTTATCAAATATGCGAGGGTTTAGACATCGATTATGATAAAGTAATAGAATATGCTACGTTAGATAAAAGATTAGGTAAATCACACTGGCAAGTACCAGGACCTGATGGTGATTTTGGATTTGGAGGACATTGTTTACCTAAAGATACTAATGCACTGATATCAGTGGCAGAAAATTTAGGAATATTCCCAGAAATATTATTATCTACTGTTGTCAAAAATGGTGAGGTACGCAAAAATAAGGATTGGGAAGAAATGAAAGGTAGAGCAGTAATGTAGTTGGTTACCCAATATTCTTTTCGTATATTTATATATTGCAATTTAACATCAAAAATAATAATAATTAACTAGTAATGACAACAAATCAACAACCAAATAATGGACAAACCCAAGTCAATCAAGTTCGGGGTTCGTTTAACAATAAAGTATCTTCCTATAGTATGTTAGGTAAATCTAAAAAAGTTGCCTGGGATAACGTAAGAAGAAACAGATCAATTTAAAAAATAAAGTATGCCCAATTCAGTAAAATATAATACAGAGAGTGAAGCCAATGCTTTAACAATAGGTAATATGCATATTGGTACAGGTGATATACCTAAAGGTCCTACTTCATCAACCGAATTTTATAATGGTATAAACCCACCAAATGGTGGTTATACTATTTATATTCATAAATCAACTGACGGATCTTCAATATACACCCCTTCTAGCGATGCAGAATTAATTTTAATGACTAATCAAATAGCTGGAACATCTTATACAACTATAAATGAATGTTTTAGTTACTTTGCAGGTCAAAGTGGTAAATTTGTGCTGCACAACCCCATAAACCCACTTGATACTAATGGTTTAACTTTATACCTTAATGCAGCACCTCTTCCCTCATACCCGAGATCAGGAGATACTTGCTATGATTTAAGTACAGATAGTAATAATGCAGATTTTTATAATGGAGCTACCTTTGATTCAACTTCAGAAACCATGGATTTTGATGGTGTTAATGATTATATACTTACTGATAATAATGTAACAATTACAGGAGACCAATCAATAGAAACTACTATAAAATTTGATTCTTTAGAGGGTTTTCTTCAAGGTTTAGTTTCAAATCATGATTATTCTAATACAAGCAATTTTGGAATTAATCAAGTACAAACTAATAAAATTGGAATATCTATAGGATACACAAATGGTAGTAGAGAATATCAAGATAAATACTCAAATACCGCAGTAGTAACCGGAAGATTTTATCATATAGTTATGACATTTAATCTTTCAGCTAATCAATGTAAATTATATATTGATGGAGAATTAGATAGTACTTTTAACCTTACAAAAACAGTTAAATATACAAGTAGACCTATGGTGTTAGGACGTTGGGATTACCAATATACTAACTACTATTTTGATGGTGAAATATCACAAGCAAAATATTATAGTAAAACTCTATCAGCAGAAGAAGTATCCTTAAACTATTATCAAGGACAGATTATAACAGACGGTTTAGTATTTGCTGCTGATGCTGGTAATTTAGTATCATATGAAAATGGTGAAACTACAACATATTCACTAATAGGTTCTTTAGATGGAACATTAACTAATGGGGTTGATTTTGTAAATAGTAATGGTGGGGTATGGGATTTTGATGGTGTAGATGATAAAATTACTCTTCCTAATGATTTAGGATATTCAGCTACTTCTGTTTCTGTGTTTGCTTGGTATAAAATAAATGGTAGTCCTGCGAATGGTTATCATATTATATGTGGAGATGTTAATTTAGAAATGTCTATTCATTCTTCTGCTACTTATCTTAGAAATGGTATTGGAACAACAAATGGTAGGTTTGTAAGTAATGATGGTAACCAAACTTTAAATGATGGAAACTATCATTATTATGGTTTTACATTTGATGGTTCAACTAAAAGAGCTTATATAGATGGTGTAGTGGTAGGAACTCAATCAGTAACTGGTACTCTAACAACATCTTTTGGTGGTAGAAAATTAGGTGCTTTTGGTGGCGGCTACCAAGCTAATGGTAATATGGCTTCTTATTTAGTTTGGAATAAAGTACTTACAGCATCAGAAATACAACAAAATTATAACGCAAACATAAATAGATTTAATTAATATGAAAACATATATTATTATAAACATGACAGAAATAGGATTAGTAGACTTTAATGAAATTTTAGAAACATCCGAAGAAACACTAAGATTATCAGTAGATGGTTTACAAACGGTTATTAAATGGGAAGGTAGTGAACCTTCATTTGTAGCTACTTTAAGCTCATATGATGGTCCTTATACACACTCAGAAATATTAACAATAATGGCTACTCCAGAATGGACGGACCCAAATGGTCCTGCTTAAAAATAAAAAATATAACATATGAAAATGATTCCTTGTATTAAATGCAAAGAAGATATGCCTGAATTAAGATTAACCCAATACGGTTATAAGGTATGTGTCAATTGTTCTAGTGTAAGCACTAAACGTGGTATCCCTGTAACAAAAGGTTCAGGTGATCATACTTGGACTGAAACTGTAATAATGGAAGAAGACCAATATGAATCCTTTGTAAGTGCCACTAATAAAGAAAGAGGTAATAGTGATTCTACCGTAACTTTTAAATTAAATTAATGCCTAAGGCAAAACCTTTATCTAAAGAACAGATTGTAGCCGCCCAAGCAAAGACTAAATCTAACATGG
>Ga0209092_10003307_pt1 | contig 14069 bp, 7 predicted proteins | sample FraStrMetagenome_FD_187446 | JGI IMG/M metagenome (GOLD analysis project Ga0209092, IMG submission 187446) | Marine eukaryotic phytoplankton communities from Arctic Ocean - Fram Strait ARC3M Metagenome (SPAdes) (version 2) | ecosystem: Environmental > Aquatic > Marine > Oceanic | place: Fram...
TGGCCTACAGATGGGAGATGTCCTTGATGTTGAAACTGTGTGGTTTCCAATATGCGATTGGTATGTACTGTATGTTAACTTATGAATTGAAAATAGGAATCTAAAATAAGCTCATAATTATCATCCTTTTAACTTTGTATAAGTTTAATCTAGCCCAAGTCCATGTATAAGACGCAGGGCTTACTACCAACGAAGCAGATGTGTGGGGACCATTTTTTTTGCAGACTGCTGTTTTTTTAAACAGAGTGCTCATTGATCTTCATTTATTTGTTGTTGTTTTCAAAAAATAATGTGATTGATTCGATGTATCAACCACATTGGTTTGTTTTTTCAAAATAAATGGATTACTTCTGTGGAATCCTGTTTTTAACTCTAAATAAAATTTTACTTAATCAAAAATTAAAATTACTTAAGGGACTAAAATAAAAATTAGAGGATTACAAAAGTAATCCATATGGGGCTCTTTTATATTATTCTACGTACTTACGATATCAAAGTCTTTTGCGATTTAATTTCCTCGTTGCTATTGTAAGCAGCCTGGCTCGCCAGACGAAGATTACCATCGTTCACAAAAACTGAAACCATGTCGTCAAAAGCGAAACCAAAATCAATCCTAAAAAGACAAAAAAAGTCTCACTCAAGTTCAGTAAGCAAATTAAGCACGAAAAGACCAAGAAATGCGAATGTTTCAACATCTATTTCATTTAATTCTGTTCAGAGAACCCATGTCTTTGACTCCAATCTGACTCCCAAAGCAAAAAAATCAAAATATGGAGATTTGAAAAAGTTCCATAAAGAAGAAGATTATGATTCTGATGATATGTTTGATAGTATTGCTTCATCAGGAAGACAAAACTTTCATTATAATGTCAGAAAGGGTAAAGATGAAGATGATCATGACAGTGAAGAGGATGATGAGTTTTCGAAAACAAAACGGCATCTTTTGGCAAAAAGAGAGAAGTTAAAGGAAGTAGATATTTTAGATGAGGATAACAAATTTATGTCGTCAAAAAAATCTGGTGATTTTTTCAAAGGAGAAGAAGCTCCATCATCGGAATTCTCACTCCTTCATGAAAAAAATTCGTATAGCTCAAATGATTTTGATGAGAATGGGAACTTAAAAAATAAATTAAAGTCACAGATGGAGACAAATAGTATACCAATTGAACCATTCAATATGGTCAATGAAAGAGAAGGGGGTGGTGGTTATTTCGATGGCGACACATACGTTTTTAGAAAGTCGAGAGGTGATGAAGAAGATGATGAATGGATTGATAATCTTGAGGATGAGAATTTTCATAATACAAATGTGAAGAAACCTTCGATCCTAAATAAAACAATTGATAAAGAAACATTGGATAAGAAGGACATTTTCCAAAGGCTACATAATCTTCTAAGTAACGATGAGGAAACTGTTGAACTTGCTATACAAAGATATGGTCGTGAAAAAAGAGCAATAAAAAAGAGAACAAAAAAGTACCTTGATGAGAAATCGATTGTATCATTGAAGTCAATAGAATTGTCATTAAACCAAGTAATTGACTATGCTAATACGTTGCTCATGATGGACGATGGTAACACCGATATATATCAGTACACAAAACATCGCATTTCCAGTATTCTTTCGTTGACTTTAACAACATCGCAATCAAGCGAAACACAAAAATTACATGTAGAATCAAACGCAACCACATGCAGCTATTTCAAAGATTCGTCTGAACTGTCTGAAAAGACAGAAGAGACAATGAATTATAATATATCTAACGACATTTGGGAATGGGAATATAGAGGGAACGAAGATAATGAAATACACGGACCGTACTCTACTGCACAAATGCTTGCGTGGATTCAGGCAGGCTATTTTGTGAAGGAAAATGCAGTCGATGTGCGCAAAAAGAAAAAAATAAATGTGGAAGAAAATAAAGAAGAGGAAGATGTCAATGACTTAATGGAAGATTTATTAGATGATGAGGACGAGGAAGAAGACGAATGGGTAAAATCCGACAGCCTCGATTTTTCAGGGTTTCTGTAGATATTTGAATTGTCAGATTCGTACAAAAAAAAATCTTTTTTTCAGTCCCTCATTTCGTCGCTATTCGATATATAGGATCATCAATTGAGAACATATGTAATTTACTCTTCCAAACATGCCGAGAGACCAATTGAGCACAAATTGGATTTCATCCGAAGCAAGTGTTTTGGCATCGACATCTTACCAAAAGCTGCCCTATTTCGTGAAGAGTTTTTCTGGCATCTTACGTGAACATGAAATATTAGGGACAAGAACTATAGAGTTTGGGACACTTAGTTTCTACCAGAATGAATTGTATAGGAATCATCTACATTTTTCAACTATTAAAATGCTATTTATGGATTACGCCAATTTTTTTAGAATAATTGGATCATTTTGATCGTAGCACATTCATTGCTCCATCACTTGTAAAGAGCTAATTCAATTCTCGTTTTGCCTATGCATGGAGACAAATATTTCAGGACTATTATGATTAGTTTCTACATATTTTTCTGTCATATTCAGGCTTGTTTTACAATTACTTTGAATTATCAAATCGCATTGAGAAGATGCAGAAACAAACTACGAGCAAGACATTGAAAAAATTAATCCATAATTGGTTTTCATATTGTTCACGAAAATGAATATTTTAAATCAATTATGGATCAATATACAGCTTGGTGACTGTGAAGTATTTATTTCGTTAACTTACACAGCACTTTTAATAAAACTTAATATGGGATGTTCAATATCATAAAAAGTTGGAATAGATCTAAATATTCGTGAGCTTACTTTCGTTCAGGAAATTGAAGCATCCCAAATATTCTATAAAATGTAATCAAATATCACTGCTGTTAGAAATATTCAACCAAGAAATTATTGCGGTCATCATGGAATTTCTACTCAGGAAATTTGCTATGATACTAAATAAGGAGGATGGGAAGATTAAGTTGCTCATTATCGAAAAAATCTTGCTGTTACTCAATCACCTTGTCCTTCAGTTGGGTTATCTATCTATTCTTAACATTTGAAAGATTTTCAATTTATCAAGTTCATCATGCCTTTGCCAAGTATATTATTTTGAAGAAAAAAAACGAATGTTTTTGATGAACGAAAATTGTATCCCTTAATCTCAGCAGCTTTCTATGTTAGTTCAAAACTGCAAAGATCAATCTACCATGATGGCAAAAGGTAAACTTAAAGCTCATTTCATGGGTTCAAGGACGGTACTATACTTTTTTTTGTGGAATGTTGTGAAATTAACTAAGCAAAACGAGAATAGGTGAAGTAAATACGTTCGCACGATTTATTTCTGGGGTAATAAATACGGTATAATATAATACTGTTCTTTATTAGAAAAATTTAATGGTTATCCTACCACTGCAGTCGCAGATGTAAATTATTTCTCTTTTTACTTAGAGAGAGAGAAATGAAGAGAATTAATGAAATGGTTGATGTGAAGAAATTCCTTTGTATGTAAGATAATACGAAGTGTAAAAGATCGGGATGTAGGAGTTCAACTTATCATCACGGATTTCAATTTACACTCGTATGTTTGTACAGGATTTCTACACGCATTTCATGGAATAATACTTCCAAGTCATCAGTAATTCAAGCCTATTTGGGAGAATGAAGGAAGCGGATTCAACATTCAAGAATTATTTTACATACGTACTTCTATGACACTATGAACGCTCATATCAAAACTCACGTTGTTGCATCTAATTCTACAACCAAAACACAATTTTGTTGAATAAAGTATTGTTAAAATGAAGCTTGCTATCTTCGCCGTTCTTGCCTCGTAAGTTGCATTGATTGGAGTCCATGGAAGCCGTGTGCGAGCATCAATATCTCTTTCTGGTATACAACATGATTTGAGAAAGAGGTTTGGATGCTGATAAAATGGCCATGGAGAGGTTTATATCAGCAATTCAAATGGACACATAGAGCTAACATTTTGCGATTTTTTTGTATTCTCTCAGTGCTGCCTCCGCCTTCGTTGCCCCAGGAGCCACCCACCGTACCGTCACCTCCCTTGACGCCACCCGTGGAGAATTCCTTTCCGCTGCTGCCGCCGCTGGAGTTGCTTTCGCTGGAGTTGCCCCAGCTAATGCCATCCGTGATTACGAAAACGTTGAATTCCTTGGAGGATCCACCCAAGTTGATGTTAACAACGCCAATGTTCGTGTATACCTTAAAATGCCCGGTATGTACCCCACCCTTGCCGGAAAGGTTGTCACCAACGGACCATACACTTCTGTTGGAGATATTTACAACATCAAGGGACTTACCTCTGAAGAGAAGTCCACCCTCAAGAAATATGAGTCCAGGTTCCTTGTAAAGACTGCCTCCCCTGACTACGTTATTGACAAATTCAACAACGGACTGTAAGTTGATAACGAAAGACCAAAAACCTTGCTATGCACTTTTTATAATATCTCACATTGTACTCCTTTGATTTGCAGTTACCGTTAAACAAATAAAAGTATTTATCAGTACTTTGCTTTATTGTACGATACAAACTTGAACCAAGGATAGGGCCAACGATTCATAAAAGACCGATGGAGGTATTCTCGATGCAAGATATAACACGACACCGTGACTGTGTCTATGGATAGATGTGAGAACGAAATTCCTGGCTTTAGGAGATTTAGAGTCGCTTCTCCATACTACGCAATGGGATAATTTGCTAAATATAAAAATCACATTACAACTTTGTCCAACAATAACCTCTTGTATCAGTTTATATTGTGAATCCTTTTTTTATGATTAAGTGCCATCTCCAACTTGATGTCCTGATGCAACTGATGTGTGTTGTAAAGGGACATGTTTCCACATGGTGGAGTGAAAGTTATATTTGATCTCCATTCGTATTCTTTCAGAATGTCACGTACGTTACTATAAAGAGAAGCAAGCAGCACTTTTAGGCTTCATTATGGAACATACGTAAGAATAAATTCGTACAAGGATTTCACGAACAGCTTCAGTGAATGCAGCGATTTAGGTTGTGAACTTTGAGTTCTTTCATTTCAAGACCTTTCTTGATTCAAGTCGCAAGGTGCTACGCGGTTCGAAAGCGCACTGAACAACTTCCAACAAGTCACATGTTCTTCATGGAATAAAAGCAAAAAGGATGAATGCAAAGCTTAACATGGGAAAAACAACATTATGGAAACAATTGAAAGCACCAGCGCTTTTTGGAATCGGGTTGTATATTGGTTTGACATTGCTAGGTGATAAAGAAACCAAAGAAAAAAGCGAATATTTAGAGGAATTAAAGGCGCGTTTCAAAGAAGACAAACGATAAGGATCGTTTGAAACTATCTGACCCGAGAGACCATGATATATTTGAAAAATCTTTGTAGTTGGAAGCTACTGAAAATGAAAGACAGGAACACTTTGAAACCAAAATATATAAAAATTAAATTATGAAAGTGCTTTTAAGAGCGATGAACTTTGATCATATACTACATGAAGTTTATTGTGCAAAGACGAAAGCTTCATTATTGAAAGCTTTTCCACCCCTAAAACTAATTCAAAACTCTTTCTGGATAGAAATTAGAACATTGTCGTGCATACCCTTCAGAAGCATTTGTCCTTTGAAAGAAATATAACCTCTTTTCTTAGCTGATTTCAATGTACCAACAAGTGCTTCATAATACTGCTCAACTTCTTCATCATCAAACAATTCCCCAAACTTCACTTCAGGTTCCCCTGCAGTTCCAATACGACGAATATCCTTCAAAAGTTGAGGAATTTCTTCCTGAATTCTATCTCGTAGTTCTGTGCGAGCGAAAGTCGATGGAGCTGTTACCGACCGAACGAGTGTACGGGCAGTTGTAGATTCAGTCACTGACTGGGGTAATGATGGTTTTGCTTTAGATGATGAGTTCGTGTATGATTGGGTTGGTTGATATTGTATTGAAGATGATCTCTTGTAGCTTGGAGTATATGACTTTGTCGAAGTAAAGGTTTTTTTTGGAAGTAATGGTGATTTATTCATGTATGAAAATTGGGGAGATGTTTTGCCTTTTGTAATGGGAGGTTTGTAAGGCTTGTTTAAAGATCGCGGTTGTAAAGTATTTATACCAAAGTTTATTTTCGGTTCTGCTCCAGCGAGTGAAATAACAACCTTATCATGCGCTCCTTTTAGAAGCATCTGACCTTTGAAATTTATCAATCCCCCTTTGTTTATAAATAGGGCAGAGTCAGTGCTGATATTATCTATCTATAGAAAATTAACGAGTAAATTTGATGAACTTACGTTTCTTGGCAGATTTTAAAGTCCCAACTAGAGCTTCATAGTATTGTTCAACTTGTTCGTCGTCAAAGAGTTCCCCAAACAAAACGTAGGGTTCTGGGTCCGGGAAGGTTGGACCTATCCTTCGAATATCATTACAGAGCTGCTTAATCTCAGCCTCTAGTCGTCGCTAATCATTATAAATTAAGAATTTCGGAGTGCGTTAGACATTGGATGTGTGGTTTGTTTTACAAGCATAATTAATCAACTTTCACCAAAAAATTCTTTTTCCAAAGATGGCTTTTCTTGTATCAAAATCAATCTTTATTTAAGATATAAATTTACCGCAAAAAAGCATAGACACGTACTCCATAAGTAAAGACGTGGCCATTTAAGGAATTGAATAAAATACACATGGCAACCTCCTACTTGATCCACTTATTTAAAAAGGGAAGCGAAGAAAATAAAATGAAGCAACTTCAAGCCAGCCCACGCTTTGATTCAAAAAAATTCTCCCAAACACAAGAAGGAGTACTTCACCTTTTTACATGCAAGATCATTCTTACCTCATGATCTCCAACATGATCACTTGAACCTTTCATAGATTCCATTTGAACTAAAGATCTCTGGTCTGAAACGGCCATGTTTTAAAATTTGTACCGAAAACCTTGCTCAAGATAGTGGGAAGAATGTGCCGAGTTTCAAAGCAAAATTATAACTAACAGCCACAGTTTCCCCGGCGTCTTTAAGTATGACTATTCTTCTCTATTTCAACAGATAATTTTTTTAATTACTAGAGAGAACTCTCGTTCTTACATACCTATATTAAAAAAATCAACTTTTTCGAAGAGAATGATAGGACATAAGAACTCGCTCTGTCCTATATATTAAGAATAAATAACGTAGATAGGACATACAAATACATGTGTGTCGTTTTACTTACACTTATTTTGCGCACTTCTTCTGAACATTTATACCGATCCGACTTGTGATTAATTTTTTCATTGATAACAGCTGCTTTCATATTTTCCTTCCAGGAATTTTGTTGTAAGCTACAAGACCAATTTCAATTGAAATTTGTAAAATTCTTGGACGATTTTTATGATGATTACTCACATTAGTATTTGTAAAGTTGGAACAGTTCAATGTAAGAGGAATCATTCAAAAGCAGTAGCAAATATATATTTATAAATTGTTAATGAAATTTTGACAGCAAATTGTGGTGATTTGAATTCAGTCCATAAAGATTTCATATACAAAACCATGAAGATGAATGAAAAGAGAACTATACAAGGAAGAAAGAAATGATTTCATACGAAGAGTTAAAAGATATTGTATGATTAATAAAATTACTTATTACTTGACACAAAACACAACTTATTATTCATAAAGATAAATAAAATTGAAAAAAGTAATGATTTCATCGACAACATAAATTCGATTCATTTTTTTGCGTCTCTAAAGATAATACTGTATCGTTGATCTCGGACAACTTCCACAGGATCCGGCGATTCCTTTGAAGAAAACGAAGCACCCGATGGTAACAGCTCATGGGTATATTTGTATCTACCAACCCCAGAAAGAACGTAAAGTGATAATGGTGGGAGATAAAGGTCTACATGAGAATCAAAAAAAGAATCTTGTGAATCACTTTGGTAGCTATCTTTATCAGGTTTGAGTCTCATAATGCTTGAACTCGCTAAACTTAGACCCGCAACAATATCACCACTAAATTTAACCGAATCCACATGTGCTGAAAGCACACCATCTTTTTTTAAGTCAATAGCATGACATGGAAGCCATCTTAATGATGATAGCTCATCCGAGAAAAAATAAGACTCTAATATTCTTCGAATCAACAAAATCGTTTTGATGCATTCTTCAGAAACGTCACTTGCATACATTTTATCTTCAGAAATATTGAATTTATTGTTTTTGTGGTCGGTTGCAATTTGCATGTCATGTGGATGAGGTAATTCTATTTCTTTGTAACCAGTGATGACGCTATCCCAATGTGATCTTTCGTATCGTCTTCTCTTCATGCGAGACGAGATTTCTCTTAAGAGGGCTTCTCCATCATTTTCAGATACAACATTGTCGAAAACAATCGCAGATTCTGGGCTAAAATCGTTTGGAGCATGCCTTGCATCTACGAATCTAGGATTGGGTTTTGGAATGGATGATTTGTGAACGTGAATGTTGCGGTTAGTTTTGTAATCTTTTATTCGCGATCTTATTTGTTTCGGTACGAATGTTACCCGATGATGCATGATAGATCTCTGAGCGGACGTAACCACCAGCATTTTTGCTTTGTTTTGCAGCTTTGAGCATATTTTACCGTAAAAATCTATTTACAAGAATTATTTGCACGTTAATTGTGTGAATATTACATGCTGAGTGAAGATAAGATACGTCTCTTCACTTTATAGAAGTTTCCAAATCTAAAGGAGGTTGAATCTATCAACAACTAACTTTGAAGAACTTTGACACAATAAATTATACAACAAATGAGAGTGTTTTTAAGTTGTTTGTTAAGCACTTTCTTTACATAAGTTTTATGAAACAGATGAGTGGATTTTACCATGAGTGGAGAGGCAGTTTTGCCTTTTAAACTCCACCATAATATTTGAGATTGTACAAAGGTATTTATTTTTCTTGAATAGGATCGTGCTTCGTTTTAGCCAGGTGCATAATGTGAGCGTGGCGAAATATGCCCAGAGTTTAAAACCCCCGATTTACTGGTTCCAAGATGATCCATACATCTGAGTCTCAGAGGGACCGTGCAATTCTTTTTTGGGTGGGACTTTTCCATTGTATGAGAAAGTATTTCCTTCACGATCACGGAAGTTGACAGGGTCACCTTTAATGTCAGAGATTCCAACCATGGCAGGTCCAAGTCCGGTGGATACTTCCATGAGTACCTTAGGATCATTGTAGTGTGTTGTGGCCTTTACGATAGCGGCTGCGCGTGCTGCTGGGTTTTCGGACTTAAAAATTCCGCTTCCAACAAAAACTCCATCCATACCAAGTTGCATCATAAGAGCTGCATCAGCTGGTGTAGCAACTCCTCCTGCTGCGAAGTTTACAACGGGAAGCTTACCGTGATCTGCAACATACTTAACAAGATCATATGGGGCTTGCATATCTTTGGCAGCTACAAAAAGCTCATCTTTGGCCATAACTGTAAGCCTTTTGATTTGTGAATCTACCGTACGTGCGTGCCTTACAGCCTCAACAATATTACCAGTTCCGGCCTCTCCCTTTGTCCTAAGCATGGCAGCTCCTTCAGTAATTCTTCTCAAAGCCTCACCTAGGTTTCTGCATCCACATACAAAAGGTACTTTGAATTGAGTTTTGTCAATGTGGTTTACTTCATCAGCCATAGTGAGAACCTCAGACTCATCAATGTAGTCAATTTCACATGCTTCAAGAATTTGTGCTTCAACATAGTGACCAATACGTGCCTTAGCCATAACGGGAATTGTAACAGCGTTTTTAATTTCAAGGATCATTTGGGGATCAGACATGCGTGCAACTCCACCATCACGACGAATATCGGCAGGGATACGCTCAAGTGCCATGACAGCTACAGCACCAGCTGCTTCAGCAATCTTTGCTTGCTCAACATTCATAACATCCATCTGTAGTTTTAGACGATAAGAAATTTGTGTGAGCACAAAATCGCAAAATAATAAAAATATCGTAAACCGTCAAAGGAACACGAAAAGTTCATCAATTGAAGATAGCCTTTTCAAACACAGTTTCTATGATCAATTAAAGAAGTTCTTTTGGTGATCTTTTTCTCAATCTGGTTCGAGAATTCAGAAGAGGCAGAAACTCACAATCACTCCTCCTTTCAGCATTTGCGCGAGTCCTGACTTAACAGTGTCAGTTCCGATCTTAGGTGAAGATCCATTTGTTCCATTTGAGCCAGCCATCTTGAAATATATTTTTTTTTTAAAAGGTTATGATTGATAGGAAGTGTTCCTGAAAATAACCACGAAATAATGAGGATGTGAGGTGATACTGTATCTTCTTTCAAATGTATGTAGGATATTCTCGAAATTATTCTACGCAGAAGTATGGAAAATCCACACAAAAAGAAAAGAATACTTTTCCAACACATACTTTAAATGTACGGTTTTCGCAATACATAGAATGAGCGTAGAAATAATTACTTGGCAGTGTAGAAAATCTATACCGATTCAACGTACTCAAAGATTACTCGGTTTGATGGAATTTTACATTCTTGATTGCAAAAATCATGCATTACTTTTCAACCATAAAATATTAGGTAACGAACAAAACAAAACTGGATAAATCAGTATGCAAGTAACTTTTCAAGTAAGAGTGATTCCTCATCGGTGACTGTTACTTTTGCGAAATAAATTATTTAGAGTTTTATTTCTATTTACTTTCTTTTTTCTTTGATTGACAGCAGCAACAATTAGCAGATGCAGCGTATCGTTGTAGGCTAAATATATTTTGCCCTACAAACGCTACATATTAATCACCTAGTACATTTATTTGTTATGCAGTTGCTCTTTCCCCATCAAAAGGCACATGCAATGAAATATACGAGCATTTGACTAGGTAAAAGTAAATTCCACGCGTAACAATATATAAGTCGCTGCCAGAAGGGTATATCGATCCAGTTCTTGGATGATAATGTGTTACAAAAAATCTTGACAAGCAACAATTAAAATTTGTGATAACTACCTAGTTGCTCAACTATCACAACGAAATTAAGTTGAAAAGATACACGCGTTGGATTTCATTATTCCAAACATTATAGATCATGTTAATGAGTCAGAGTGAATTCATTCAAATCATTATAATCACAGAAAAACAACAAAACTTCATTTGAACTATGTGTATTGAAAAAGATTGCATTAAACAAGACACATTTTTAATATAGGGCTGATTTCTTTTGAATCCTACGTAAAGGGTACTATATCCTTAGTCCAATTGTGCCATGATAGCTGAGTTTTTATTTTTGTGGAAACACAAATATATTCATATTGTGCAAACGCAACTGTTCCAGCAAAAAAATATCCTCATAAAAGTGCTGGCTCTATAGAAAAAGAAAATTTACACTGCAATGTTTACTGCTGGTTATTCTTCTGCATGAAAAGTACATAATATGCTGAAGAAACCAAAGTATCCCAAAAAGCGAGCACAACAAATCGTACCAAGAACTCTGAGATGGCACAAGTGCATTGATATTTTTGCTGATTTGCATAGAACATGAATTACAATTTAAAAATTGAGATTAAGTCATATATTTTGTCGTTTTCAATTGCCCCATATTTAACTCATCTTTTTCCTTTTCCCAAAAGTTCAAGCACGCATCAAAAATAGTTTATGCCCTAATGAGATATTCAAACATACTGAAATCAGAATATGATCCAATTTTAGAAAGTTTCTTTTTTGTTGAAGCATGCATGAACAATTTCATCATAAATTTCGTGAATCTTTCATTTTCATGAGGACAAAAATGTCTTTGAGAAAACCATGATTCCGATCTTCACTAAATCTATTTTCAACATTCCCATTTTTACTTCTATTTGTCAGTACGTATGTTGTAACAGTTCGTGTTCGTTGAGCGAATGACTTCGTGACAATGCTAAATTAAGGATGAACATATTGCGATAAACCTACGTTAACTTGATCATATGTAAAATTATTAATGCTCTAGTCAAAACGTGAAAAAATTTAAAAAGAATTTCATTTTGTAGGGCTTTTCTTCTTTTCACTGGAATTTGTCTGTGGGACCTAGTGTACAGCCTCAAGTGAAGCCATGGCAGATATCTGTGTTGATAGAGTGCGCACCAAATTTTCGGGTGGACTAGAAGAATCTGGAGCAAACGTTGATTCCATCTTGGATTTGGTAATATGCTTCAAGGATTGGTTTTTAAGGTCACAAACCTCCTTTTATGGTGCTGATAAGTTCACTATGCCATGGTATTTTGGGTTGTTCTGTTTCAACTTTTCTGTCGGTGGTTTAGTGATGCTGTATATCAGACCAAAGTGGGTTCATAAATCGCAATTTCCGTACAAGTTCATGGCAATGTCGCTTTTGTTAGTGCAAGGTAAGGGACCAACCCATTTTCAATGTTAAAATTAAATCGAATTATCTCGGGTATGCAAATCAATACAAGAATTCCTAAAACTATTGCACGCACGTTCTTCCAGGACCTCTCTCTTTCATGGCAGATTTCAAGAGTATGGGGAAAGATTCATACTTTCACGTGTTAGACAGGATCTTTGCTGTTCCATTGACGTTCATGGAACTCTGCAAAATTTGTATCATGTTTAAGCACACACGATTTTCTTTTTTTATCATTTATGCTTCAGCATTTGCATTTGCGATTTTTTCGTTTGTAACTTCTTGCAGTAATCAGTCAGCAAAGAACATGAGTGGATTTATCTTTTGGCACAATATGTGGCATATGTTTCCAATCTTTCAGTCGATCATAAGTGTATTTGATATAGTCATCTTTCCTGATCAAATGATCTTCATGGAAACGAAGAGAGAACATACTTCTCCTCCTACGTTGTCAACATTGATACTGAAAAAAGTGTCAGACTCGACAAAGATTGAATAGGAATACTTTTCTTTCATATGCTCGACCCTCTATTTCTTAATAGTGTCAAAGCTAATGTGTACACTCTTTCATGCTAAAATAATAGTTTGAAGCTAAATGCACTAATTATAGCTCATACAACAATATAATATAAATGAGTTGAATGTGATTAGCAACGAGAAGAAATGAAAAGTGTTCTTATGACTCAGCATAAAGATTAAAATATACTATGAAGCAAGGAGATTTACTGTCAAAGTTAACAAAAAAATTTAGTTGCGCTCATTGTAATGACCAGATTCAAAACATAGAAAATTACAGATTCATAGAGATCAAACAATAGCAAAAAATTCAAACGATTTGAAGGGAAAGTTTAGTTATCTAGACTTTCAGAGAGAGGAGGACATGTTGGAGGCGTCAAATAGTGGAGATGTTTCGTTCAAGGTAAGGTCTGTTTCGGTTTCACTTTCTTTCCCGTCATTACATGCCGAAATGCCTTTCATTTCGAGGAAAAAGTCTCGAGATTGGAGCAAATATCGGAATGTAAAAATGACAGCAACAACTAATGCAACTTTTCTCCAAAACTCTTGTGTTTCGGGAACTCGAAATGTCACAACTTCAGAGAATCCCCAAATAGCTCCTCCTGCTCCAAAGACCTCCAAGACAAGCTTTGCTGAAAATACTTCGTAGTATCTCCGCCATGTCTTCATCTCTTTTCTGATTTTGTTCGCAACTTCTCCAATAAGACATTGCTCTTCATCGCTCTTGGACAACGATGCTCTCATATCATCCAAGTAATCAGAGCACTGCATAATAAATCGAACAAAGAAAATACCTCCAATGCTTAGCGCAACTCCTCTCCAAAACTCCTGTGTTTTTGGATTTCGCAAAGTAAGAACTTCAGAAAATCCCCAAATTGCTCCTCCTCCACCAAACACTTCAAGTACCAATTTTGCCAAAAAGATCTGGAACATTCGTTTCAATGAATACGTTTCTTCCACACTTTGGTCGAATATGTGCTCTTTACAATAATCTTGAATTTGGAGTATGAAGCGAATGAAAAACAAAGCCCCTACTACAGAAGCATTAAATCTCCAAAACTCTTGTGTGTCTGGGACTCGCAATGTTGCGGCTTCTGAAAATCCCCAAATAGCTCCACCTCCACCAAATACTTCTAGCACTAGCTTAGCAGAAAATGTTTGAAGTATGGGTAACAGCCATCCTGTTGACTTTG
>Ga0209092_10003308_pt1 | contig 14067 bp, 11 predicted proteins | sample FraStrMetagenome_FD_187446 | JGI IMG/M metagenome (GOLD analysis project Ga0209092, IMG submission 187446) | Marine eukaryotic phytoplankton communities from Arctic Ocean - Fram Strait ARC3M Metagenome (SPAdes) (version 2) | ecosystem: Environmental > Aquatic > Marine > Oceanic | place: Fram...
AACATAATTCTCCTCCTATTTGGACCATCAGTACGTGATTTCCTTTTCCCGAAGGCTAGCGACTTAGTTTTTGATGTACTTCTGTCCATCGCCTTTGTCGTTTTGCTCTTCGACTTTCTGTTTCATTGCATGGCAGATCCAAGATATTTCCACTTTCGTTTTCGTTGCTCTCGTCACAAGTGGTTTGCCATAGGTAGCACGATGTTTTGGCTGGATTTATTGGGCACATTCTTTATTCTTTATGAGATTTCGTATATCAATAAAAGTCAATTCGGAATGACACAGTCCATTATAACTGAGGCTATGAGTCAAGTAAGTTTTCTTCTTTGGTTTCTTCAAACAAGACACATACCATATTTTTGTACTAATACACTATTGAATGTCTTTTACCATCACACGGTTCAAACAGAAAATTGGACTGTCCCCATCAAAGAGTTTTGTTCAATTACGAAGGTTAATTTTTGATACAATAGTTCGAGCTGGGAGGGTTGGTCGCCTTGTTCGTTATTTTGTTGTAAATTTATCACCAGGCTTCAATATAAATTCCATCTTCAAAATTCCAACCAAACGACCATCAGTTCTTTCGAATAAAAAACGGACACTTGCGAGGAACCACGCGGCAACAACAATCCAGATTTGGTGGAGGGCACAACTGAAAAGATCGGGTAACACGAAGTTCCGATCAGGAAAGTTAACTTCTCTGATCCCAGAGTTAGAGAATGGGAGTGCGAAACAAGAAACAAATCAAAAATCAGGTTTCGTTAGTAATGTGGAAAGTCATGTAGGTTCCGCCATGAGAGAGATCACTTCAAATAGAATTGTGCTTGGAATCATGATTGCTGTCATCATCACTGTTTTCTTTACCTATTCAGACCAGGATTCAACAATGAAAATAGCTATGTCCTTCTTACATGCACAAACATCTTTTACGAATGAAGCATATAATAATATTGCACTCGATGCTGCTAGGAAATCGTCCGTCCCAAGTTTGTATTACTACAAATTTCCTGACGGAAATGTATCAATGTTTGATATTGGAATAGATATTACGAGCTTGAGGGATAGGGAAATCATAAATTTTACCTTGGAAACTACTGACATTTTTATTGACGAAAACGGTAATACTTCAACGAGGGCAAAAATTACAAATGCATTGATTTCGTCTAGAGGGAAATTAAAAACTGAAGCTTTGGTTGAATTTCTTGGAACATTGTTTTTGATGATTGCTTGGGTGATTGGTGTAATGTCTTTTGTTGGTCCGGTGACAACATTAGTTGTAGTTCCAATCGAAAGAATGATATATTTGCTAGAAATGCTCATGATGGATCCTTTGGGATATCAAGATACTTTTATTTTCTCAAAGTTCATGAAAGAGGAAGATGAATTAGCTGTGAAATATAACTGGACAAAGGACGTCATGAAAGGAATGGAGACGTGAGTTATTTTTGCTTTCTCATGCTTTTTATCCCATATTATCCTCATGTCCTTATACAACTTCTCTTTCATGTGTAGGTCCTTTCTCATGTCTACTATACTACGCATTGGATCGTTGATGAAGGTTGGGTTTGGAAGTGCTGGAGTCGAAATCATTCGGAAGCATCTTGAAAAAGGGAAAAAAAAATCGATCAGTCTGTCTACACCAGGAGGCAGCACTGTATCTTGCATATTCCTCTTTTGCGATATACGTCAGTTTACAGATGCTACTGAATGTCTTCAGGAAGAAGTTTTTGTCTTTACCAACAAGATTGCTGCCGTAGTGCATTCAATTTGTAATGCCTATGGTGGTTCAGCAAATAAGAATATTGGTGACGCCTTTTTATTGTCGTGGCGACTGAACGATGAAACTAAAGTTATCAAGACCAGGAAAAAGTCAGGAATGAGGAATTACTCAATAATCGAAAAAATTAAACGTGGAACACAGGCTGATAAAGCCTTGCTGTCAGTTGTTAAAATTAATCTTGCTCTTCATCATGATAACTATTTTCTTGAAGGTATGAGTGAAAAAGCCAAAATTAGGCTCCTATCTAAACTTGCAAAACGACCGGGTCCAGTTGTACAGGTAAGTTATGCATAAACTTTGTGTTTGATTTAGTTCAATGCATGAATGATCTAATTTTTGGAAATTGTCCCTCCTTGATAAGCTCGGTTTTGGTCTTCATGCAGGGAAAGCAGTCCAAGGGGCAATAGGCACACAAAGAAAATTAGATGCAACATACCTATCCGAAGCAGTAGAATTTGCAGAGTGTTTAGAGTCGAGCACAAAACGTTATGGCGTGAAGGTGCTCATGTCGGAATCATTCTTTAAACAATTGAATCGTTCAAATTGTCGTCGGTGTCGACGAGTTGATCAAATAAAAGAAATGAGCGAAGATGAGGATAAAGACCTAATGAACTTATATACATTCGATATGGATATTGATGCTAAATGGAATACACCAGAAGAGGAAGTCAAGGCTCCAGTTCACACTGAAAAAAATCAAAGGCGTCTTTCAGAAAATAGACGTTCTGGTCTGAACTTAAAGTTTAGATCATCCTTACCAGGGCCCGACCTTAAGTTGAGGGGTTCAACAATTCCAGGGTCCGAAAGCACTCATAGAAGAAGAAGTTTGGCTTACCAGGTTCAGAGAGTTATGAGTACTATTTCGGATGATGAGACTCCTGAAGCTGCTTTTTCTAAAGCAAAAGGAGAACAAGAAGAAAAGCAACCTAAATCCAAATCACAGTTGGTATTACCAACTGGTCCTGCTTTATATAACGAAGCGATTTGGTTAACGGACGCAATGCAAAAAATTAGACATCGCGCAAATGATGGTTTGTTTTTCCAAAATTTTAAAGGTGGATTAATGGCATATTACACAAGAGACTGGGAAGAGGCAAAAAGGAATTTTCAAATCATTTTAGATAGATTTGAAGATGGACCTTCAAGATTGTTCATGAATGAGATGGAGAAACACAAAGGTGTCCCTCCACCAGACTTCAAGAATTATAACTCTTTGTAATTAGTGATTAAAGTACAATAATTGTTTATCTTCAAGTCTGAACGCACACAAAATTCAAAATCATTTACGAAATACCAATCAGATATGAGATCGCCGCAAACTTTTCAATGTAATTGGCTTATCTTGTCACCTATTTTGTTTCGTTCTAGAGCTCCATTTGGAGGGAAGAATACCTAAACTCGAATCACTAATGTTTGAAGGAGATGGGATTCCTGTGAGGCCTTTCCATGTTTCCCTATCTACACTACGATGCAAACTCTTGAGCACTGTAGTATTCAAATAGCCCTCTTTACAACATCGACCAAAGAATGTACTTATATGCTGAGTCCGTACCTTATCATCAGAAATTAAATTACTAAAGAGATCAATCATTATACTATAAATGAAATGATTGGGACGAATATATTCAGATTCGTCCAGTTTTTGAAAAGTTTTCAAAGCAATAGACAGAGCTTTTTCTTCTTTAATACTTGTTCCTTGTGTATTTGCACATGCTTTCAATAAAACTGAGTAAGATTGTATAGATGGCTTCATGGACTTATCGCCAGCTTCATATAAGTTCAGTAGTCGAGAAAATATCTGTTCCACTTGAAAAATCTTTTCACTAGATGAAGTGTTTCCATACACCCTCATCAAGGTTGTGTACGTTATAACGTTTGGCTTGGATTTTGTGTTTCCTTTCTTATATTGATTTTCCATTGAATGGACTATAGTATTAGCCTTTTCGATAGATGACTCTGCTCTGCTTCGACTGTAAGCATGCAACACGGTGTTCCACGTTATTGCATCTGGTTCTATACTAGAATAATGGTTCAATTTGAAACATTCGTTAGATGAATTGTATACATATCTTTCTAGTAGAGCTTCAATTTGTCCAATAGAATCTTTCTGCCCACTCCAAGCCCATGCAGATATAAGAGAATTAAAAGTAGTTAGATTAGGTTTATATCCATGACCCTCAAGACGATGCAACAAAGCTTGAGCCTTCGTGCCAGATCCTCTTGCTTTACTTTTTGCCCAAGCATTTATTGCTGCTGAGTAAGTAACCATATTTGGATCAGCATTTGCATTTAAATTCTTCTCATTGAAAGACACCATACGGTTCAAAATCCTTTCTGCTTTGTATCCAGATGATCGTTCACCACTACTCGCCCATGCAGATATTACTGATGTATAACTTATAGTGTCTGGAAAGACTTGCAATCCGTCACTTCCTGATTCAAGGCGATTAAGGATCTGTTCTGCCTTTTGAGCGGATCCCTTTTGACTGCATTTCGACCAGGCATCAATCACTATGTTGAAAGTAGCCGTATTTGGTTTTAAGTCAAGATCACCAGATTTTTGATAAGTATCAACCAATTGTTCTAATAATGCCTCCACTTTTTGGGCAGCATTAACCAGTTTTTTATTATTCCCTTTGGAATCGTTTTTTGAAATATATTTTGGGCATCGACTAGCAGTTGTGGTAATGGCTCTCATGAGTATTGTGTATGAATATAAATTCGGTTTGATGTTACGATGATAACCTTTGTTATATAGTGATAACAAGCGAAGAAATGTATCTTCTACTTTTCGTGCACTTAGTTTTGATTCACTTTTTGCCCATGCATCCATGACAAAGTTGTAACTTATTGTAGTAGGTGTGGGAAATGAAGTCTGCTGCTGCCCTTGATTATTGCCTTGAGAACTACGCTGAGAATACGGTGTTGCAAGTAATGATTCGCCGTTTTGTATCATTTCTAATTCCATTTTATTCAATATGTCTTCAGCTCTTTGTGCAGCAAATGATCCCCCACTTTTTGCCCAAGACTGTGGTATTAAAGATGAATTCAATTGAACATTACAAGTATTTGAATATTATGAGAAAAGGTCTATCATGATATAGATAAAAACTAACATATTCAACTCACCTTTATGACAGCATTAAATGCAAATGTATCTGGCATTTCCATGCTATCCTGAACATTTGCTCTCCTGATTGCTTCCTCCAAAATCTGCGAGGCTCTTTCAGGAGCATTCTTCAAACCCCAAGCACTACTTGTTGCCCAAGCATTCATGACATGGCCCAAAGCAATCGAATTCGGAATTGATTTTGATTCACTGCATTCCTTTACAAATTGAGTGAATATCCTTTCTGCATTAGGCCCAGCTTCTTTGACATTACTATGAGCCCATGCTTCAAGAACATAATTCAATGATATTTGATCTGGTTTCAGATATTTTTTCCGTTTGGACTCGAATTGTTTACGCTTATTCTTAGATGATTGTGCTGAGAACATCTCCTGTAATAGTGATTCTGCTTTAGCAGCTGCTTTTCTGCCTCCTCTACTATTTACCCAGCATTGGAGGACAATGTTACATTGGACGAGATCGGGGGACGAAAAGTTAGGATTTTGCTCTAGTTCCTCTAGAATGGCATGTGCTAAGCTAGCAGCTTTTATATCATAGTTATCCCGTGGAATGACATTCCTATCACTGGGACTAGTTGCATGTGCTGTTTTTTTCAATCGAGAGAGAGATAACAGAGCTTCATCGATATCTTTCATGGATATTGGAGGAGTTAGGACATTTCTTTGATTATCATTATTTCTCTGTTGAAGTTTTTTCAAAATTTTTTCCGCTGTCTGGATTATATCTTTTTCTTTTTGAGATGATGTACTAAATACTCTGTTTAGAAAATTATAATGAAAAACATAACGATTCATCGGATTCGTACTTCGTGAGGAATACTCCAATTTGTCCAAAGAGGAATAAGAACTGGTAAAATATTGCCTTTTTATAAAATGCATGCTGTTCTGAGAAAGTTTGTTAGTTTGTGTATTGCAAATTCCATTGTACGCGATACGAGGATATATATTGCTTATGCTATATTCTTTCAAGTTGTTGCTTCTCGATAACGCATAACTTTCTGTCAGATTTCGATTAGTCAGAGTACAAGAAGAGAAGAAAGGGGTAATATGTTTGGATTTGTCTCGTTTTTCCCAATTTTGATACCTGGATCGTCTACTTATGCTGGAGATTGAACGTAACATGCTTTAAGACCTTTTGTTGTGTTCCCAGAAACTAGTTAAATTGATCAACCCAAAAAGATGCTTAGAATTTCAATAACGGAGGCAGGGTAAGAGAAATACCTCAAAATTATTGGATTTTTGGTCAAACCATCGAATGAAGAAAATTATTTGCTAGTCTAGAAGCAGTAGTCCTCTAATCTTATTTGTTTCATCATTTTGTCTGTAATGAAAGAAAATATGTGTATGCTACATGCATGTCATTTTGTGACAGTGTTGTCTTCGCCAATAATGATAGTTAATTTAAAGCATATTTTAACGTACAGCAAGTGTGCGAAGTTTCATATTGGGAAACTTCAAATGTGTCGCGGATAGGAGGTGGTTCAAATATTCACATATATTGTTGTCTACAGCAGCAAGTTATTTTGTTCTTTCTTGCAAATTTGACTGGTCTTGATTGAGCTCAAACTTCAAATAGGAACGAGGAGACAACAGAAGAAGAATTATTCATCCTAACGAAGAAGCCACTTCCACCAAACAAATCAATTGCATTCACTAAATATAATTTACAAAGAAAGAAATGAGACTCAAACGTGCAAAGGCAGCTCGTAAAACCCTACGATTTTTTCAGTTAAATGGCGGTCTTGCACCTCCCTACAAAATACTTATCGATGGAACCTTCCTTGTTGCTTGTGTACGAAACAAAGTTGAATTGCAAGAACGCATCAAACGTGTTGTGCAAGAAAAACCATTTCGAATGTATACAATAGAATCAGCATTGGAAGAATTGAAATCTCTTTCGGAAAAGGCAAAGGAATTAAAAAAAGATGACACGATATTTACCCAAGCGTTGTTGCTTGGAAAGAAACATTGCGATTTGCTGGAAGTAGATGTAGACTCATCCGAAGATGAAGACACTGAAATAGGTTCAAAATTAGGAAAAACGGGAAGCACATTTTGTAGCATTGCTCGTACCTCTTCCACCAATAACAATTCCAGCAAAAAGTACTTTATAGCTACTCAAGACGAAACACTCTCACATCAACTTCGAAAAATTCCATGCACACCAATATTACGAATAAGCCGTTCCGTCCTTATTTTAGAAGCTCCATCATCCAATGTGAAACATCAAGCAGAACGCGAGGAAAATAAAAAATTATGGAATGCCGGTGGAACAATGACGAAAGAAGAGCGTACGCATTTACAAAAAATAAAAGAGCACGAAAGAAAGTTAAAGAAGCGCAAAAGAGAAGAGGATATGAAATCAAGCATTAGAAGAGAACGAGATTTAGTTGGTGCTTCATCCGAACCTGGAATGTCAGAGAGGACAAGGAAGAAGAAAAAGGCTAAGCAGCCAAACCCATTGAGTTGTAAAAAACGTAAGGTGAAGGGTGATGGTAAAAATAATACGAAGGGAAATACTGACACCAAAAGAAATAGACGGAGGAAAAAGAATGCAAGTGCAGATGCGTAAAGCGATGCTTCCTATGAAATTGAATCCATTACGTGTGGGCGAACGTATCAATGGAGAACTTCTTATGATTCCTTTGCAATTTCTTAATCAAGAGTATATATCGTAAATTGTAAACATTCATTCATTTTAGAATTGATGGTACAAGTACAGTCTTTCTACTGTTCTACTCCTTCATATTGTAATATCATATCATCATATTTTTTTTCTTATTAACTATTTTGACTCTTTATCGCAAGAGTTTTGTATTGAAAGATAATCAACACAAAATAGATGATGGTACTACATGTAGGAGTTTTTGGACATAAATAATTATTGCCAATCAAGACATACAATTTGATAGAGTGAAGAAGCCCCTAAAAAAGGATCTATTAGTAAAAAAATACGAGTTGCTTGAGACTCATACATTTATTTAACACTCAACTTCTTTTCAGTAGTGAAGAATATGAAGTACAAAAATCCAATCTGATGAGAACTAACTGAATATATATTTCTCATAAGAAACTGATTGGAATGTACACTCGATCATCAAATTTAATGCGTCGCACCGAAATTTTCTATACGAGCTCATTGTTCTGTCCAAACTCTTAAAACACACGCATTTTGCTGTTTGAGACTCAGCTGTAGTTATTCATTTTTTCATGCAGGTGTACGAATGTTTTGTACGTGAAAAATATTTGCAATATTTTAGAAACTCTCACAAAACAATCATAAAATAACAAACTTTGGATGATGAGTGGTAGGAGAAATAATCCCATAGTCTAATTTTTCATAAAACACACAATTTATTCATTAAAGAGAAAAATCTACCGTGTTCTTGGTCCCCAATACAGAAAATGATAAACCATGATACAAGAAAGGACTCGCGTATTCTTAACCAAGATGTTCGAACGAAGATTCAAAGGAAAAAGTCAGATATTCCAAAAGAGATAAATATTGCATCTATCCCAAATTGTTGCCTTTCTAATATAAGCTCGTGTGATAGCATGGACTATGAAACAGATTCTTTCGCGAATAATGGAGGGTTACTGAAGCAAGATATTGTAAGGAGGATAACCGATAGAACTAATATCCATCACCATGAGTCTCCACATTTAGATTATTTTCCTTTTCCACCTGCGCACTTCAAACATGAATATACCTATGGCAGGGTTGAGAATCTGTCGTTTCCGCAGCAAAAAATGATGATGGATTCGTTATACTATAACGGTAGAGCAAGATATGGGTATCACACAAGTTGGGACCGATACAGAATGAACGAGTTTCCTAGAGTACAGTATCATCCTGAAGGTATAAATTATGAAGAAGGGTTCAATTACTGCCCCTATCCAAATATTCATAGTCAAATTAGAAGCATGAATTGTAGCGATTATGATCCACAAAAGGAAAAACCAAAGGCAAGAAGAAAACAATATGTTAGTAAAGGAGTTCAAACGGATCTTAGTCTACACAAGCAAGAAGAAGAGTACCACATTTCTAAAGTCTCTTTCACACCTTCCGATTCCAGCTTTTCAAATGGAAACTCTTTCCATGCAAAAAGTGAAAAAGAAAATAAACCATTGAATGCTCAATCTAGAAGAATTTCTGCATTTTGTGAAATTTCTGATAAAATCATCTACTCGAAGCCCAAAAACAATTTGTGCTCATCCAACATTCTGTTTCGTCCATCAAAAGACAGCGAGCCGGGTCATGCAAACAGTTGTACAAAATCTAAGTCTTCCAAAAACAAATATATGGAAAGAGCAAATGAAATAATTTACGCGCCCGTTTCGAATATAACCTTCACTCCTTGCCAGAAGAAAAAGCGTATGAGGGATCATTACGAGCACGAATCTTCAAAAATGCGTTGGGCTAGCTCTAGACGGTCTACTCCAAATTCGGCACAGGAGAGTCGCATGCAGCGATCTCAGGATATCTTTCGCAAAAAGAGACACTATTAAACTCATGACAGGGGTATGATACAATAATTGATAAATTTGCATTATTTCTATGCTACTTTATTACTTTTTGAAATAAATTGTTTTTTACAAAATTAGATAATGATATTTTTCTTGTCGATGCGAGACACAATGAAAAGATTCTTAGATCATAAGAATCAATCTACCTCTCCCAAATGTACAGGTAAGATATTCTCCGATCCTGGCCATGATGGTTGGACTCCATCCACTCCTTTAGCAACAAGATATTTCTTTGAATTTCTTGATGCAGCGCTATTCGGCCCAGAGCTGGAGCCGTTCGAGCCTGTAGCCCCCGTTGCGTTTGCTTCATTACTACCTGCGCCACTACGATTAGCTTCACCATCTCGTTCATTGTTCTGGCATTCTTCCTTCATCATATCTAAAAGCACTGGATCCACCAATTCTGGTAGCATTTGCCTTCGTTTGGACTGTATGTCTTTGACTTTCCCATATAATTCTTTATCATGACATATAGGAAATAAGAAAGATCGTGTTTGAATAAATAAACCACTTTGAGGTCTCTTCACTTTTGCATCGTAACGATGATTTGCATAAAAATCGGCTCCCTGTAGACCAGTCCAATCTGTCGGGTGTTGTTGATTTGCAGGTTTGGTATGATAATTGGCAGCTTTAGAGACGATGTATTTATTTGACTTCAATGGTGAGTTAGAGGTATAACGATTATTGCTATAAGCACCGATCCCGGCTGCATTATTCCAACTGTTCGAATTATTGGTTTCAGATAAAGCTTTTTTTTTGGAAAGCAAATCTTCGTTGGTATCCCAAACACTGGCATGAGTTGACCGAGAACGTTTTTTTGAATTGAAATCATGATCTTTTGTTTTGGTTGGAGGAACAGGCGGTAAGATACCTTCTCCAGTCTCTCCCGTCAAAATATCATGTGCATCGACTGCAGCTGCGACTAATTTTTGAATGTAGTTGGCAGTGAGTTCTGCAAGATAAGTGGTTGTGGATTGTGATACAGCAGCCGGTTCAACGTCTCCAGATCCATACATGAGTAGAGGTAAATCAGGAATTAATGCTGACATTAATTCTGATCGAGCTTCTTCTTTCTCATCCGGGACCGTTATCGGCATATGAAGATCATTTGCGTGTAGACTAGTATCGTTGCTCATGCTGGGTTGCTCTACTTTATTTGTTTCTTCACCATTTCGGTCGTTTTGATTTGTGGCCGTGTTCATTGCTGATACTCAGAGGTCACTTCGAAGTTGTAATGGACTGGTAGCCAATGTATTTCCTTGTCCCATCAATTTTGATTATTTTTGATTATTTTTGATTATTTTTGATTATTTTGATTATTTTGATTATTTTATCTTTCTCACAGAAATTCATTTTGAACAAAGTCAATGAGACCCTAACAAACATTTTCTTTCGATTTCGATTCAAAGATTAATATGCTTTAGAGTTTCTAATTACCACATGTGAAGATATCATGGATTTATCAAATTCTTACATTTTATGAAGTCACATATCAAACCACTTTCGATGCTTTGTTTTTCATGTCAGCATTTGTAGCATTGTATTACTTGGTCTTGATATAGAATCGTGTAATTCTCTGAATATAAATACCATACTCTCATGTTTACTTGGTTTCTTTTTTGATACATCCATTATTGGTAATATGAAAATATCAATGAAACGCATGGGACACATGTATGATAATGAAAACGCATAATCTTGACCGTACATCAATTGTCTGTTTTAGTTCAGATGAAAACATAAATACATAAAAAAAAGATGAACGTCACTTATGAAAAAATCTGATATTATCGTAAGGCATCGAAGAGATATTGATGCAACAACATTCTATATATTGTGTGGTGAAAATTAATTCAATTCTCAAGATTCTAGTTTACCATTTCTATGATTTTTTCAGTAGAACGGCATGAATTTTTTTATGAATGAAGTCTATTTCTTGGCCTTTTCTAATTTTACCATAATGCAAATGAAGTCTATTGAAACATATTCATTTTCCTTAAAACATTCCTTTTGCATGGGAATTATTCTGAAAGCCTGCACGTTTTAAACCACCAAAATGTCTCTTCATACTACAAGGGTCCATGTTATTTCCATCCCAATTGGTCGTACGTGCTTTTTTCAAAATGGTTGGTTTTCCATCCTCATCCACTTCACCATTTTCCTTATAAACCATATTTGTTATTCCAGTTTGTTCCCCATCTCGGCTTTTATCTTTTGGCGTTATGATTCGTAAGAATGCAATCTTTTTATTTGCTACCTGATAGTAAAATCAATATATCAATGAGGAGAAAAAAAGTAGACAGTAAAAAGGTTTAGATTAGATGCCATACATGGCATGATCACATGCTCAAAATATTGTAAAAGAAAGCCAAAGAAACGACGAAAGCTATTACAACAATAAATTCAATCAACATGGGTTTCATTTTCGAACTTACTTCCAGTAACGATGGAATTTGGGATTCTTCCGCATCAGCATTTTTACGGAAATCATTTCGAAGCTGTTTTCGAGCTCCTTCCCTTTGTTGTTGAGGCAGTCGTCGAATAAGAGTCCCCAAAGTTCTGTATGCGCTTGTCACGGACAAGGAATTTGGTACAGACATGTTGAGATTGCAAGATTAGATTTTAACCCTATCTAAATGAGTTCATGAATGGAGACTTTAAGTCGAACAGATACAAATAGGATGAGAATTCCTGTCTGTTGGATGGTAATCACACAAAGTGAACTTTTTGACAACGAATTATTTATTCAATGCCCACGGCCAAAATTTAAGACGGGGTTGCGAAGTTTCGTTATGAGACGGAGATACGAATATACGCATGTAAATCCAAAACGTGAAATTTCCTCCATTTTGCTGCTGACTGAACAAAGAAGGAGCTTCATCTATTTTACGACCTTTCATTTACAGTTGTCACCAAAAAATAAATCAAAATCTCACCATCTTGAATCAGTATCAATGATTTGATAAAAAATATGTTTATTTTTATAGATTATTCCATTGAAAAATCATTATTAGCTTGACATTTTTCATGCGGTATTAAAGACTTTAAAAGAAAAAAAAACAGCCAAGTAATTGAAATAGTGCAAGCAATATATATGTATATATAGCAAGCTCCATTGTCGAAATGAAATCAGCTATTAATCCCACATGAAAATCCAGTACAAAACTCTCTCCATAAAGCTATTATCTTTCTTTCGTTTCTGTGTGATAGGGGTGTCACTTGAGGAAGCATCCAAAAGGATGGATTCGTCTTCCATCACTAACTTCTTCCCTGCTTGTGACTCTTTATTTTCAACGAAACTTTGAGGGAAAATAGAGCTGTTGTCATATTTGTGAAACTCATCAAATCCACTAGGTGCTTGGTGAATATTATGACTATGTTGATGATCACTATATCCAGTGGCAAAAATGTCAACCCCTAATTGTTGAATCATACTAGAATTCAATCGTTTGACACCAATCAAAATACAATTAGGACCATTGGGAACTGAATGACGATTATTCTGAGAAGAATTTGAAGCATTCATAGAATGGAAAGTGCCATCTTGACACAAAGCCTTTTCTGCTTCTAAACGAGATTGATATTTGAGACACACCCAGTTACCAATTTTAGATGTAGAGGAGGCAGGTGTATGAATGGCAATAACAGTACCATATGATTCAAATCTTTGCTGAATAGTTTTGAAAAGACTAGGATTAAATCCTGCGATAACGATAACCCACTTTGAAATGTGCTCATGAAAATCTCCCTCTTCGTGTTCCAGTTCGTCTTGAATTAATATGGGGGGTGCTCTTACTGTTGCTTTTAGCATGGAATTATTAGAATGTTGAATCTCACTATCAGTAGTCCCTGGTATTGGCATAGATGATGGCTTTTGATGTGAGCCAATATCTGGGGTTTTGTTTTGCATATTTTGAGTCGAATCGGTCTTCATCATACCAACACTCGACATAATTAATGACGCAGTGGGTGGTCTAAAACTACCAAAGTCCATGTCCATGGAGTTAGCCGAGTTGTTCGCAATAGCAGGTCTTCGCCTCAGACCTTCTGTTCCAATAACGTTCATGTTTGTAGACGGCGAAGTTGTTGAGGATGCTGTAGGTGTTTCATTGGAGGAACGCTTTGAATATGAATCATATCCGAACCGAAGAGGTGATGGTGTTTCAATAGTCATTCTCTTTCTCTTATCTTTGAATATGTTTGTTGGAAACAGTCAAGCTTCGTTTCCGTTATCTAATTGCTTTTCAGATAGAAGCCTCTCTTTCACGAAAGTAATTTGACGGTTTTTGAAAATTGTCAAATCTATGTGGATGTTTTCAACGGTCAGCTGCAATAATATAGTTGTGAACTGCTGTGTAGGCTCAAGGATTGAAATTTAATTGCTGACGTCAGTATATATAATAATAATGAAAAAATATTTAATATAGCTCTAACCATTATCATTGCTAAACTATTATTATTATTAAAAAAAAATGATAAGTAAGCTTGTTATGCTTATTCATTCATTATATTTTTATCTAACGTATACACCAACCCAGTCCTTTTTCAAGTCTTTACCAAGGAAGTTTGAAAGAATTTGATTCTTCTTCAATCACGACATTCTCATCGTTCTCTCCATCAAAAACTTTATT
>Ga0209092_10003309_pt1 | contig 14066 bp, 8 predicted proteins | sample FraStrMetagenome_FD_187446 | JGI IMG/M metagenome (GOLD analysis project Ga0209092, IMG submission 187446) | Marine eukaryotic phytoplankton communities from Arctic Ocean - Fram Strait ARC3M Metagenome (SPAdes) (version 2) | ecosystem: Environmental > Aquatic > Marine > Oceanic | place: Fram...
ATTGGAAGCAATAATTTTGTTGTGGTTAGTTGCTTAAGATTATGAGGAGCTCTCCAGGTGTCTTGATACTTGATACCTCTCTAAGTTGGTTAATTATCTCAAAGCAATTGAAGATTGAGAAGTTATTTTAATCCAAAATAGAGAAGCAGAAAAGTTATTAATATTCCATCATAAGTTATTTTGAAACTCAATATTTGAGTGGAAAATAGTTTTAAAGTCTGATGTAATTTGCCTGGAATTGAAATTTCAAACAGGATTATATTAGTGAAGAGGCTTCTTTAATGTTCCCACCCACATGTACAGCAAATCTTCATGGGTTCAACCTCTCTGATTGAAAATATTTAAGCAAACATTTAGGGAGTTTTTAATTCTGTTTTGTTTCAGGAGGAATAGCCTTGTATTCCAATTCAGTGTGGTATCCTTTAGCAGAGTGCTTATGTTCTGTTTCTATAGAACAGTATTGTTGTTTTTCTATTTTTAATGGAAAGCTAAACTTTTCTTGAATGGACTTGCCCAGAAGGAGAGGCCATAATATCTTGGATACCATGTACAAGTACCTTAAGTTGTGAAAAATGAACAATAGCTACTTGAGAAATATAGTCAATAAATGCCATATCCTTGTTAAGGAATATTTAAACCTGCAAAATGTGTCAACTAATGTAACAAATATCTGGATGGAACATAGATTTTGATCAATTGTTGGAAGTGGTAGATGTATTTATGGGATGCTTACACAAACTTTGATCCACATAACACTAACATGACGGGAATCGAACCTAAGGCCAGACTTTTCTTAAATATTAATCAATCGTACTCCATGTTTTTCACTTCATATATTTTTGTACCCGTGCTTCGTACGTTTAATGAGAGATGGATTGTAAATTGAAGCGAGTGTCAGAATCTCAGAGATACGGTACCTCTATTTTGTGTTGATTGTTGATGGATGGAATTCAGCGTGTTCAAATAAAGTAATTCAGGAGGATAGCGGTGATTTACTCAAATACAACTCATACATAGATTCAAAATGTCGTCAATAAATGCAATCTTGACTCGATTGGGTAAAAATATTGCACCAGGAGAAACTATAACATTTACTTTGGTGAAAGGACCTAGCACAACATCTTCAGATCCTATAAACACTACTGACAAACGAACTCCAGCATTATCTTTCCCTCGAATGGCCAAATTCATTGATACTGTCATTAAACCTGATTTTTCAAATAAATTCCATAATGGGCGATTGTTTGAAGAGAATGTACCTACCGTGGAAGATGATGAAGATTCTGACGATAATTCACCTGAATTAAAGGACGAAGATGGGAATATTATTCCTAAAGTTTCCACAAAGAAAAAGAGACGATGGAGAAGGTTTGCTCCACCTCGACGACACTGGGTCTTATGTGAAGAATCTGAGTATCAAAAAAAGCTGAAATCAGCGAATAACAACTTTGCTAAGGGCAGTTCTCATCGATACGAAGGTGTTCCAGAATTCAATACATCTAACTATATGCTCCTTTCTGTTGCTGAATCTACAACGAATATGAATACCAACAATACTGCAATGTCCCCCTCTTTACAGCTAAATGTTCAAAGTGTTCACGGCTTTCACTCTTTTACTCAACCAGCAAGGATGGAAAACGTAGGGACATTACAACAAGTAGAGCAAGAGATCTCAGCTCAGCGAAGCGCATTAAAACAGCATATAAAACGATCGAAGCGTCTTCAAATGACATCTACTACAGTACCCAACACAGCTACGAAAACATTATCCTCTTCCAATCCAGGTGCATCCGCATTCTCTTCCAAATCCTTGAATAAACTTAGAAAAACGAGACTTTTGAAAAAATTAGTAGCTGATGATGAAGAAAATGATATAATGGCAGACATATCTTTTCGCAATAAGAATAATTCATCCAATCGTGGAGTTTTCAAAGCACGTGAAGAATTATTGAGTGGATTAGCAGATGAAGATGTATTGGTCGATGGCGATGGAGTATTAGGAGGTGCAAATGATTCTGAATTTGGCGGAGGAGGAAGATTTGGGAGTTTTCGTGGCGGTGGGAAAATGGCAAATCAAAGCTCATCTCGCTCAAATTCAAAAAAGAAGGCGAGTGCTATGGATCAAGATAATAAAGCTTCAGCTTCTACAATGGATGGATCAGCAATGGCTGCTGACTTTTACACTCGAGATGTTTCGGCAGAATATGAGGATTTGGATTATGATCCTAATGAACAGTTTGACAATGACGATCAGGATATGGGAGAGAGTGAAATGAACCACTTAATGGATTCTGGTGGCTTTGTGGGAGATGGGAGTGATGTGGAAGAAGATGATGGGGACGAGGACGGTGGTGATAATACAGGAAGTGGCCTTGCTACAAGTGCTGGGTATAAAGCTTTCATGGCCAAAGCCAGAGGAGATGTAGTTGGAGAAGATACCTCAATAGCTATGGCAGCAGCAGGAGCAGTACCCAACACCAATATTGGTAAAAATAAAGCAGATTCTCCTGGTGTACTGAAAGGAAGCTCTGTTGAAAAGGAAGAGAGTAGAAAGATCAATCTCAATAGCACGATTGCCAAACCTTCTGTCAATGACACTGTCAAACGACCTCTCGCAGCCTCTCCTAATCCCACATCTTCACAACCACCAAGTAAAAAACCCAAACTTCCTCCTCTCACGAAGGATGCTGGTGTGGCTGTGGATGCTTCTGGGCAACGCATTATTTCCATCGATTCTGTCCGAAAAGAAATTTGGCTACATAATCAACAAATACCACTTAAAAAGCTCGGGAAAATCTTTGCTGTCACTAATAAGAAGAAGGATCGTGTTGCTGCATTCAAAGCGTGTTTGAAGGAACTGTGTACTGTAGTGGACGATCCAGTGGAGGGACAAAAAATCTGTCGATTGAAGCAACATTACTCAAATATGGGTTCAGGGTAATAAGCACCAGCTCTTTATGAAGGAAGGAAAGAAGTGTAAATAAATTTATTGATAGAATATCGATAATTTTCTATTTTAGGTCTCATTTTATTATGGTTCCTTTTCATTCAGCCCTCCTCTGTAGTGGCCACGACAGGGAATATAATTATTCTTTTCACACTTACCTCTTCAGTGCATTCGAATTTTCGTTTCCACTTTCTGCATTGGATTTCTAAACATAAAATGGATGTCAGTTAAAATTCAAGGGAAGTTTCACTTGGAACAACTGAAGATACTTCTTTGCAAACATCTTGTTCATTTCGATAAACTAACAGAACAAACAAACAGACAGTCTTGTGCACTAGCTTCTGAAAAAGTTATTCACTTACTAATTCATCTTGATTTCTTATTTTTAGGAAGAACAGATGCCCAAAAATTCATTGAATATTCACACAGCGTTTTTATAGAGGCCTCGAATGGACGATGACATTACAGTAAACAAGGGTGATATATAGATTTCGTAATAATTGCATCATAACCATTATTATTCATATAATTAGAAACAATAATAATTGAGAAACCTTTCGGCATTTTCTGAATGCATTTGAAATCGTTTGAAAGAATATGATAATTTTGTCAAGTAAAGATGCTGTATAAATGTATATTGATTGCAAGCATTACCGTCATTCATTTCATGATTCTTTCATCAATATTGAAGTCTCATTTTGCAGCATTCAAAAGAATATTTATTTCTTATTCTTCTCTCACAGCTTTAACAGCTGCTGCAATGTCATCCACAGGTAAATCGTTACCTGTAATTTCCTGATAAATATATCTTTGCTTGCCATTTTTATCAAAAACAACCACTCCACCTTGTTTCAATCCTTCACCAACCATATTTCCTTCAATATTTTTCTTCTTCATTCGATTAGTGATGGACCTTCCGTTCCATAGAAATAATCCTAACAAGCTTTTGACTCCCATGGAACGCTTTCCAACTAGTTGATAAAAATCCAAGTCCTCATTTCTGTAGAGTGGGTAGTTAAAATATTGTTTTTGGAATGCAAAAAGACCTTCATCATCCACTCCAGTCTCCTTCACAATTCCAAAGATTCCAAAACCATCAAGTGGTTTTGAATCCTTTGTTCCTGCCGCGAGTTCAGTGAGGCTCTTACCCTCCTCGCGGCACAAAACTCTATTGTTGAACATGCAAATGTGGAATAAGTTAGATTCATGACATATGATTCATCTAAATTTGCAATGCCTACATAAACAGCGAGTATCGACTTACCACCCTGGGCGACGTACAACAAAAGCAATGGATCCAAATTTCCCTGTATGTTTGGAAATAACCTCTCCTGCTGTTGTGACATCCTTTGCTACGACAGATTCTTGTCCTTCTTTGCCAGTAATGTCAAGTGGGAAAAGCTATAGAGTTTGTTACAAAAAATGAGGAAAATAGATGAGTTTCAATTCAAAAAGTCGTTCTAGAATATTTGATTAAATTTCTTTCGAAACATACCTTGGCAGCGTTTATATCCATACTGCTTGCATCTGGACTCATGCGCATATTTTTGGGCACAGCTGATGACATGATAGTGTTGATTTGGCTATTAGATGTTGTCAATGTTTGAGATCCTCTTGTGAAGGGGGATGTAGACAATACAAAAGCCTTAATGGGATTAAATAATGCTCTCATGAAGAGAAGAATTTCGATCTTGGAATTCTCAAGAAGATTCTGCTGTGTTTGTTTTTCCAACCTGAAACTTCTTGAGAGCAATACCCCCGTATGAAGTCATATAATTAATACATTTCAAGAACTTTCATTGGACTGCCAATGATGTGTTGTTCCAAGAAAGAAAAGATGAGATACTGACGTAAGTAAAAAATTAGGAAAGAATACGTTTGAAAATTACCCATGACTGGAAAGAATTCTAGTTGCAAACATCAGAAAAAAAAACACATTTTGATGTCATTTTGATCACAGAGCCCTGAAATAAAAAAGTCAAACGTATCTTCATCTGATATATCCCCTGCTGTTGACATAAATTGATCTGAGGGCCTAAAAATATGAAAATGATCTCAATCAAGATTGTCTCTCTTCTCAATTTGAAAGCTTTGCACGTATCAGTCTTGTGAATAGAATAATGTCAGATGCTGGAGCTAAAATGTATTATTGGATTGATTTGTTCGAGCCAAAAATACAATATCTCAGTTCCAAAGACTCAGCTTGACAATCGATTTTGCTAAGATTGGATTCCTAGTTTCAAATGCACTTATAAAGTCTGGAAAAATGGCAAAATTGACGAATATAATTAAATCAAGTATATTTTTGATTCTTAATTCGGAACTTTCTACCATATTAATATATCAGTGAAGTGAAGAGTATTGAAAATGTATACAAATATGATTTCCTCTCTTAATCATAAGAGGTCGAAATGCAGAGCAGAATATAAAATAATTTCACTCCAGTGTTTGTCTCCATATTTTCTAAACATAATGGAAATGACTCTTTTATATTGCTGAGTTTCATACAAAACAAGTGAATGCACTGGTTTGTAAATATGAATGGACTTGTTTGTTTCAAGAAACTCATCACAGAAAAGAAACTGGCGCACTGGCTTAAAAAAAATGCACTTCATAATGCATCTTGATTTTGAGAACGCACACATATTTTATAAAGTGAAATAAACTGTCATTAGTCTTGATGGGTAATTGGTGTGAGACTCAAGTTTTAAATGCTGCTTGTATTTCTGTTGATTGCTCCATTGTCATACGTTTGTTTGTTTCTGCGTTATGTTGCCAATTAATTAGACTAAGGTAGCACAAGAGTTTCCCACGTAATACTTGTATTGTTGTGCGGACATGTCGGAACCATTTGAGCGAGGAAAAATTCCGCCTATGGTGTTTCCTTTTTGCACGCCTTCTAAATCTATTTATAGAGCTTCTGTGGTGCGATTTTTATAGTAGGGTGCTGACTATTGTTGTCGTGGTTTGGGTGATGTGTTGTCTGGTGCAACTATCACCGGTATTTCGCTCCAGAGAGCGTGAAATAGTCACTATTACCTGCAATAAATAGTTGCATTACCAAGTAAGAAGATTGATAAAAGAGAGTTACTAAGTTATGATTGTACTGTTACATACGTCTTAATCTACATCGCTGGCTATTATGAACATTTTTGACCCACCTATTTATTACAACTTTTTATTTGAGTAACACCACAATTTCAACTCACATACGTAAGCGTTTCTCGAAAACTCCGTTGACATACTTTCACTTAACTAATAAATAATATTCGTAGGATGAAACATATTTCTCAGTATGACCTCAAAAAAAGCTCAAGACTTTATTGGATACTTTCACGTAGCGATTATGTAGAATAATTAATTCATATGGAGTCGTACTCATCTGAATGAGAATACTATACGTTCAGCTAATTAATATCCGGTCAAATACAGTGTGTGCGAAAGTTCAACAGAAAGAGTAGAATTTTCGTAGACTAACTTTTATTAAATAATGGCCAACAAAATGAAACCAGCAGTCAACATCAATCGGCTGATACGGACCTATAAAATTGTATGAAGATACCCTTAGAATTCCAATCACCTCAACACAAAAACCGCAAGAAATCTCTTGTGTCAAACAGGAGTTAACTAACAGTTTTCTCTTTCTTTCAATCTCTTCAATACCATATCCTTCTTTACTTCATTATTTGTGGATTCAAGTAATGACAACTTCAAAGAAATAGAACAACACGAAACTTTAATCAGCATATGTATTGGCAAGGTAGAACATTAGAATACAACCGTTATACAATCAAATCGACAAGCAGAAACCTCTCTGCAAGACTAAAGTAGGAAGAAAATGAGTAGAAATGATGAAGACGGATTATGGTATAATGGACTGTCACAAAATCAGGATGATTCATCACAAAGAAAATACAAATCACAGCATGCAACGGCCAATGGAAGAAGCTTTCTTCATCAAAGTTTGACCTCCACCCCAGTGAATTTCCGCGACTCTAAAAGTGCGATTAATATTCATTCCAGTGATGAGCTTGACTCGAATGATACTGTAGAGGCAACACGATCACAATCGCCCCCCCTGTCGCTTGACCAACATGTAGCACCACCTGTCAGCATCGATAGCAAAAGTAATCTGAAAAATAATGTGAGGAAATCATATTTTCCAAGAAAGATGTGGGAGCGTCACTTAAATTCTTTCTTGTCGAAAAAATCTCGTGATAAAACCTCAAATCAAAATGAATCTTCCCACGCCTTGTCTAGTTCGAATGAAAGCTCTACTCGAGCTGGCGCAGCATTTCGCAAAATCTTCAAAAGAACTAGAAAGCATAGTCGCACTTCGAGTCTGATTTCTCTACACAATTCTCCATCCAACTCCTCATTGGCATCGACACTATCAATGGATACAACTCTTCGTAGAGGTAAAGAAAAAGGATCTCACACAAGCTTGCCAACTTATTTGGATACACCGCCACATGATTCAACATCGCAGGCTTCTTCTGTTTCTGCCGAAATAACAAATACAAATGACTACCATAATTCACCACACTTTTACACAGCACCCAATGTAACAGGAGGTACACTTTTATTACCCCCTCTCAACTCAAAATTTGCCAATAATGACCTAGATGTGCCTTTGCGCAGTGGCTCATATAGATATAGCAAAGACACTAAAAAACATTGGGACAAAGATTTGAGGAAATCTTTCACCATGTTCCATAGTTCCAATGAATTTGGGAAGGATTCAACTCATGCTTTCTTAGGAGAGAACAATAGTGTGCATGGATCTTCTTTTTTAACAGATGTTTACAATCCAGATATAAAAAGATATCGAGATTTTCATTTTGGAGGTAAGACAATTTCGTTTCTTACAAATTTTCCTTTTTCAGGCCTAACTTATTTTTTTATATTGTAGTAAATCAAATTGATCCATTTCTACATAAGTCTTTGCCCAACCAATTATATTCCTCTCGTCATTTACCCCCTGTATCTGAAAGTGAAGATTGTCATCCAGCAAGAGTTCTGTATCCAATCGAAGGTACAGGGTCTTGGGACCATACAGGTGTTGATATTGATAATGGACAACTTATTGGGCCCGCAATTATGTCCTTAAGCCCTATTCATGTTTTATCTACGCTTATCGATGGTGATCACAACTATAGTCATGAATTAGGACCATGTCGGTTTGGTAGAATTGTTTTAGGGAGAGCAACAGTCGCCCAATTCGGACCACTTTCGAATTTTGGGTGGACAAGTGCTCTATTTGTTTTAAAGCAAAATTACTTGTTAGAATATGATTGCGATATGAATAATATTGATGGAAAGCCCAGAGGATACGCACACTTGCAATACTCTACAGTAAGACCTCATCCTGAATTCCCAGATGCCCTAGAACTCATCATGTCGGATAATAAAAGCGTTCTTAATAGAAAAAAAACGGTGAGTCTCTTATAATAGAAGCAATGTATGAATTTATGCTTCTTTGTGATATATATTTCTAACATCTATTCACGCATCGTATGAGTAGCTATTAATAAAATTAGAGTCTATAGAAGAACGTGAACGATGGGTAAATAGCTTAGAAAGGGCTTCCAACTTAGATATTAATGACCTTTATGAATTTGGTGATGATGTAAATATCATAGACACAGACGACGCAGCAAAAAAAATAGAACTTGGAAAGGGCAGATACTCTAATGTTTATGCAGCAAAACGGAAGAATGACCCCAGCAACAATTTGGAAACAGAGAATGAAATAACAGAATCAGTTTTTACATCAGATGATGATGATTTTAATACCACGGGTTTCAATTGTGCAATAAAGATAATTTCTAAAAGTTTATTTTGGGAACGTGTACGTGAGAGAAGTGAACGAGTGGACACTCTCGTTCGTGAAACTGCCGTGCATGCAACCATTACAGCTCACTCTAAGCGAATGCGCCAGAGTTCACCGTTTCTAAAGTTGCATCATTTTTTTGAAACCAGAGAATCAGTTGTTTTAGAGCTTGAATTATTAGATGGCACTGATTTATTTCAGTATATTGACGCAAGAGGTTCTTTATTAGAAAGTGAAGCTGCCTCGATTATGAAAGACATCTTAGAATGTCTGTTATTGACTGAAAGACTTGGAGTAGCACATAGAGACATTAAACCAGCAAACATATTAATGTGCAACAAAACTGATCATGGTGCTCAGGTAAAAGTTGGAGATTTTGGTATGTCTACTTTTGTGAATGTAGATGGTCTCGTTCGTGGACGTTGTGGCACTCCAGGTTATGTGGCCCCTGAGATATTTAATGCTACTGCAAGTGTTGGTTATAGAAATAAGGTTGATATGTTTTCTGCTGGAGTTACTCTTTATGTCCTCCTGTGTGGATATGAGCCTTTTTATGGTGAAACAGATGCTGAACTCATGGATACTAATAAAGCAGCAAAAATAGAATTTATAGATGGAGATTGGGAACATGGTAAGTCTAACTTGTGCATTAAAATTGAACAAATAGTGTCAAAATATGATGTTTACATTCAATATGTTTTATGTTCCACTTAAGTTTCGAACGAGGGTAAAAATTTGGTTCAAAAAATGATGGAGATGAATCCTGCAGATAGGATTTCGGTGGATGATGCCCTACAACATCCTTGGCTGTTAAATTTTAAATCATCTTCTACAGAATATTACATGCAAGAAGAAAATATTATTTCGGCAGATGAATCTTGTTCGATTTCATGATGGTGACATCAAATTTTGGTGACTTGGTACATGTTGGGATTATCGAGCTAATAATTAGTTAGTATACAATCAATTTAATTTAAAGCATATTTATATATAAATAATGTCAACTAAAAATATTTCTGACCCTATCACTTTGACATGTTGCGACGACAAAAAATCAGAGAGAAATGAATCAATCTCGAAATATAGAAAACAAACATTTCGATGAAAGCAGTTGAAAAGGAGAATGGTTTCCTATTGTTATGGATGATTTTGATCTTGAGAACTCTCCTTGGTTCTCTATTAAAAGTACTTTGTAGAAATCATTTCTATCCTCAACAAACGAGAAAGATTTACTCATTTCAGAATGATGTCAAGAAGAATGATTTACTTTTTGACATCATCCATTGATGATGGCACCATATAATACACGAGATCGATTAAGATGACAAATTCATGAATGTTGATTGGGAATTACGTGTCTTCAGTGGCAAGCAATAACGAAGATAAAGAAATCTACGTTGTTTTCATAAAAGTATTTTTAAAATAAACGTATATGATGATGTTTACGGAAAGGAGTAACTTGATTAATTAATATCCTCTAGAGAGAGAGGCTACGGTAGGTAAATTCTTGTGTTCAGTTCAGTGACGATCTTTTAATTGATGTCAGATTATAAAGCTTACGTACTTATATACCATGATATTTACACATTGAAGTCATCGGGCAAGTATGAATTGGAATATGAGTAAGTGATTTAGAAGGACGTGTTGAAAATCCAATAGATTGACGCAAACAATATTAAGTTTGCATCGCAACGCACGTATTCATATCAGTTGTACCAGTTGTCATAAAATCAAATCTAGTGTGAATTCCAATTAATCAACCATGGTGAAATCTGTTCTTATCCTAGCTGCTACTCTTGTAACAACCTCTGCTTTCGCCCCATCTTTGAAGATGTCCATTGATGTAAGTCAGGCATAATTTTTTTGAAAATATAATCATATTTTCCAAATGCTCATGATAAACTGATATTAAATGTACAATTTCAAATTTATCAATGTAGAACCAACCATCAACTGGACGCAGAGATTTCTTCAAAAATGCTGGAGCCGCCGCTATTGTAACTGGAGCTGGATTTGCTGCCCCATTCGCTGCCTCCGCTGAAGTTGTTGTACCAGCACAAGTTACAGAATACGATTTCCCTAACGATTGGGGTCTTTCTTTTAAGTATGAGGAAGATGCTGCGAAAGTTCGTGAACATATGGTCACTGCCACTGGACTTGGAAAAGGAGCCACAAAAATGGAAGATTATGGAAAGAATATGAAGAAAGAAATGATTGACTTTGTATCTTATTACAGGCGTTTCCCTAAGGTTGCCGGAAAACCATCTTTCTCCACTCTATACACATCCATCAACGTTTTGGCAGGACACTACACTTCTTATGGCTACAAGTACCCTCTACCAGAGAAGCGCAGGAAGAGACTTTATCAAGAATATGCTGAAATTGAAAAGTCCTTAAAACGTGGACGTTAAGCAAGGAAAACTCATGATAATAAAGATTGCAAGCGGATCTGAATCTTGAACCATTTGTCCTTAAGAAAATCATATATAAATTAAATCTATGCAAATTTTGCTCTCATGTCCAGCCTTTGTATATTTGAACTCATCAATGTATAGTTTTAACAAGATTATATTTCATAGGAAATAAACTCAGTTCTCTGTTTTTAACATAACAAAATCTTGTTATACTTTCATAACCAAGAATTTAGTATTGGAACCCACTTCTAATCTCCACTTGATATGATCAAGAAGCCAGTCTAATCGGAACAGGGTCTGGAATACCCAACTTCCATCAAAAAGTGATTTTCGGAGCATTTATCTCTCGTTCCATTTTCGTGTTGTAAAACCATTGAAAATTCCTTGTTCCACCTGGACATTAACGAAGTACCTACTCTAAAATATAGGAATCTTAAATAACCGTGCAGCCAAACAGGATCAAGCATCAGTATATCCTAGTTTATCCTTGTAAATAAATCTATCTCAGACAGACTCTTGTTGTTCATTTGTTCCCTTCTACAAAAATTCCGTCGGTGGAGGTTGGCGAAAAAAAATACCACCATGTCTATCAATTTGAAAGTTTGGACATGGAAAAAAGGTGTGGAAAGGATAAAAAGCTCACATGACATGTGCTATAAAGCAATCAATGGAATAGTAATATAAAAAATTAAGACATTAATGTTATCCTCTGTACAATTGTTGAGATCAAATATAGAAGAGGATTGAAGGGTCAAGCATGGAAGTACCACCAGGATCCTATTTTCTTGAAAGATTCTTTTGGGAAGATGAGAAATAGGGGATGTTCATGAGGCTTACATTGTGGAGGAATATTTTCAAATGATTGAAAATAATTTAAAAAAGTAGGGTTGGTTGGGAAACGAATTCACAACGATACCAGAGAAATTCTTTACCATACTTAACAAATGCCATTTCTGTTCTAGTTTCCGCTTCGAGATTTTCCTTTGTTTTTGGATTCGCTAATCTTAGCGTAAGAATAAATGAACCCTCCAAGCATACTGACAGAAATGAAAAACCATGTTTCTGCTGTAATCACAGAGTTAAAGATGAAGTAGCCTATAATCGTTGTAGGTATCTTGTTGAGGGAACCCACGATAGCGTAGGTCGTTGGTCCGGTCACAGCTACACAATTGAGACTCGCAAAGTTGAGGAAGAATCCCACAAAGCCAGCGACAAAATTTTTAATGAAATACTCAAGGGTGTGGACTTCAGAGGTGTCCACGAACAATCTTACTTGTCCCATAAGCGATGCCGCAGGAAGAAGGAAGAATGTGCAAAGAACGTTGTTGTAGAACACCATTCCGAACTTTGGCAATTTAACTTCTCTCGTTGCAAATTTGAGACCCAATACATAAGCAGAAGTACTAACACAATTAGCACTCATCCAAAATAAACCTGCGAAGGTTAAATAAATATCGTTCCAAGCTGCTGAGAGAGCTCCTGCAAGCATAACACCAAACGCCACCATGACCAACATCTCAACTTTGGTTCCGAAGAAATAACTCTCTCCTGCTGTAATGAACACATTCGTAATATTTTTGAAAACGGTCACCATGGGGACATTATTGTGTTTCAAACTCGCCATTCCCGTAAAAAGCATCAGGCAAAAAAGAATGTTCACAGGTGCCCATTGCTTTGCGGTTTTCATGTCAAAGGCGGGATATTCGATTAAGCCTAATGTTTTACAAACTATAGCACAAATGACTGCTGTGATGGCTTGAAACACTACCAACAAAACATTGATATCCCCGTTGAAAAAATGGTTATAGCTATTTTTTACGAATCACAAGAGAAATTTCGTTGGGTGAGTCAAGTTCATGAAACATCAAACACCATTTGTTCGAGCAAATACGACATTTTCAAATTCCCTACTTCCTTCCATTTAGTTAGTAGTACCTAAATTATCCTTACCTGGATGATAGACTTTTATTTACCAAGACCATACCCACACTGCAGAAAGTGTATAGACTCAAAGCAGATAAGACTTTGAAGGAAGGTCCTTTTGGTTTCTGCTGATTTAAAACACCAAGTGATCCAGTACTACCAGTTGATGGCACTCTCTTGATTTCAGGAATAGTCTGGCTTTTCGTCGCAGATGCCTGTCCCATGAGAGGTCCCATCTCAACATCCGTCAGTCCATTCTTCTTTGGTCCATTACTCATCTTGCACTAAACTTAATGTAACGTTATGTTATGTTTAATTGAAGCTAAGCAGTTCAAAATTTCAATTGTTTGTGTTTGTGGCAAAGGAAATATTCCACCAAGAACAGTATGAGACCCACACCTACTCCTGTAAAATTATCGATTAGATTTTATTACTTAGATCTTTTTGTTTTGATCATGTCTGCATCGATGAGTTCTAAACCAGAGGAGTACCATGCACGATTTGCACGAAATATATGACTCTAACGTGAAAGGTACATTTGTCTAATTGCTTCACGATCAAATTCATTTGGCTTTTAAGTGATATTGATTGTTATTCCATTCCACATGAAATGTTTTTCATCATTTAGAAAGAAACGTAAATGAAAGGATACTTACAGTCATTTAGCGTATGTACCCTACAGTACTCAAACTCGTACGAAGCAAGAATATAAATGCTTGAATTTCGAACTTTTTCGTCATCTTACTCTGCCGTATGAACGTGCATTAATTAGCAAGCAATCCAATTCCTTTTTTATTCATGTCGATCCTTGAATGCATCCTTTGATACAGCAATAACATTGCTCAGTTAGTGTATGTTATGGTATATTGTATTTTTTGTGAACCAGTTTATCATTATTTATGAGGAGTACTGCTGTATAGTACATCATATCGAGTATTTACAAAAAAAT
>Ga0209092_10003310_pt1 | contig 14064 bp, 14 predicted proteins | sample FraStrMetagenome_FD_187446 | JGI IMG/M metagenome (GOLD analysis project Ga0209092, IMG submission 187446) | Marine eukaryotic phytoplankton communities from Arctic Ocean - Fram Strait ARC3M Metagenome (SPAdes) (version 2) | ecosystem: Environmental > Aquatic > Marine > Oceanic | place: Fram...
TACGTAATCAACGCTCGGGATTATTTTATTTTTATGAGCTACATGTGCTGTTACCGTAATCATTGCCATAATTGATAGGACGACAGTTGGAATTATACAGGTCTATATTAGCCTTGTACCAACACTATATGTCTTGTTTTACTTGAGCTAGATCTTCTACCGTTATTGATGAGAAGTTAAATCGTAGATTCATTATCTTGATAGAGGATAGTCGGTTTCATCTTGTATCCTTGAGCCAACATAAAATTCCGTACCCATGTGACGTGCTTCAGATATTCTCCAGTACCGATTAATTCTGCCTCACAGCTACTACTCGAATTGAGACGTTGTTTCTTTGACTTAGCTAAGATAGCTCCACCACCGATCGTGACAAATGCGCCTGTATGTCCTTTAATGTCTGAATTAAGCATGTGGGCCGAATCCGCATAAAAATGCAGCTGTGTAATGTCGTTGATGTCGATGGTCATGAAAAGTTCTTCTGTAGATTTCTAGCTTTCCACGGAGAACAATAAATATTTCTTCATCATTGGTCAGTTCTGATTGCAAAAATGCTCCAGGTATGCCCGATGTGATGACGTTTCATCTTTCATGTGCATCTATCGCACATGATAATATCAAAGAATCATATGAAACAGTTGGAGAACTAACCTCTTCTTTCAAAATGTACCTTCGCTGTTTTCGTCCATCGGCGCACCCTATTGCTTTAATTTTTCCATCCCGCTTCTTCTGATAGTCATTAAATATTCCAGTGCTATGCGTTTTTGGTCTGGCATCGGATCGCTCCTAGGCTCAAGGCAATCGTAGTCATTTAATTGGAAAAACTCGTTTAAAACAGCTTCCTCTCCTGCCGATCCAAACTTCTTAACGCCGGCCTTGAATCCCATTTGTGTAAAGAAATGCTTGTAACTTCTCATCCTTCTTGGTCGAAGGTCGAAGGTATGATTTCGTTTCCCATATTTTTCATTCATGTAATCTTCTACGTCTTCCTTTCTTATCTCATCCTCTTCTGTTGTATTAGATTCATTGTTGGGAATGCTTTCTTGTACTATCTCATCCTCTTCTGTTGTATCAGATTCATTGTTGGGAATGCTTTCTTGTACAAATAGCGTTTTATTTTCGGTCGGATGAATATTATCTTGCTGTATGGAAGATGTCTCATTTTCCTCTGATTCGGTCATTTCCAAGCTTTCATCTATATCCTGTTGGAGAGAAAATGATTCATCATTACTCAGTTCTTCAGTCTTCTCGCCCTCGGCTGCGTCGAGACTATCTTCGGACAATTGTTGTTCCGATCTTGACATTTCTTCCTCCATAAGTGATTCTATCTTGTCATCGTCAACTGGAACGAAATCATCAGACATGATAAGGTCAATGGGATCGACTTGGTTTGGGATAAAATCGTGATCTCCAAGAGAGAAATCATCGTCATTGTCTTCGTCCATATTTTCTTCTCCATCATTATCGAAACTGATTACAACGAGTATTCTTTCTTTTAGCGCTGTTTGATGCAGTTTTGTTGGAACATATTGTGTGGATTTATTCACAAGTCGTTTCACAATCTTATTGGTCGCTATGTTATGACGTAGGTAGTTTCCTTGTTTTCTCCAACTGGCCCAAGATTCAATGCTGCGGATACTCTTGGACGAAGGTCTTGATTTGAGTCGTTATGAATCAGAACATATTCAAGGAATCTCAATTGACAGTGTCATTCGTAATTCAGATGCATGTCTTCAACAATAGCTGCAGGTGATAAGTTTCAAGAAATGATTAATGATGAATCATTTTTTCTCCAACAGGATATAGATGAAAGCTTGGAAATGAACGAATCAAAGGAAAATGAGACATCTTCCATACAGAAAGATAATATTCATCCAACAGAAAATGAAACGCTATTTATACAGGAAAGCATTCCCAACAATGAATCTAATACAACAGAAGAGGATGATTTAAGGAAAGAAGACGTAGAAGATTACATGAATGAAAAATATGGGAAACGAAATCATACCTTCAACCTTCAGCTTCGAAGATGGTGTCAGGGTATATACTCTTCCGTCCATCAGTCCACTGCGATTGAAGATTTTCCTGTAGTCGTCTACTGCTGCAATAAAGAATCATTAGCCTCGCAAGATTCCCATCGCTCCTGGTTTCCGCCAGTGCAATCAGTACTTCCATAGTTATCTTACCATTCACGGCATATTTCACGTTTTCGATCATTTCGATGAAAGAAACGCATGGGTCAAAACCAGCTGAAACTACAGCCCTGTGCTTTCCACGGATAAATTTTGAATATGAGAAAGCATCTCTCATCTCGCCCTTCGGAGGTCTCCTGTAATCTTGAGACATCAACCTCGCGTTTATGAGATCGATCATTCTCATTTCTACGTCAGGCTTGCCCTGTCGGTGAACGAAAATTCTTATTATTTTCAGTAGACCCGTTGGGGATTTATCTTTGTCGACCTCCTTGAAATTACTGGTTTCAGAATCGCAAATCGCCAAAACTGATGCATAAGTCTTCTCTGCCGCGTCCTTCCTCGCGATTCTAGCTTTCGAGAACTCTTTGTTCTTGTCAATAATGAATTTCGCCCTTGCCTATTTGTATTCGTCTTCGCCTATTTGTATTCGTCTTCGTCGAATCCAAATATATTCAGAGGGTCGTACAGCTCGGGCATGAGTTCCTCTACCTTCCCGAATTCTCTGCTGTCGCGGAAATTCCCCAATTCAATGGAATCGTCATTTTTAATTGCGTCGGCTGGTGTTTTGTAGTGCATTCCTTGTGCGTATATAAGGTTGATCACTTGTTCTAGTAACACATCAAATGATGCGATTGTCATAGTGAGCGTGATACAAAGATTATTTTGATTGAAGCTGGCAATGAGATTGCCTGTCCCATTGTTGGAGAGAAAATGATTCATCATTAATCAGTTCTTCAATCTTCTCGCCTTCGGCTGCATCGAGACTATCTTCGGACAATTGTTCTTCTGATCTTGACATTTCTTCCACCATAAGTGATTCTATCTCGTCATCGTCAACTGGAACGAAATCATCAGACATGATAAGGTCAATGGGGTTTCTTGAAGTTACGAAGTTTCATGTATAGAAGTACATGATAGAAGAAAATGTTGTTCCCCCAACATATGTCTGTTGTTTTGTCGTGAAAAATGTATTTGAAATGCTTTTTCTCGGCCAAGGTAGAAAGATGACCATTTAGGCGTGAGGTGTCGATTTCCTTGTCATGTCGACTTGTTGTGGCGAAAATGGATGGATTAGTTGAGTGGGGACCTAGAGTGCATTTAGGATCATGGAGATGACGTAAGTCGATTAACACATTAAGAAACGACACAACATTAAGATATCCTCTCCTACCGGGTAGACAACGGAGTAAAGATCTAATCTATCCACGGAAGAAATCAACGGCACAAAGTTGTAGTATAAGTAAGTCAATGAGCTAGTATCGAATGCGCGATATTGTCGTGAGAATGTTTCTTGTAAATGAAAAAACCGACTCTAACACCTTTCGCATCACCTTCTTTTCCGTTCACCGAACCTTTAAGGGAAGAGACCTTGGTCACAAGCGAAAATCAATGAAGTGACTTTGTGCATTTATAATATTGACCGATTCTATGAAGTCCCAAATTATAGATATTTTAATGTGTTTGAAGAAATGACTGACAAAGTTTATTACTCAAGAACCAACGATTTCATTTTGGAGCTTAATATATGGAGCAACGGTAAACAAACCTTTCTCAATTTTAGAAAGACGTTGTTTTTGTTCCGACTAATGGCATAGTGAAGAAAAGTGAATTTGATATCCAGATAATACTGGCAAAAAAGAAATTCTTCGATATACTGATTAAAATTATTTGTGATCATACCCGGAAAGTGCGCATAGTTGGATGATCGTTTCCAATTCCCTGAAGTGTACAGTAAAATCGCCTCTTTCTCTGAAAGGGACCATCAACTAATTGGTGAGCCTATCGTAAAGCTTATCATTTTGAGTGCTGTCAAGATACCGAATATCACACGGACTGTTGATTGCGCTCGGAACGACGATATCAATATACTCTTTGCTTGGTATACCACCAAAGTATGTACGGTAGTCTAAAAAGTTGTGTTTCTTTGAGTAGGAATCTGCTGACTTGGCAATGTTTATAGAGGTAATAGTAGACGAATGCCTATTTCGTTTTTGAGATAGGCTTTTTTTTGCATCGTGTAAAATAAAATAGATTTGAGCTCATGAATAGACGAAGCACCTATATACTGAAATTGTTGCTTTATTTCTATCAAATATAAATTTATACCGATACCGGGTACTACAAGTAAATAATGAAGGTGAATTTTTATTCGACAGAAATAATGGAATAATAAAAAGAAATAGGTACCTCGTCTTGAGGTGTTAAGGTTTAATTAGGTGATATTTTGGAATGACACCCCTTCACACCTCTGGAGGGAGTTCATTCGGAAAGGTATGAAAAGGTATTAAAATGTGACACTGACCTTTTTTAGATTCCCCTTGGTTGTTAGCATGTAAGACTCCCGAGAGATTACTAGTGATAGCTAACAACGTAGATAATCGCTAGAAATAGAAATGACCCTACCTGGATATTACTTCCCTTCCAAGTTGGAACTTTGCAGTATCTCTCGAGTTTCGTTTATTTGCGTCATGTGATTAAATTTAAAATTTTCGCAGTATGGACGTAGATCTACTTCATGAGTCCAAACGGATCGGTGTTGCTGCGATATTTGCCAATATACTTCGGCGATATGATCTGGCTCCAACAAACCATCTGGAGGCTATTTTCCAACAATTTTGGCAAAGTTTTTGTGGACCCATGGGGTATTCACAGCTCCATCAACTACCACGTGAGCCACATGAACCCCTTGAGGCCCTTACTCTCGCGCATACTTTGAGCAAGTGCACGCAAGCCAGATTTGGCCACAGCGAAGGCGGCAAAGTTCAATGCAACTCTCAAAGATGAAGTAGCTCCTGTGAAAATAATGTTTCCGCAACCCCGAGGGGTCATTACTCTATGTAATGTGCAACAATCTGTAAGCTCTGATGTATTTCAATTTCAAATAAAAATGTACTGACTTTACGGCTTCTCTCCAAACAAAAAATCCTGATAGACATGCCATTTCCCAACATTTTACGAACTTTTTAGCTATTACGAGGATCAATTTGATTAATGAGGGAGCTTCATTTACGAAAGCACCTAGTATTTCAATTTTTTACCGCTTGTGTCTCGCGCCAACATTAAATACGCAGGTATCGATCAGCCCGATGTCTTGCTCGATAGTTTTAAACATGTCTTGAACTTCGTCTTCAATTCGGGCATCGCACTTGAAAGGTACACATACTGCTTCCGACCCTCCTCTCTCTAAAATATCGGATACGAGTGGAAAAAGCAAGGTTTGTTTTCGCCTTGCCACTGCAACGGCGTATCCTTCACGTGCAAACCGCTTCGCCACTGACGAACCAATGGATTCTCCCGCACCAGCAATCAATGCTATTTTCTTCTATTTGGAACTGAACCCAGGGACTTTATTCGAAAAATTCTTTCTCAAAGAATAGAGACAACATCTTCGATTACAATAGCTATGAAGAAAAGAGCTGACCATTTGACGTCTACCTAACATGATTCTGCTTTGTCTTACAGCCTTCATGTAATATTAAACTAGATCGCTTTGTGCAACGCTTAATGTCTTTCGAAATTTATATTTTTTGTATTGTCTTGTTGCTTGTTGAATAGGTGGCATTTTTGTTTTGAGGAACAAATATTTAATAACGAAAACTCGAGTTCAAGTCATGAAACTGGAACCTGATGTTTTATCGTAAACTGTAGTATTTTTTTAAACTGTATGCTGCATGCTTTTATTCCGTTAACTTCTACTGTTGTATTAATGCATTTTTAGTTACGAGTCGTTGAAGTCTGATTTCAACGGTGATTTGTACACCTTTTGCGTTGCATCGCCATAGCAATAAGATGACAACGAATTTGAATAAAAATATTTACGGGTATACTCCGGGTTGCGCAATACACACGAAAGCATCTCGCCGATATCAATGCTTTGCAGACTTGTTGTCTACACATTAGTTCAGAAAAGCATACAAATTAAAAAGATGGTATTCCGTCCCTGCAAGCCAAAGAAGAAGAAGGTTGAAGAACCCAACCCCGTGGAGCTTAAAGCAAGCAATAGCACCGATGAAATAAGTGAAGGAAAGGTGACAGAACCTGTGGAGGAAGAGGAAATTGCTCCTCCAAAGCCACAACTTGAGGAAATTGCTCAGCAAAAGAAAGAGTTTGCGAAGAAGGGTACATCAAAGAAGGGGAGATATAGAACACTTACCGAAGCACCTTCAGCTAAGGAAGCTGCATTTGGTGGCCCCCCGCGTTATGACTGGATTGATGTTGAGACTGCTGCTGCGGTTAAAGTGCAGTCACAATTTCGCAGACTGAAAGTGATGAAAGAGCTTGATGATGCCGGTATGACAACTTCGAGTATGAGGAATCGTGCACGCGCAAGAAAGAATAAGCACAATAAAAAAGCAGTTAACGAGGATGTTCCTTTCCTTGTCAGTATGTGCGGTATTGGCACTCTTTTTGGAGCTTACGACGATGAAGAAGTGGAGGCGGAAAGGAAACAAGCTGAGGCTATGAAGCGACAGGAAGAGATCGCGGAACGCGAGGCAAAGAACCAAGCACGCCTTCATAATTTTGCGTCGAAACAGAAACACAATAAGGAGATGTTGGAAAGTTTGGAAGTGGTCGAAGATGTTCATTAGGGAACTTCAAAATTTTTGCTTGGTGGACCATCTCTCATTTGTTTACGTGAAAAAATCATCATTCATCTTTCATTACTATTTGGAAATTAAAAACAATGTGTACTCTTATCTATTCTTTGATTTCCTACGTGTTTAGATCATTCTTTCAATAGGTTGTTGTGGTTTACTTTTGTCGAGTTATCACGTTTAGTTGCGCTCAACACCACAAACATTTCTTCTGATTTTCAATGTAATATTTAATATTGCCATCGCAACCTTCATGACTTAGATTTTGAAACCCATTGGTACGTCTATTCTGTATTAGCAGGTCAGACGCTCCTAAAATATATCGCAATGGTACGTTCCTCGTAAGATTCTCTATCGAATTGAGCCGTAATATTACGAGTGTTATGTGCGCCTTTGAGAATTCGTTTGAACCGATGTTCAAATTTAAATCTGCTAAATAGTTTTCAAATCACTTCGCGCCAACCTTCTGCTCATAAATTTCTAATTTCTAATTTCTAATTTGGTTTTTTCTATTTCAAAACCTCACAACAATCAAAATTAAAACCAAAATTAAACCAGAACCAAACTCAAGTGTATCAACCACTTGAATTAACATTTATCAAGGTCATAACGTATCATATATTAAATAGAATTGTAGCGCATTTTTTCCTTTGCCTATTGTACGACGACGAGAATAATGGGTAAATATAACGAATTATCATATGCCTTCACAAACATTCGATTTACAATTCGGAAGCCGAACAGTAATAAATCGCATAGTTTCAAGAATAAACCTCAACTCGCATTTAACGGTAAGGAATTCTTTTGTGGTGGCGGCAAATGGTACGTATTACGATTTTTTGCTTAAGAAATGGAAACGGGTAGAGAATGTATTACTTATTTGATTATGAACAATGTGTTTGTTTTGGTCATAGGAAAATTAAATTAAAAGACGTTCGCGATATGCAGCTGGATAGAGGAAATAAATTTCTTTTTATTCATGCTCATGATGAAAAGGGAATCACAAGAGAACTTGATTGTCGTTTTCGTACGTATTGCAACGAGTTACAGCATTTCTATGAAATCATTGAGAAAAAATGGAAAAAGATTGGTGGATCTAACGTCAAAAGTGTTTCCATTCAGAATCATCGCCGTACGTCAGTAAAGCGTGCCATCGGTATGTCAAAAATAAGAGAAAGCAATGCTCGATCTGACCCCAGCGGTTCTAAGAAACGAAAGATTATTACTTCAATGGATAGAAAGTCGTCTCGTGTTTCGCCGTTAGGTGGATCGAAGAATCTAAATATGACTAAAATGGTTAACGCCGCTAATACGCCACGCCGTGTCAGCCCAGATAAACGGGAGGATGATGATGGTCCTTATGAAAGTAAAGAGGGTATTTCAGAAACCGTTAATCTGAATGGTTCTACAAAGAAAGTTTCACCGGATCGAGAAGAATTAAATGTAGGCCTTGAAAGTTTGTATGCAAAGTCTAAGCAAGAGTCGCTTGTGGATGAATTATATGCAAAACCAAGCACAGATGAAGTGGTAAGGAGAACAGTAGAACAGAGAATCTTGCTGAACGAAAAAAAGTTATCACGCTTTTTCGCTCCGAAGTCTCCTGGAGATAAATTGTCTTCTTCAAATGGCTCAAAAATGAGCAACAAAAGCAGCACTTCAAACAATACAATAATTACCTTTGAGCAAGCAAAAGAGTCTAACTCTCTGTCAAAGAACGACTTATCGTCTTTGGTAGGCAAACGTACTGCTCGTCCTTCGAGAACTAGAGATGCTCCTCACGGCTTAATAAATCTAGGAAATACTTGCTACATAAATAGCAGTCTACAGTGTTTATTTTCTGTGCCATCATTCATGTCGGCGTTGTCAGACTCTGTTCTTTCTCAAAAGTTGCAAAATGTATTTGAATCTGGAAAAATTCGTAATTTTATCCCATCTGGATATAACGTACGAGAGCAGGTGAGTGAAAAAAAGTCAAATTGGCATTCTTCGTGTTTTATTTTGAATCAAATGTTTACACTCATGCACGTATACTTCCTAAACAGAAAGATTGTCACGAATATATGATAACGCTTTTAGACAAGCTGGGAGAGGTCGAGAAGCCTGCATGTGATATTTTTGGTTGCACTGTAGTTAACACTCTTTCCTGTCTTGGCAAATGTGGCAAGGATCGCAGTCTTAGAGAACATTATAACCATTTCAGCATCAATATCGATTCTAGTACCAACGTACAGTCGTCATTGGCAAATTATTTTAAGCCAACAGAAGACATTTTGCATTCGACGTGCGAGACTTGTGGTCACGGTGAAAGTCGGCAAAGCATTAGATGCGGCAAATGGCCGAGTGTTCTTCTTCTTCAATTGAATAGATTTAGCTACGACTGTAATGGTAACTTGGCAAACAAGGACTGTTCAAATATGTTTGTGCCGTTTATCCTTGAAACCGGTCGCAGGTCAAAGGACCCGAGAAAATATAAATTATCAGGAATGATAGAACATTTTGGTAAAGGTATATCTAGCGGCCATTACACGGCGAAAGTTCGAAGAAAAGATACATGGTTCAACTGCAATGATTCTTTAATTGACGAAATCCACAACATTGATAGGTCATCGGGTTTCTACAGTGTCGGGGCTTACATTCTGATATACAATCTTGAAGACTAAGTATAAATCTCAATACTGAAATTATGATGCTTCTACGTTCTTTCTCAACAATTTAGATACTTACTGAATGGAAGATATGCGATGAACATACGTCTTTTGTGAACAACGCCGAAATCTTCTAGATGGATGCACCGCCCATTGCCGCAGTCAAATCAGCAATGTCTTCATCATCTTCTAAATCTTCGTCTGGGTCTTCTTCGTCGTCGTTATCTTCCATCTCAATTAGGGCTTCATCGAAAGCCGACTTCAGATTTTCTACCATTTCCTCCGAGAACATATTGTTGTCTAATTCAATTTTGGACAATGCCGACAACTTATCTGCAACATCGCAAAGCGCCCGCCCACCAATGTTTCCACATTCATTCATTCCAATTTTAATCTCTTCTATCAGAGAGCATACGCCTAATCCCTTCGCAATAGCACTTACTCCTCTACTTGTCATTTCGTTCTCCTCTATGTGTAGAATAACAAGCGTTTTTGATAGAAGAGGGAGCAGCTTTCCCACTTTCTTTGCTCCAGAGGCAGTAATTTCATTGCCAGACAAGTCTAGTACTTTGAGCGGGCATTTTGATTTGGCAAGGGCGTCGCATACTAAAGCAGTTCCCTCGTCCCCCAAAGAACAGTCTCGGAGGTTCAAGTAATCTAAGTTTGGACAGCGAGCAAAAGCTTTGGCAATTATCTCACCTCCTTCTTCACCAAATGTATTGTCGGCCAAATCCCATCTCTTCACATTTTTAATTAAGTCGCCCATATCATCCATGGCCTGTGCAACACGATAAGATCCAGGTCGACCAGCACGAGTACCCGAGAATCGTACGTCCTCCAAGCTTGCAGAACACGATCCGATGATACGAGAAAACGCTGTACAACCTTCGTCGCCACTCATATTATTATAAAAATGAATTTTAGTTAAGCGTGACGCAATATTAATATCGTTTTCCACCTCGCATAATACATCAGCGACTTCAGTCATACTTGCACCACTGAGGCCGTTGTTGCATAAACTTAATCGCTTCAAAGTTGTAGACTGACCAGATAGCACCGAAGCACATGCAGTTATACCCTTGGAACCCATAGCATTGTCACTCCTTAAACATAATCATCACCTGAGTAATACGTTTATTAAAAATTCGAAACATACACATAGATAAACTTACAAATCAACTTCTTCTAAGTTGGCATCACCAAACGCATCACAAATAACCTTCAACACTTCAAGACCCTCCTCTTCCATTCGCGAGGCAATGATATCGCTCAAATCTGCATCTTTAATGGTACTTGTCAAGTTATTCTTTGCAACAAAATCCTGAATGATGCGAGCCGCTTCAGCCGTGTAGGATTTATTATTCAATACAATCTTTTCAACGACGCCGCCTTCGCCAATTCCGTTAATAATTTCTTGCCATTCCTTCACAATTTCCGTCGCTCTCACTTGATCCACAACTTCTCTGTCTCCTGAGGGGATAAGAGTAATATTACTATTTGACATGATCGCTTTGTGTAAACGAGTACCGGAATGTTTGAAAAATGTGAGAACAAATGTAGAGTGCAAAATAAATAATGTTGAGAGTATGGTGTGCGACTGTATTGGTTATTGGTTATTGGTTATTGGTTGTCGGAGCACATACCAAATATCTGGCTACGGGCTGGCTACCTGGCTACCTGGCTAATGGTTCACTACCACTACTCACTATCGGTAGCTGCTATCTTGTCCTTGAATACGAATTTTAGCCAAATCGCGAACTGTGTGTGTGGGAAAAGTGCATGTTTTCAGCGTAATTCTCTCCGAACTGGGATGGGGGGTGGGTTGGATAACGCAATAAGCTCAAAGTTGCAAGTAAATAGTCGATTTTCCCCATAAATGCATAAACATTTTAAAAAATGAGGAAAGATATCCTCACCATTGAAATATCATTTCGTGTTACTGATTTTTCAACTTTATGGGTTGGATGATATGGAAGAAAATGAAAAGAAGATGCGAATAGTATCATGTATTTAGGCCATCAACCATCAACTAGGAAAGCAGACGTATCAATAATAAGAAACCCCAGGTGTCTTTATTACAAATTCTACAACTTTTATAATGTATTGCGCAATCGCTCTGTTCAATCTAAAAGTAACTGCGATCAATGATGTTCAATATCAGGCACAATCAAAGAGGTATATTGGAGTGTTTTCTTGGTGGATTGTCGAGCTTTTTCCCACTCAAGACTTCTAAATCTTCACAAATAATTCTACGTGTATTCTCAGGGTCGATAATATCATCGACAAAACCTCGTTGTGCAGCAACGAGGGGGTTCTGAAACTTTGAGACGTAGTCAGCGGTATGAGTATCAACGTCTTCTCCACGAAAAATAATTTCAACTGCCCCCTTTGCCCCCATGACAGCGATTTCAGCTCCTGGCCAAGCATAATTCGCATCACCTCTCAAATGTTTACTAGACATAACATCATAGGCACCCCCGTAAGCTTTTCTAGTGATGACTGTTATCTTTGGTACTGTTGCTTCAGCGTACGCAAATAAAAGCTTCGCTCCATGACGAATTATCCCTCCATGTTCCTGAGATGTACCGGGCAGAAATCCAGGAACATCGACAAAAGTAATGATAGGAATGTTGAATGAATCGCAAAATCGAACAAAACGAGCTGCTTTTACTGATGCGTCAATGTCCAAACAGCCAGCAAGAGTCATCGGATTGTTCGCTACTATTCCCACAGTACGTCCATTCATTCTGGCGAATCCAGTCAGCATATTCTTCGCAAATTTTGGCATTATTTGAAAGAGATCGCCATGATCAATAATTTGCTTAACTACGTGTGTCATGTCGTAGGGAATGTTTGTATCGTCAGGTATCAATTGATTCAAAGCTGTTACAACACGATCCGCAGGATCTGTTGACTGTCTTCGGGGCAAAGTATCTTTTTCATTTGACAGAGGGAGAAAGTCAAGGAAAGACCTAAGCGAATGCAATGCAGTGACATCATTCGAAAACGAAGCGTGCGCAACACCAGAAACTGAACAATGAGTTGAAGCGCCACCCAATTTTTCTTTTGTTACATCTTCATCCGTAACTGTTTTTACCACTCCAGGTCCTAAAATCAAGGGAAACGAAAGAAATCAGAAACCACAAATAGAAATGACAACGCATAAGATTAAGTTGATAGAACATCTTCACCTGTCACGAACATATAACTAGAAGACTCAACCATGAAAATAAAGTCCGTCATTGCAGGACTGTAAACCGCCCCACCAGCACATGGTCCCATAATTAGACTTATTTGAGGAACGACACCACTCGCAAGAACATTACGCTGAAACACATCGGCATACCCCGCCAAAGAATCCACACCCTCCTGAATCCTCGCTCCCCCACTATCATTCAAACCAATCACCGGAGCTCCAACTTTCGTAGCCATGTCCATAACCTTACAAATCTTCTCAGCATGTGCAGAAGATAACGACCCACCAAACACCGTAAAATCCTGACTAAAACAAAACATAGTCCGCCCATTCACCTTCCCATGACCAACCACAACCCCATCTCCGGCAACATGCTGCTGATCCATTCCAAAATCGGTACACCTATGTTTCTTCAACGCATCCAGTTCCCGAAACGTCCCTTTATCGAATAAAAGCGAAATTCGTTCCCGTGCCGTCAATTTTCCGCTGGCATGCTGCTTGGCAATACGTGCCTCGCCACCTCCTAACATCGAAGCCTGACGTTCGTGCTCGAGGACATTATCGATAAAGTTACGTTTAATTTCACACGGTTCGTTTTGAGTATCCAGGGAGGCAGATGAAAAATAAGCAGTAGCAGTAGCAGTAGCAGTAGCAGTAACAGTAACAGTAACAGTAGGAGTAGTTGGTTTGGTTGTAAGAAGTTGTGATGGTCGTCGTCTTCGAAAGCATCGTTGTTGGGTAAACGGGAGTGTGGATCGGATTGCTCGTATTATGGATGGATTCTGTATCATGGTAGTATCGTCAGTTACACAAGGATTTGATAATGGGAAGTGGGATAGTCAGAATGGAAAGCGGGTGTGTTACGAGTAGCGTGACTGTGGTTATTAGGACGATGGAGATATAGAATACCGGTATATAGAAAAGATGATTTCCTACTCGCTCGTATATGTTTTCTATTTTTTCACATCCTGATGTGTGATGTGTGTGTGTGCGCGCAATTACCTGCTGCTGCTGCTGTGCTGTGTGCTACTTACTTGCTACTTGACGTTGATCACTATACCGGTATTTGTGTAATTACCGGTACAAATGTATCACGATCTAAATTGTGCAATGAAGCTGAAGTTGACCTTTAATTCTAGAAATCTGCCACCCTTTCCTCTCTATGCGTTTGCTTCCCCTTCCTTTTGAACTCTATGTGCTGCATCTGCATCAGATGATTGCCAGCCGATCTGCTGAGTATCGTGCACGGTTCATTGCTAAGTGATAACCTAATAAAAGAGCAAACCTGTTAGTAGACCAAAAAAATCGACTTCTCTATGATGACATCTACAACCTTTGGATTCTTATGACTAATCTTTGTATCGTCCACGTACCATGTGATGGTGCATTGTTTCCCTTCGATAATTGCGTTTGCTACGCACATGTCATAAGGATTC
>Ga0209092_10003313_pt1 | contig 14055 bp, 10 predicted proteins | sample FraStrMetagenome_FD_187446 | JGI IMG/M metagenome (GOLD analysis project Ga0209092, IMG submission 187446) | Marine eukaryotic phytoplankton communities from Arctic Ocean - Fram Strait ARC3M Metagenome (SPAdes) (version 2) | ecosystem: Environmental > Aquatic > Marine > Oceanic | place: Fram...
AAACACCATTTCACCCTATTAGGGACGATTTTTATTCAAAGCTGGATATATTTCAATGTTCATGAATGTTACCATGTTATTCGTCCATCAACATACTCAATTTGTGTAGAATCCTACCTTAAAAAAAATACTGAATTTTATGGGTATTCAGTAATATAACCATTTCATGGAAGGGGCATTGCACCCGCCCTGGTCAGGGGGGCCCACAGCCGATTTTTCAACGTAAGATTTAAAGTATAATCTAAAGTTAGATTATAATTTAGACGCTCACTCATATGTGTTTAGATTATAATTCAATTTTATAATCTAAGATTTGAATTATAATCTATGTTCTTGAATTATAATCTATACGTAGATTATAATTTAAATCTTAGATTACAATATTGAATTATAATCTAAACACATATGAGTGAGCATCTAAATTATAATGTAAATCTTAGAAATTTGGGTTTTCCAAGGTGGTTTCGCTTTCCATTCTGTTTTTTGGTTTGTCACTTTTCTTACTTGAATGTTCTTTCTTTTTGATCTTGATTTGGGATTCTTTGTTATTTTGGCTATTACTTGTTTTCTGGTTTAAACGAATCCATACATTCCTCAACTTTTATCGAGCTCGTTTGACTTCATTTACTAAGGCTGGTTTAGTATCTTTTAGTTTCTCTTCTGTACTTCCAATGTAGCTTTTCCAATTCAAAACTAGTAATTCCTTTAATACTTTCTTATTCTGCTTCATAATCATTTCATCAGGCGTACGAGGCTATAAAAGGACTTTTCCACTTCCGTCTTTGATAACAGGTGCTTTTAGTGGTGTTTTTTCTCCATCTTGGGCTAGTTTAACTACTCCAATTCCAGTTTTATCGCTATCTAGTTTCTCTCCATCGGTATTTTGAGAACAAAATTCATTCATTGACATTTGGAAAGATCTCACGGTTTGAGATAGAAGTCCTACTGGTTTGATCTTTGAATCCATTTCCATCATTTTTCTTTTGCTTGATCTCCATTTTTACTCAATTTGTACTAGGTTCTACATACGCAGAAGGACCTTTGACTTCAATTTCATTGGAGGATACCGCACCGGGCTCGCCACTCTCTACGGATGTGATGTCAACACTCATGTCATCTCTTTCACCTTCAACCTCATCAATTGTAAACTCCGCCTTATTTGTGCATCCGCTCAAGTTTTCATTCTTATAATTGTTTGGATCCAAGTACTTTGGAGGGTTCTTCGGGTCATACCTGTCCATTCCTCTTCCTCCTCCGCGTCCGAATTTATTCATCTTTTCTCGACGAACAAACCAAATTCCCACTAACTTTTTTAGAATATGGATAAGAGATGTATTAACACTCTTTACAATGTTCTATTGTAGAATTTGATTACCTCTTTGACTTTCTTGTTGCGGCTCAAACGGTTTTCCACCATGTATTGGAAATAACAATTTTTCGTAGAATCACGTAAACTCTAGTATTCAACCTATTAAACGGGCCTTACTATTTTATAGTTCCGTAAAAAACTTGTGGGATGGGATATTAGCATCCACTATGTTTGCGCTACGCGCAACAGTTTATACTCCAACACAACTAGTGTTTGGACGAGTCACAAGGCCAATTGGCATCTAATTAAAGAACATAAACAAAAATTAATCGTAAACGCAAGGAACCCACATCCATGTGTATCTGAATTACTTAGGTAAATGCTTAACATTCCGTTCTATGTATCCTGTTTAATTAAGCGAAAGCATATTTTCTAACGTGATGCACTGCAAAAATTTAGATGGTTCCATCACATCATTTGAATAAGTTTATCTATGTATGAATGTATTCAGATAATTTTATGTATTAGAATTAGAATTTGGTGCATGGAAAAGTTTTGCTGAGTGTGGTCAAAGGATCAATTCCCGTCAAGATTGACTTTATGCTACAACTCTTGTTATTGTTTAGATATATTTATTGAAGGAGTAATTGTAATTTCTCAAAAATGATAATGAAGGAAAAAGCATGAAATGATATAATCAATACAATCATCATACTACCATATGATCTTTATGCAATTGTTTTTCTATTTTCAATAACTATCATTCCTTATAAATGAAGAAAGAAGAGTCTTATTATAACAATATAACACATAAAATTATTATAAAATTAGAAGCAAGTGCTTAAGAAAGTATTACTTAAGTCTATGTAAGGTAAATATTGCCTTCGTAGGAGGCAAAGTAGAAAATGTTCTAAATATTGGCCAAAGGACCGATGTGTTAAAAACCAGTGCAATTATGATGCCACCGTAGCTACGCTAATAGTTTTATTTCCATGAAAACACATAAGCAGAAATCTTTTAACAGCTTAATAAAATAATATTCTAAACGGGATAAATTATATGGGATATTTAAATATGTGGATAATCACGAACCCTGTCATAATGATGATTATGAAATTCATGTATGCAACGAAGCCATTTTCTAGACGTAAATTTTGAACGTAATTCTACTTTTTTCTACGACTATTAAAATAGTTGAATAGCGGGATACGCTGGTGGTGTATTCTGACAACAGCAATAAATAGAAGGGGGCTTAAATCTTTTGGGGTACATGCGGATATTTGAAGACCCCGTATACATCCATTAAAACAACTGAAACTTTCTTGTGTTCTCTAACGATAAACAAGGTTATAGCATCTTATTGAAACTTCCTTCACCAGGCTCAACCGATTATCCATATCTATGCGAAAGAGGAAGCAAGACGATTAATGAGTCAATCAATAATAATGTTAGAAGAAGATTCTCAAGACAAAGTTCATACGAACCAAACTCAGGAAGATCCAAGTGACCTACCAGAAGCAGAAGCAGAGACAGAAGCAGAAGCAGATAACCAAAACGAGAATCTAGTTGTTCAAAATGACGAACAAGAATCTAGCGTGATCAACATCGATGAAAACCAGGAAACAGAAGAAGAGAACGTAAGTTCTGATCTAGATTCAACAGAGCAAGTAGATCAAATACTAGTGCCCGAGGATCAAGTCATCATAGTTGCAGATGTAGAGCCTTTTTTACCAGATTTATATGAGCAATCTTCAACTCACGTGATTGGGCCCGAAGAAGTTGAAGTTCTAGACGCAAACCTCGGAGAAGACGATGCTGCCACAGCGGGTGCAGCAGATTGCCATGTTGCTTCTGTTGTTGTTGGTCAATTCTTCACAGATGACATGGACCCTGAAAACGGCCCTGCATCTTTTGCGATAGGAGAACCTTTCGTTCAAGAAGCTGAATCTGTGAAACCCATTTTTCTAAGGCGTCGAGCTTTTTGTTGGGTGCTAAGCGTATTGCTTTTTAATGCCACGCTTATTCTTGTATTGTTAAGCATTAGAGGCGAAAGGGATGGTGATGAGGGATCAACTGTGCCTGCACCACCAATACCGCCGTTTACCCCGAACAAAGCAGATCGAGACACAATAAAAGCATACATTCTCAAGCATACGAATTCATCAGAGGAAATAATAGATGACTCTACTACCAACCAGTTTAAAGCATTAGATTTTTTGTCGAAAGAAGACATATTCTACGTGGACATGAATCAGGAGTTGCTGTATGTGCAACGTTACATTGAAATATTAGTCATGCTTACTGTTTCGGGTAAGCCACATTTAATTCTGCCAGAATATGTTGCAAGCCGAACAAATGATGATTTTATTGATACGATGCATGTATGTGAGTATTTGCTTTGATATCATTTATTTTATGTATTGCTATGGTGTGCAAGTATCTAACTTTTTTATGACCGCTGCGCCTTTTCTTACTCTTACTATAGCTTTGGCTGACATACCGACTATAGCAGGATCGATTCCGGAAGAAATAGGTCACTTGTCAAAACTACGAACGCTACTTTTGAGAGGCAATGGCATTGGAGGGTCAATTCCAACTGCAATTGGATTATTATCGAATCTAGTGACCCTGGATCTAAGTAATAACCGTATTGAAGGGACTATTCCAAGTGAAATGGCTAGTCTGACGAGAATAAAAACAATCAATTTTAGTGATAACAAATTAACTGGAGAAGTTCCAGAAGAGTTTCAGAATATGGACATATTGTCGTTGACATTGGAAGGGAACAATCTCTCAGAATTCGGTACATTGAAGTAACTTTGAGTCGCTGTACAATAAGTTTTCCGCGTACCAATAAACGTTCATGGAGTGTTTTGAGTTTAAGTTCATGAACGTGTTTAAAAAATAAATTTAATGGTTTTGATGTATAAATTACCTATAGCAAACATATCCAATGTGACGAGAATTTAATTTGTTACACTTTCGTTCGTGACTACATTAACTCCGGTTCCTTAAATGAGGTGGAACGTATCGTCCCTTTGGTGGTGCATACGTTGGAGCAGGATCAGGGGCGGGTGCTTTGGATTTATTAGATTGCCATGATTCCAAACCAGATGATGAATAACTGCTCTGAGTTGTGCGGGTAGTGTCATCTTCGTCATCACTACCCCAAACATCCTCCACTTTACGAGCAGATAGGTCTTGGAAACGTCTACTAGGTGCAGGTTTCGGTGGAGGAGATTGCTTTGGCAATTCCTTCTTTTTTTCTGGAATTTGTTGTGGCTTGATTTTTGGAGTGTCCGTAGCTTTCTTCGTCTTTGTGTCATCGCTTTTCATGACACTGGCGTCTCCTTTCAATTGAACGTTATCGATACCCATTTGGCTTCTCATATCCATTTTAAAGTTTTGAATGTCTCCCTTATAAGGAGTGATGGTCTTGTTATCGCATATCCAAATTTCTTGTGCAACTTGAGAAATTAGACGCATATCATGGGACACTAATACTAATCCACCATCGAATTGTTGAATAGCAAGAGCAAGGGCATCTATACTTTCCATATCCAAGTGATTCGTAGGCTCATCCAATAATAGAATATGAGGATTATCTCTACCCAGCTTAGCAAAAACTACTCTAGATTTTTGTCCATCACTTAATTCTTCCATTTTTTGCACCTGCATTTTCCCTGAAACACCAAAACGTCCTAAGTATTTTCTGAGATCTTGACGCGAATCTTCTGGATATTCCTTCTCGAAGAAATCAAGTGGTGTCATTGATAATTGCAATACATCAATAAAGTGTTGTGTGAATCTTCCCATTTTTAAGTGCATATGAGGTCTAATATCTCCCAGAGTGGGTATTAACTCCCCGCACATAAGTTTGACAAGGGTTGTTTTCCCTGCTCCATTGGGACCGACAAGTGCTACTCGGCTATCGAGATCTACTCCAAAACTTACATCAGTGTAAAGAGGTTCACACTTTGGATATCCAAAAGAAACATCATGAAAGGCAAGAACAGGGGGTGGTAGAGATCCTGGATCGGCAAACTTGAAATTCATGGGTTTTTCAACATCTGGCATCTCAGTTAGACCAGCGCGAACCATTTTTTCAAGGACTTTTTCTTTACTTTGTGCTTGCTTTGCATTTTTGGATGTTCCGTGCCCAAACTTGGCAATATATGCTTTCATTGATTTGATTTGATCTTGTTCCCACTTGTATTGTTTCATTTGATTCTCTTCTTTTTCAGATTTTGTTTTAACGAACTGGTCATAATTTCCATCATATATGGTGAGTCTTTTCCTTGGCGTTAGATGGACCATATGTGAACATACGTTATTAAGAAAGTCTTGACTATGGCTCACAAGAAATAGAATTTTGTTCCATTTTGATAGGTAATCTTCTAACCAAATCACAGCCTCCATATCTAGATGGTTTGTAGGTTCGTCAAGAAGTAAAAGTGTAGGCTGAATGAAAAGAGCTCTAGCAAGACTAACTCGCATTCTCCATCCACCTGAAAAGTCCGCTGTTTTTTTTTCCATCATTTTATGAGTAAAACCAAGACCTTTCAAGATCTCTCTCGCTCGTTTTTCGGCAGTATCAGCATCAAGATCGTCTAATCTTTCGTATAGGTAACTCAAAAGGTCCATGATTTGCTCCTGTTGCTCTTCGAAAGTCTTTCCATCTGCACCATTTTCTTCAGCATCATCAACGTCAGCAAGAGAGGCAAGGGCTGTATTTAGATTTTCCACTTCCTTTTCAAGCCTAACTCGTTCCTCATCAACAGTGATTACGGCGTCGAGAGCAGTAATTTCACTAGCTTCGATTTCTTCCTTCAAGTGGAAAATATCAATTCCTTCAGGGATCGGAACAGCTCTTGCTCCCAGTGCTTTCATCAAAGTACTTTTACCGCATCCATTTCTACCGATCAGACCATATCGATTACCGTGGTTTAAAATGATTTCGGTCTCGTCTAACATAACGCTTCCTTTATGAAGCATAGTAAAGTTCTGGATATTAATATCCCTAGATCTGGGGTCAATTCCTTTGGTACTAGTTGAAAACGTGCAAATAGTACCTTCCTCGGCCAAAGCTTCACTTGCCGCATTTTGCATAGATCCCTTTCCTTCTTCCAGATTAAGTTTTGCAAGTTTTAAAACTTTATCTGCATCCACACTACTCGGAGCTTCTATTTCTGCAGCGGATCCACCCTTTTTCCTTAATCTGGCTTTCTTTTTTGCTTCACGAGCTGCTTTGGCTGCAGCTTTCTTTTCCTCCTTCGTCATTTTTTTGGCAAACAGCAAGTCTTCCCCTTTGCCCATGGCGGCATCATTGGTCTGATCTTTGACAAAAGTCTCATCTGGTATAGCAGCTTCCTCACGCGCTTCCTGCTCTTGACGAAGCTTTTCTTTCTTTTGGTGCCATTTGGAAGACATTGTTGTACTTTAAAATTCGTCAATGAAAAGAACAGACCGGTTGTGAGAGTTTGGGTTGTCGTAAAAGCCAATCAAAACTGTATACTCTGGAGGGTGTAAAATTCACGTAAAATAAGAAAATTAGCCTGTTCCAGAAATGTTCTTGCGTAGAATTTGTTACCTATATTCCGTATCCATTGCTGCTACTTCTTTTAGGTCAGCAGGTGACTTTATTTTTTTCATCAAAACCAATCCAATCTTGTGGAAAATCTATTCTAATCTACTGCTGTTTCTTGCATATTTCTTGTATATGATGTTTTCACAAAATGTTGAAACTATGAATTTTGTCATGACATTGTGAAAGCATCATCATACCTAGAGTAGCGCGACTATTCATGATTTACATACCATTTTCAAAAGAAGATGATAAGTACAAGCTTGCATTTATTGGAGAACAAACATTTGGTGAACCATATCATTTTTAAATTATTATAACTTTATTTTAATGTGTACATTTATATATTATTGTTAGAAGGTCAGCGAAACAAAACAAAACTAGAAAACCGCCAATTTGCAAAATAAAGTAGAAGTATGTTCGCGCCACTGGTATCACTAATCACATGAATAGCCTACATAAGTGACATGCTCAATATCGTTAAACTTGACGCAATGCTCATGGTAATAATCCAAACATTTCTTGGTGACAAAGCCTGGCTTGAACTTGTTGTTCCCTTTCCTGCAATCCCTGCAATTACAACTTCTTCTTTCTCCAACGATGTTGGGCTATTAGTGATACTTGGCATTAAGGATGGTGCAAATGACGGAGATAATGACGGCTGAGATGTCTGAATATCACAGGTTATATCACCAAACTCGCAACAGAAGGATGGACACTCTCCGTCAGCGTCGCAAGCTCCACCTTCATCCAAGAGTAAGAATCCTTCGCAACCGAATCCTGAGTTGCTATAACCAGAATTTCCAACGTTCAAAAACAATGTTGACTCGTCATCTACCATGGAGGGTCCTATTTCATTATCATTGTCTTTAAAGAAACAATCTTGCGCTACTAGCTCACTTCCGTCTATTACATGCACGACAGTTTCCTGCATGAAACAAAAACGAATGAACAAAATAAAAATTAGATCGAAACTATGCTAGTGAAATGCATGCAATATTTTTTTTCTTACCAGATTTGTATTAGAATCAAACTCTACATTTTTCATAGTCAAACTCGCTTTAATGGCAATAGTTGTAAAATAATTTTTGGTGTCTTTGAATAGGCAATCTTGTACATGACTCCATTTATCGTCGTACATGAGAATATTGGACCATTCGTTTTCGTTATTCACAAACTGGACATTTGTTGCAGCGAGAACTCCACCATTATTGACAATAGTAGAGTGAGATTGCTTATTGTTCTGCGAAAAATTTATGAAAAAATAAGTTAGATGGATTGTTTTGTTCAGTTAGTTTCAGGTCCAAAGAACTTTTAAGACACTCACAGTGAAAGTGCAATCAAGCAGCTGCACAAACATGGCTTCATCATCAGTTGTTTTGCTTGAAGAAATGGCTCCCTTCTCTTTTTCTGCTACCTCTGGAAGGTTTGAAGGCAGTATATGGATTGAAAATCTACCAAAGTTTTCCTCCCAATGACAGTCCTTGAAAAAAACCCAGGAATTCGCTGACCCGTATGCACCTATTGAAACATCGGAGCTCTTCCGGAAAGTTAGCCCAAGAAAGTTCACTTGCTCTAGAGGAGGAGCTACAGCACCTTCAGATGTATAATCATGAGGAAGGAGAATTACTTGCGTCTCATTTGTTTGAACAATGCAATTATCTTCACTTGATCCAGATCCACCACACAAAACCCATGTATCATTCAATACAGGAAAGATAAATGAATCATCAAAGACCGTATTTGGGCATAGTGAAAAGAAGTATGGAGGTGGATAGAAGCCTCCAGAGTTGATGAAATACCATATCGTGGACATCCATTCATTCAGATCATTAATGGTGGTGAAACCAATAACATCTGGATCAGTTGGACATGCACTTGGTTCCCCTTGTGCAACAATAAGATAGCATGATAGCGCTATTATCTGACTGAATAGCTTCATTGTTTATCTTCTTTTGCGTCAGATGGATTTTACTCAACTTTGTGGAAGATTTCAATTCAATTTTGTGACCAATTCAGCGCTTTTGCTTTCTTCGATGTTTTTTAAGCGACAATACGTGTGGCATATTTTTGTTTCTTACGCATAATTCGAGATTCTACTTAAACGAAATAGTCTAGATCAAGTTTGAAAGAAAAAATACTTAAGACTTATTATTCGTATTTAACGGCTCCGTTATATTTTATAAACGGTAATATATCTTACGTAATTATCAAAATTACCGGGAATCAACTTTCAACCTTTATTCAGCTAAATTTGACAAATTTCGCTTTTCATGCAGGTTTAGCTAAAGAATTAAAGTGCATGAACATTTTAGTTTACAAGTTTCTAGCGAGAAAATTTGTTCTTGCATATATGGGACTTTTTCTTTAGATATTTGTAAGTCAAGCTAGAAATTTCAGAGCAAATCACTTGACCTTCTTAGGTATAGAACTGTTGAAGTTGCAAAATTAGACTTGATCCAATTTAATAATTCTTTTATAACGGTAGCCTCTCGTTCGGAGAGTTTGTAGATATTTATAACAACTTGACTTGCGAAGTGATTGATCCCCAAGTGTAAATGAAGAAGTTCTTTTGCTTTAGAATAAATATTGTTAGTCTTGCTCAAATCGTACATTAAAGTGAGTTGTTATCTATGTATACATGGAGATTGACTTTAACAAGAAAATAGTAATCACCCAACACTTATGTTGTGCTATTTGAAAGAAATAAGTTCCATTTTACACGAACTATTCATTCAAAATTTTGAACGAAGTGTTTGTGTAATTGTTCAGAGCTTGACAATGCCTCCATAAAGTAATTATACGATGTTTGTGAATGTCAGCCGTCAGCTGCAGTGCTACTTTCCAAGATTCCAATTTTTATTCCTTAATCTTTCACTTTTGCTTAGATAGTCGGATTCCTTCGATCCATAGTCCCCAGATTTATATCGTACTCCCTTTCTGTGTGTCGATCCTCTCCTTCTCACACTTGCACTTACTCCTTGTCCTAAAACACGGTCTTTGTTATCAATTGGATTTGATGCAGGCATTCTGATAAAAGTTGTTTCCATAAGTACAAACTAATCTATATGAATGAACGAGAGCAAGAATTGTATGCTCACTTACCCTACGTAAAGGCGCATTTCTCCCAAAAAGAACTGAGTCCTTCCCAATACAATTGTTGCTCCTTCATAATCTTCATCATCTTCATCGTCGAACCAAAATTCATCCAACTCATCACCGTCATCATCTTCGTGACTATTTTCTTCATCAAGCATATTTCTCAGCATAGCACTTCTTTCTTCTCTCAAGCGCTTTTCTTCTGGAGAAACTTCTTTATAATCAAGACTCGCTGCCCCACCTCCATCTTCACCGGCTTCAAATAGTAGTGAAAGCAATGCTTCGCTGTCATTTTCCATAGTTTCTATTTCTTCGCCCATAAACATGATTATCGCATCGCATTCATATTGACTTGTGGAATAACTATTCAGTTCCTTGGTATGGGAGGCATCTGATTGTTCTGTTCCATCTCGAGATAATAATTGTATATCGGCAACATTAAAAGTAAGTGGCTCCCAGTTTCGTTGGATTCTTCTAGCTGTTTTTGCAGCTTTATCGGTCGTAGAGAATGTTCCTAGGGTGATTGAAGGTTTGAAGAGACTTTTTTTACCATCAGTTTTTGTGAACGAAGGTTGCATTGTATCGTCAGAGGAAGATAATGCAGATGAAATAGAGAAGGAGTCGTATGGAGCAAATAGTTCATCTTTAAGTAGCTTTCGAAGTTCTTCCAGTTTACTTTTGCTTTCATCATTTGGTTCAAGGCATATAATGCATGGTCCGGTGTAATCCTCTTTTTTCTTTTTATTCTTTTTCTTAGTCGATTTTTGTTTTTGATTCAATTTATTAGAATTTTTCTTTGATATTTGATTTTCAGCGGTATTCGTCTCTTGTTTTGTATAGTCTTCAGAAACCTGTCCACTTTGTTCTTCTTGCATTTTTTTTTTCATCATTCTCTTTTGAAATCTTTCCTTTCCTTTTCTTTCTTCATCCAAAATTAATTTTTCAATATCAGTTAACTCTTTTTCTTCTCCGCTTTCTTCTTCCAAAGTTTTGGATGCCATTTCTTGGTCATCATTTTCTGAGATTTCTTCCACAATCTCCCAATGGGGTCTTATGACAAGCTTATCCAATGTAATATCAAAAGGTTCAATATTGTGCTTTTCTATTAGCTCAGCTATGGCAGATGCTGCAGAGGCTAAATAGGGGCGACCAGGAAACGGATGAAATAATCGTATTGCGGGAGGCCAGCTTTTTTGTTTTCAAAAGAATGAAAAAAGAATGGATAGGAAAGAAGCAAAGGAGTAATATGAATAAGAATTATTGCGTAAAGAAGAGCAAGATTTATTTTCTTTTTTTTTGATCACAAAAACTTACCGATACATAGTGTGATCTCTGGCCAAAAAACGCGCTCGTTGAATACTATCCCATGCATCATCAGGCGGAATTATGCACACAGCCGAATACATAACTGGTGGAGGTATTTCTATTTTGCCAATAGCATCATGAGAAGAACTTGATTGTTTCCAATCGTAATCAAGTAAATACATACTGTTCATAATGTCGGATATTTCTTCTTGAGTCATTGCCTTCATTTCATCATTTTGATAATAATATCTCTCGTGTGTTGAATTATAAGAAGTGAAGGAGGACGATGACGATGATTGGGTCATGAATATGTGAAAAGAGTTTCTTCTCGATATATTTGATGTTCTTATTGAGCCTTTTGGAAGCTTATAGGAATGAGAAGAATATCTAAATAATGGAGGTGTTGCTGGACAAGGGTTCTTATTAAAGACAACTCCTCTATGCGACTGAAAAAATTTCGAGCTGAAGCTCGCAACATTGGAAAATTTCAAAATGATTGAGTACATCATCATATTCACCAATTGCTTCATTGTTCCTGGATGTGAAATTGTGTAAGTAGCGCTTTGACGAAGCTTAAACTCTATCTCTTCTTCCTATACAATTGTTCGAATATGAGACGAATATGGTTCTTGTTGGCATGGGCTGATTGATGCTTGGATTCCTGTAAAGATACTTCATTTATTTGCGAAGTATATAATCATTGACATTCCGCTCAAGAACAAATGAAAAATGAAAATTGCTTGGTTTAGGTTGTGGTACGGTAATAATTAATAGGTTGATGCAGAATCATCCTAAATAAATGTGAGAACATTATCAAAAAATTGTAGAATTGTGCACATACATACTGATTCCTACGAGTTTTTCTGTCGAAGAATGTGTGTAACTAATTATTTTTGAAAATAGCATCGTCATGGTGAAAATTTACATACGACTTTGCAAAAGTCAAACATATGTGAAGTGTACGTAGGACAAGCCTGTCTGCTGAATCATACTTCTTTTAGTTTTCTGTGATAATTTTAAACTTAGTTTCGTTCATAAACGAGTTATTTGCGTGGAGACTTGAAATAAATTTCAACATGATGCAAGCTCAACAACAATATTCACAAGAGCAGGGACAAGATCAAGAACACCAGACAGAAAATGGAGAAGAAGAGGATATGGAGGTGAGTGAATTGATTCTGAATGTCATCCCCACCAAGCTTCAGAATGTTTGAGGAAAATTTTAGATGGCCGCGCCAGTTTTAAATGAGCCTCAAATTTGCCACCGACAGATGATTGTAAAAATGATGTTTCTTTGAAAATTAACATGATAGCCTACGTTATCTAATTTACGAACAACAGATTACTGTTAATTATAACAGACTGGAAGGATTACTGGAACAAGGAGTAGCCGCTAATGATATTCAAAAACTTAATGATGCAGGATACTACACTGTCGAATCCGTCGCCCATGCCACCGTCAGAAAACTTACCGACGTCAAAGGGCTCTCTGAAAACAAAGTACTTAAATTGAAAAATATTGTCAAAGGTCTTGTACCAATGGATTTCAAAACTGCTGCTGATGCATTGGAAGATCGCAAGTCCCTCGTAACACTCACTACTGGAAGTATAGAGTTAGACAAATTATTAGAGGGAGGCATTGAGACAGGTAGTATTACAGAGGTATTTGGAGAGTTCCGAACAGGCAAAACCCAGCTTTGCCATACACTTTGTGTTACATGTCAAATGGCTGTAACTGATGGTGGTGGAGAAGGAAAAGCAATTTATATTGATACAGAAGGTACATTTCGTCCTTCTCGTTTGCAGGAAATAGCTGAACGATTTGGCTTAGATCCGGAAGTAGCTTTGGAAAATGTCGCTTATGCACGTGCACACAACTCAGAGCATCAGTTGGACTTATTAAAAACAGCTGCTGCGATCATGTCACAAGATAGATATGCACTTTTAGTTGTAGATAGTGCCACAGCCCTTTACAGAACAGACTACACAGGTAGAGGAGAATTAAGCGAAAGACAAATGCAAATGGCACAGTTTTTAAGACAATTGACCAGATTAGCAGAAGAGTTTGGTGTGAGCGTTTTTATTACGAACCAAGTTGTTGCCAATCCAGACGGTATGAGCTTTGCAAAAGATGCTACCAAACCAATAGGAGGAAATATCATGGCACATGCATCAACCACACGGTTAAGGTTACGAAAAGGAAGAGGCGAAAACAGAATTTGCACAGTCTATGATAGTCCAACTTTACCAGAAGCAGATGCTCAATTTGCTATAGGTGCTAAAGGAGTCTGTGATGTCACCGAATAAATCTCACTTAAAGTCTCACCTAAAAAAATTCTGTCTTCTTTGTCGTAAATGTCGACAATATATATACACAAAATCAGGAAATTTATTCAACACACATTAATCATGTCAAAAATATTTCACGAAAGATGTGTGCTAATCTTATTTCTCAAGAAAAGATATCACCACTCAATCAAAGGTTTTAAATCATTATGACAAAAAGCTCTTTCATTTACCACACTCAATTTTATACTTTTATAATTCATTTAAAGATAATTTAGTAAAGTCTTCTATTTTATTTTGACATCTCTAAGCTCGCCAAGTCCACTTCACCATCTACCATCTTTATTTCTATCCTCAATTTCCAAAGCCTTGAAATAGTCTCGATCCGCTATTACCCGAAAATAATGACAAAAACTCATTCAACAAGTCTGTCAGCACTGACAGCAACGAAATCAATTCACTCAATGATGAT
>Ga0209092_10003315_pt1 | contig 14051 bp, 7 predicted proteins | sample FraStrMetagenome_FD_187446 | JGI IMG/M metagenome (GOLD analysis project Ga0209092, IMG submission 187446) | Marine eukaryotic phytoplankton communities from Arctic Ocean - Fram Strait ARC3M Metagenome (SPAdes) (version 2) | ecosystem: Environmental > Aquatic > Marine > Oceanic | place: Fram...
AGAATTTTGGGTAACTTTTGTAACCCAAATTCCGAAACTATATTTTAATAAAAAAAAAACAGTATTAGATTACGATGTAAGCTACGAGAAAACTATATTTTACAAAGGAAAATGGGTAATTATTATTACCCAAGTCCACGCAAAAGTTGTACCAAAGTTACCCAAATTCCAACTAAATTATTATTAAAAAAAAATATATCCCTAAGAATATATTTGATGATTGTTTTAAAATCACTCCGCTGATGAACACACTGCTGCTGAAACAATTGGATACCTTCTTACAATAATGGTAAAAAAACAAATTTTGTTAGTATGCATTGAATTCGTCGATCCTCTATTCTCTGGGAATGGGATACTCACCCAAAATATGGTACGCGGTCTGTTAGAAACAGGTTTTGACATAACCTTGCTATGCTCTCGACCTCAATCACTAGAAAATATGCCAATACACCCCTCTGATGATGATATGGGTAAACACCCAAATTTGCACATAATTGTCACAAGCGTACCAGATCAAACATGGAAACGCCTTGATAGGAAATCTTGTTGGAACTATATGGCAGAACAAGCACCAAGAAGGATGAAAAACTTTATGGGAAATACTCCCAAGGCATTCGATTATATTTTCGCTATAGATTGGTCAGCATTTCCCACTATTGAGCAGCTTCGCAAGTCTAATATTATTCCGAGAAAGAGTCGAATTGCTTATTTTGTCTTTCGTGTATTCACAGCGAGTAAGGAACTTTGTAAAACAGAAGAAGATAGATTGTTCTATATAAGAAATGAATTGGAAGGAGTGAAACAATCTATCATAACATTTGTTCTATCACATGTGGACAAAAAATCAATGGAAGATACCATAGAACAACACAGTAGCTTTTCTAAACTTGGATACACGGAGAAAATAGAAATGCCTATTCTGATGCCACCACTAAGATACGATGTTTGGCGAAAGGTGAAAGAAGATGTCCCAAAAACGAATTTGAATCCTGCAACCAATAAGAGATATATTCTATGCAATGCCAGACTTTCAGCCGAAAAAAATCCAATTTGTTTTGCTCAAATGATGAAAATTTTACACGAAAAACAGATATTGCAAAGATTTAACTTAATTCCTCTTCAGATTGGTTCTATTTGTGATAAGGAATATGCAACAGAAGTTTATTCTCTTCTTCCATCTAATTCAGTCATTGTCAATAAATTTCTTACTTCGGAGGAACTAGGTGAATATTATCAACAAACTATACTCAATATTCATCCATCTTTATATGATGCATTTGGAATGACGATTGTCGAATCAGCAGCTTTTGGAGTACCAAGTTTGATTCATGGTGATACAATAGGTGCATCTTCATTATTGCGAGAAAGTGAAAATGAAATTTTTGTGGGAAATATGTCACAGAGTAAATTGGCTGCAGAGCTCGTGGAAAAAATCTTGTTGGGGGGTTTAGATCAATTGATGGCAGTTGGAGAGAAAGCGCAAATAAAATCTCTTTCGTGGAGTGTCAATAAATATGCGTCAGAATTGAAACTAAACCTTGAATCTATCAACAATTCAATTTAATAATGGCATGGTTTTAAAACGGAAAAGAGTATGAATAGCATTAAATTTATTGTGCATGAAATTGAATGGATACAGAAGATTCTTAATTGTTGCTAGTCATGACATTTTTTGGATTTTGATCCATTATTTTCATTTAGTATTGCTCAAAATATTAGGCGTAAATAGCCTTTTCTCGTATTCTCCGAGTAGTCGCACAGCAAGAAGTGCCAACAGCGAACAAATCGCATAGCAACACAACTCACAGATTTATAGATTATCCATATTATATCATGGCTGAGCAGATGCTTAGTAGTCAAAAGGTAAAGAAGATTGAAAATATTGAGTTGAATTTGTATGACATCTAGCATTATTACTTCCAACCCTAACGACTGAAAAACAAAGTGTCTTGTGACAGGGGCATCCTCTGGTATTGGCAAGGCCACCTGTAAAGTCCTGTCACAATATGGTGCTACAGTAATTGGAACCGGTAGAAATCTATCTTCATTGTCAGATCTTAAAGAAAAGGGTTTCATTTCAAATTATATCGTAGCTGATTTGACAGAGGAAAACAAATGTGAGGAGGTTGTCAAAGAAGCTGTTCGTTTGTTGGATGGAAAATTAACTTCTTTGATTAACTGCGCAGGTGTCTTACAAGGAGGATCTATGGGAGATGTCAACTTGAGTAATTACAAAATGAACATGACTACAAATACTCAAGTACCTTTTGAATTAATGGTACACTCTATACCCTTTTTAAAGCAAAGCCCTTCATCGAATGTAGTCAACATTAGCTCAGTGAATGCGAAACAAGCCTTTATGGGATGTGCTACTTACTGCATGTCAAAAGCAGCTCTAGACCAATTGACAAGATGCGCTAGTGTTGACTTGGCAAAATATGGTGTTCGGGTGAACTCAGTCAATCCTGGTGTAATTGAAACGAATTTGCAAAAAGTAAGAAGAACCATTTGGACATGTGTTTATATCATTCTTATATTATCTTTTCACCAAATTTTGTTTTTTCCTAATTTGTAGACTGGAGGACTTTCAGAGGAACAATATAGCGCATTTTTAAAGAGGAGTGTTGAATCTACTCATCCTCTATCTCAAAGTTTAGGTCGTGTTGGTCAAGGCGAAGAAGTTGGTGAAGTAGTTGCATTCCTTATTTCAGACAAGGCTAAATTCATGACAGGTGAATGCATTGCTATTGATGGAGGTAGGCAAAATCTTGGAGCGAGATGAAGTGCACTATAGAAAGTAGTCACATCATTATTTATTAGCTTTTGCACAAGCCCCTAGTACAAATCAATTGTTTAGTGCGTAATGTCTTCATACTATTTGGATTAAATTGTGTGAACATTCTTTCTACGAATTGAATTGAAAGTCTTAATGTAAGTACTTCTTAATTGAAGTGCACCCAATGGCTAAAAATGTTAAAAAGAAACCTTAATCATTTAATCTTTGCTCTGATTCTGTTTCTGGAACTTTTTCGAAGTATTTTTAACGATATTGGATTCCGATAGTGCCACAGCAAGAATAGAGTGAGGAGAACCTAAAATTGACCTTTATAGCAATGTGTACGTTGATAGTTCTGGTACACGACACGGAAAAGAGCTTTATTGGTCACATTCATCAATGCATTTAGCTGATCCACTTCAAAGTTAGAACATACATCAAGTAGAGAATAGATAGCAGGAGTTACGTTTTTCTTTGTGAATGTTGTAATTCCACTTGAAAGAGCATCGCTGAAGCATAGCAGCAAGCCAATGATGTGTTTTTTGAAAATGTCTTTGTGACTCTCAAGCAATTCACAAACCTTAGCAAACTCTTTAATTTGCTCCGAAAGAGATAAATTTGGGTTTGTATCGTTCGATTTCTCATTCGGTTTTAGAATATACTCCAACATACAATGTAGAATTGAGACAAAATTCGGCACGCAAGTATATACTTGTTTCGGGTAGTGTTTTAACAAAGATACCAATATAGAACTGATTGCTCTATATTGTATGGTATCATTCTTGTTATGGTTGATGCCAGTCATTCTTTTGAACGTATAGCTTAGCTGTGATATCATGGTTGCTATATCAGGACTCTTCAAATGAAAAATATCTCTTTTTTCGATGGCTAATTTTAAAAAATTAAGACTCGTTAAGACGACTCTATTGTAACTCTCACATGTTTCTACAGTTTGCAGCACTTCGAATGAAAGATGTAGAAAAATACTTGTTGTCTCCGAAACAAGATCTCGATTCTCTTGTCCCTTCACGTTATCGCATATGATTGAAAACACATGTATCAAAGCACCAGCATTCTCGATATTTATTGAAGAAAATGAGCTAGCATCTTTTGCTATGAGCAAGACGATTGGCTCTATTTGTTCCAAATTTGCCTCTTGTATAAGACTGCAAATTGCCGAATCCAAAATAGACCACTGATATTCTGCGCGAGAACTGTAATTCTTACAAATAATCGCAGTCACTTGCTTGAATAAATCCGCTGAAGATATAAAATGAAAAAATTCAGAAGCTCTGGTACAAAGGGAGGTTAGAAAGTAAAAACACGCTCTTTCCATTTGACTTGGGAGAGCATTATTGCTCTTCAGTATAGTTGAAGTGATAGAGGAAAAAATAGAACCAATTTCATTGGAAATGATGTTTTCAACTTCAATGTCTTTTTCTAGCGATGTCAATTCTCGACATAATGACCAGCAATTCAAAGCTTCGCTTAATAGCAATAACTCCTCAGTGAGCTCTGTCGAATCAATATTTCCTCTACTCAATATATCTCTCGAACATGATTTGAACCGGGTGCAAACAATTAGATTCACAAGTCGATTAGAAACAAGAAGATATTTTTTCTCATTTCTGTCAGTACCACCAATGAGATGAATTCGTCTCAAGACAGATCGAATAATTACTGTACAAGGTGATTTGTTGACTAAAGAACAAGAAAACTCCAATAGTGACTCAAATAAATTGGAATCCTTCTCATAAGAAGTGATGCAGAACAAAGCTGTAGCTTCCATGATATCTGCAGTTGACAAAATAAGGTCATCGATACTATTATCAATACCAAGTCTATTGCTGTCCAAAACTGTCGTCATAGAATTCACAAAATACTTTCCAATGCTGATAATAGAAGAAGAAAGAATTGAAATATTTTTTTCCTCTTCTTTTACATCTGCCAAAATAGTTGCTGCGAGATATCGGCTGGTACACATAATTTGTATACATATCATTTTCTCTTCGTTCCCCAAAGCATTCCTTGTCAAGATTATTGCCGATATAAAAAAATCCAGGCGAACTAGTGTATCAATGATGAATGATTTATCCGAAAGGATATCAAGAGGTGCAGCACTAAGTATCCTGATAAGTTTAAGTATCCGTTCAAATATATCTTTTTGATTGATATTTTCACAAGCAGTACTTTCATTCTTGAACTTTTTCATTTTTTCCAATCGTAAAGGCAATTCTGCTAATTCTCCTGTATTTAATGGTTCCCAATTCGATTCAAGAGACGAAGGAAATATATCCTTAATCAATTTTGATGTATTTTTATTACCTTTACTCTGAAAATTGGCTTTTCGAATTACATCAATTACACAAATCAGACAAGCCGGGGCATAATTTTGAGAAATTTTAGTTACTTCAAAAAAGGAAGCATCTTGTATCAGCGATAGATTCAATTCCTTTTCCACTTCATACGTTTCGTTATCAATGAATTGATTTTGAGGCAGAAGTAATACTTTGCTACTTTTCAACATTTTTTCATTGGTTGTGATTGCCAAAATAGAAAATAACCATCTCAGAAAAGAAGAAATATGTTCTTGGTTACAATACGTTTCCCATATAGAAACTGATTCTGCAAGTATTTGCCAAGGTGAACTAGTATTTCTTTCTTTTTGGTCTATAAATTGGTCCGATGTAGCAGAGAAGGCAAGATTTGTAAGAAGCTGAGCTTCAGCGATCATCTTTGAGCTCTTCTTTTCATCATTATCCTCATCAGAATTTCCTTCTAAATGCTGTTGAATATGTATGATGGAATGAAGCTGTTGAATACGATGACACGCAAGATGTTGAAAGCGTTCAATTGATGACACCAAAGGCGACTTTGATATATTTTGAAACGATGAATTCTTTGTTACTAGTTCCGCTGCATTGAGAAGTAAAGCAAGTAATTTAGAATTTTTCTTTGAGAGTATTGATGACTCTTCAAGATCAACAATATCTTCAGGTTCAAGCCAAAAACAGCAACGAGTATGAAGATCAACGAACCAGCCACTAAGGCATAATCCGAAGTTCAATTTGTCTGTTTCGGTCTGAGTGATATCATCTAATTTTCTTTCTAATTCTATTCCTATTAGAAAAGTTGTTGTTGTATTATCTATGGATTGCTCACATAGAGATCTGATTTTGAGAGCATTTTGTTTTTCTATGTGTATTGACCTTATAAATAGAACAAATAAGTCAATTTTCCATTGCATGGTCCATCCTAAATTTTGTTTGTCATCATTTGAGGACGATGATATGATTGAGTTCATAAAGATTTGCCAAATATCTTCAACTTGTCCAGAAGGGCACTTTTGAATGGCATTGGATAAAACTTTCATTGTGGATGAATCACTGAAGAATATTTTGACAAACTCATTACTTGGTCTCAATTTCAAATATGGTGTTTGTAGCAAAGACGAAATGAGATGCCCTATTTGGCGAAGCTTGCCATATGTGTCAACAATAAGTGAGAGTAATATACTGGCTTCAGTGTTCCCATATTCTGATTGATTGTCACTTCCTATATGTGCACAGAATATCTGCTCATCTGCAAGATATTTCGTACCAATATAGAGTAATCTATGAAGTTTCTCATGTATCAAATGATGATTAAGATTAAGTAGCCTTTGAAATATTTGAAGCTCTACCTTATACTGCTCAAGAACATCAATACTAATTTTCTGACTCTTGAAATCTGCTTTCAAACTATAATCTGCTCGATCTAAGGTTTGATCCGTAAACCTTTGCAATACATTAAAATGTACATTCCCAATATCTTCATAAGCAGGAAGATAAATATCATAATCAATGAGAAATCTCAAAGTGGTAGAAAATGACTGTAGAAAACAAGTTTCCGTTATGGTTTTGTACATCGTGTTCTGTGCAGAATTCAAATCGTCATGAAAAGAGATTGTAAATAGCTTTTGGAGCAGAGGTTTAGTAATGGTACACCAGAATCGAAATTGAGTTCTAGTAAGAGTAGCATGTGCATTGTTTTCGCTTGGATCAAATTTACGTTTGCTTCCACTTTGCAATCCGTATTCCATAGAGAAAGAGGAAGAAATATCCATTCCTGAATTTTTGTTTGCCCAAACTGTTGATTGTTCAATAAAACACTCAAAAATCATAGGAAGGATGTATGCTGTAGCAAGGATATCATTCGATAAAAATATTCGAGAGGAAGATGTCGCATCATTGATAATTGAATCTAGAGATTCGATGGTGCTTTTGCTAGAGCCTATAAAATACTGATCTATAATTTCAAAAAGTGTCTGCTGATAACATGAGCGTTGTATCTTTTTCTTTCCTCGCCTAGTCGTTTTTTCATTCTTGTCTGCTTTGTTCTTCTTATTTTTATGCATTTCATCCTCATCATCGACAGTATTAGATTCTATTTCATCCCCAATAATGTTCACTTCCGTAAAACAAGCACTTACAAATCCCTGAATATGATGATCTGGATGAAATAATCCTTCCCAAATAATGTTTCGAACTAATTTATACAAAGGACAATTTTCCAAATATCCATTTGAGTTGGTTTGAATTGATTTTGAGGTGTTGGAAAATACTTGCATTCGGGAAATTTTGGAAAGAGATGGGAGCATATTATCAGTAGTGAGTAAAGTGAATATCTTTTTTGGACTGGCTACATTTTGTCGACATAGCCTTGAAAATAAATCAAGTGAAGAATGAATGATATCTTGCTGATATGAGTACGGTAGCCAGATGATTAGAGATTTTGTAGATGACTGTAATGAGTAGGACCCATTTTCTATTACTTTTTTATTGTCCAACGATGCTCCTAGAGCTAGTTCTGCAACACTGTGAATCATTTTACAGGCTTGATCCATCGTTGGTCGAAATAATATATTCATATATACAAAGGATATAGCTGCAGCTCTAGAACATCGATCTTTAATTGATTCCATTGTTTTAGATTCATCACTTGTGGATTTTGTTGTAATAAATGCAATTTTTGCAGCAAATGGAATAACTTTTTGTAAAGCACTTTGCGTTAGACATGATCCAATAATAGAATGACTAGACTTTTTCTCAGAAACGCTAATGGAGTTATTGTTACCACTACCTTTCATAGAATTATTGTCTTTATCATGTGATGCAAAATGATCCAGGCTCATTAGATGTTTAATAGAAAGGGAGAATGCTTCCCAGATTATTGCATGTTTTTCTTTTACCACAATTTCTTTTTTATTTTGTTTCAAGAAATAAATAAGCTGTTTGACTGCATATGGAAGCAGAATTCCAGCAATATCATCTGGACATAACGATTGCTCTTCAAAGCTGTGTTGAGATGATTCAATATCATTATTATTGATATTATTTGTTTTTTCTTGTTTCAGGTAATCTACCAAAAGTTTCATATGAGGGATACCTGCATCTTGGTCAGTACCTTGTTTGCTCTTATTGTGTTTAGATGATGGTCCTAGTATAAAACTGGTATAACCAGGATTTGTAATGTCAAGAAATGAAATTGCGCTGCTGAGCAGAGATTTATGTTTGGAGATTTCCACCTTCATTTTGATGCCTTCGTTCAAAAATAAATGAGATGAATGGTAGGTGAAATTTATCTATAATTAATTGTGAAATTGGTTGCCAGTCGTAGAATATTCACATGTGTTGTACATACTTGTGGAATAAGAAATATTTATACGCAAAGTCCTACGAATAATACTTTCCAGGCAAATCGATCACACACAAAATAAAAGCAACCAACTGAACTCGTGAAGGAAGAGAGCAGAGGTTCTATTTTGTGAAGATCCAACAAGTGAGTACAAACAATCTTCGCATTGCATGTTTCCAATCATTAAACTCAAGCTTTTGATACTACTGTTTCTCTAATATGATTTCGATCAACCGAAATTCGATGCACTTACGAAATAATACAAACTCATGTACAACAACTATAGACCTTTAGCATTCACTAAAAAAACTTTGCTGATCAATATGCCAGTTCCCCGTCGAAAACAGCGAGCAAATTCTTCTTCTTTTTTGTTTCAGCTTCCATCTATGGCATTACGGTTGTTTGATATAAATTTTGTTTTCCAAAAAACACGCGTGGCCCTTTTTTACAGCTTTGCTCCTGCTGTCATTTGGGTGGGCATGAATGCAGAGCCTTCTCCCGCTGGTGGTGTTTGGGAAATACTGAATATTTTAGAATAAGATAAAGATTGGCAAATAAACGCCAGCGTATTGTGTTGCTGAAATTGTTCAATGAATAAGAGTATCTGATACAAAGAGAAACTTTTTGATTCAGGCAAAGAAAGACCGCAGTAATTTGATACTATTCTTGTTCTGTGGCCAATCAATTATTCTCACTTAAATTTATTCATTTAGTTTATTATAATAACCACTAAAAAATTAAGATGAAGTATCTTGTTCCTACCAAATTGTTTCCTTTTATAATGAATTATTGTGTATATAGCCAAGCAAAATATATATATATATATATAAGATTGCATTTCTATTCGGTATATTTACCGGAATCTATTCCTCCTTGGCTAATCCAAGTTGATCCAATAAAAAGGCATAGTCAAAAGATAATTCCTTCAAATACTTATAACGATCTGATGCAGAAAAATGTCCAGCCGTCATATCCATTTTCAAACAAACAGGTCCTGATTCACTGCTCTGATTGTGCCTTAATTCTGCTGCAAATTTGGAAGGTTCCCAATACTTTATCAAAGAAGAAATAGTACCAAGTAAATATTTGCGAATATTAGACGATGCAGAAACAATATCAAAGTGCAAGTTATCTCAATTTGACTTACCTGAACGCGTGGATCATGCAATCCACCAGTCAACAAACAAGCCGGGTACACAGCACCTTTCTTCACATTTTCCATTGGACTATAACTTAAAATGTAATCCTTGTACTTTTCTTCGTTTGGATTGCCCCACTCTTCCCATTCCACTACCGTTAAAGGAATAGTACTATCTACCATGGTACAGGCAACATCTACAAATGGGACTCCAAGAATGGCTACACGGAAAAGTTCGGGTGCCATATTGATGGAAGTGCCGATAAGAAGTCCACCAGCAGACCTATTGAATAGAAAAGGAAGTTTTAGGAAGTGTTAGACCCAAGATGAACATAAATCAAAATTTTATCATCAATTTCAATTGCTACGTACCTTCCTTCACACGACAGCATCTCAGGATTCGTAATTCCCTTTCCAGTATCTTTGACAAGCCAATCTGCAACATCCACAAAATCATAAAAGGTGTTTTTCTTGCATAGATACTTAGCTCCATTTGGTTCTTCATACCATTGGCGGCCCATTTCTCCTCCACCACGAATATGAGCAATCACATAAACGATTCCTCTGTTAAGAAGAGGGAGACGAGTCATACGAAAGTCTGCTTCTATACATGCTCCATAAGATCCGTATCCATACAAATGTGTTGGCACTGGTTGTCCAGGACTTTTGCCAGCAAGAGTATCCTTCCGGTAGACGATGCTAACAGGAATTTCAGTTTTACCATCACGAGAAAGGACCGTGGTACGTTCACAAGCATAAAGATCTGGATCGTATCCAGGGACATTCTTTTGTTTCAACACGACACGATTTTCTGGAGTATTTGGTTCGTTCAATGGGATCTGAATAGTTTGCATTGGTGTAACTAAGGAGTCATAATTCACCAAGACCTTATCAGTATTGAAATTATAGTTTCCACCAAGTCCTACATCGTGTGCCTCTTCTGGGAACGTCAATAAATCAAAGGATTTTACGGAGGTCAACGTTTCGTAGTCCACAACATTGTTTTCTAAGGAAAGGACCCAAATTCGAGGTAGGCCCTCTTCACGTCCTTGTGCAACTAAGTGATTCGTAAAGGGTGTGATAGAATCCAAGGACCGATCGTAGCCACCGTTGAATAAGATTTCAGAAGTACTATCGAGTACAACTTCCTTCCATAGATCTTGACAATTCGGTTGAACTGGACAACTCATTAATTTCATATTCGGAGATCCATCCACATTGGACATGATAAAAAATTGGTTCTCATAATGTTCAACATCATATAATACTTTGGGTCGACGTTTGGCCACCATCTGGATATTTGTTTCAGTAGGAGATGAATCCTCAGAAAGGGAAACATAATGAATTTCAGAGGTTTCCTTACTCTCCGATGAAATAAATAGATATTTTCCATCTTGGCTTTTGGAGACATGGACCCAAAACAATTCATCAAATTCCTCAAACACCAAAAGGTCAGCTTCAGGAGAATCAAAAGTCTTTTTGTATACCTGAAATGGACGATGTGCATCGTCCATTTTCAAATAATAAATGGTATTATCATCCAAACCCCAAACCACTGTCGAATCTACTTCCAACGTATTATTTTCGTATAAGCTTTTATCGGTGGCAACATCCTTCACAAAGATTTTGTAAGTTTCGCCTCCTATAGTATCAAGAGTATATAAAACTTTCGTATGAGAAGGACTCATACGAACGCTTCCAGTGGAACAATAATCTTTCCCCTCCGCCAAGTGATTTGTATCGAGATAGATTTGCTCTCCTTCCAGAATGGGCATCTCTTTGCTTCCATCCCAATCAAGTTGTTGTTGTTGTTGTTGTTGTTGTTGTTGTTGTTGTTGTTGCTGATGGGAGCCATTTGGAACAGGAGCACGGCAATGTATGGAATAACTTTTTCCTTCCATGGTCCGTGAATAATACAAAAAATCATCTCCTCTTGGAACAGGAACGGTATAATCTGTTTCTTGTAGCATTCCTTTCATTTCATTGTACAAAGTATCTTTGTAGGTGTCTAAATGTTGAGTGAAAGCCTTGGTATAATCACATTCTGATTGTAGATGAGATAGGACTTCTTCATTGGTACGACTTTCATCGCGCATCCAGCCATAGGGACTCGCAATGGGAGTAGGTGGATCCACAAGGGGATTGGGGGAGTCTTTGGATTGACGAATAAACGTGGTGTTAGGATCGTTTCCCGCGTAAATGAAATGGTCTTCCTTTCGACGTGGAACGGGAGGTTTCAGAGTTGTAGATGTGGAGGTAGATGAACGTTGAGAAGTCATGGTCCTGAAGGATGGAATGTTATTTGTCGAATCTGATCCTCCTCTCAGAAACAATGGCGATGATAATGAAAAAGGTCTACTGGATGGAATTCCAAAGGGTTGTGTTGTGACTGAGATGATCCCTTTTCGTGCCCCTGACAAAATGGTTCCTCGAATGTTGATGTTATTGTGAAAGCCAAGAATGGTAGGAATTGATATCGTAATTAGTAGAGTGAATGTCAATACGATTGCTGGGTGATGTTGTGTGAAATACTGAAAATGACTGCCACACTGTTTCATTTAGTCTATCAAAATAAGTAACGAAAACGGAAGGATTTGAAATTCGAAAATCTTTGTTGGAGAATGCAAAGATGAAGAGAGTTCGAAGTTGAAAGTAAAACGAGTTAGGTTTATTGATGGCGTCGAAAACTAATAATAATAATAATAATAATATAATAATAATAATGTTAAGTAGTGGTTACAGTTACATTATGGATTTTTACACTGAAGAGTGTGCGGTATACCGTAGCGATCGTACGGCATATTGTGTCGGGGTGCGTAGGTTCATACTACTGCACTGGGCTTTTGGTGTTTTTGGGGTGGTCGGTGTTTGCATATTTAATTTATTAAGGGCTCGAATTATGTGTTTGGAACTTTGGATCGAAAATGTGTTTCCTAGGACTTGTTTTGCCCATTGCCTGGGGGTTTGTGCATGATATGTATTAGTGTACCATTGGGAGCCATATGTTAGTTTCCATAAGGAGTTGGCTTTGGTGAGTATGTTTTGGTGTCTATTCTTGTGCATGGAAAGTTTGATTAATTCTTTGGTTTCTTTTGTTGTGTTCTTTTTGTCATATTCGTTTGGTGATACTGAGAATATTGCGTTTTTATGGCCTAAGAGAAATTCTGTTGCGATGGGTCCCATCATTCCTTGGTGGTCAATCGTGAAAGGAAGCATTCTATATCTTTTCTTGGTGAGTTCCGCAGATAGTTCTTCGGATGTTGAGTTGGATTTCGCATGATCATCAATTTTGAATTTTTGATGTTCTTGTGTTTGGTGATGGGTTTTCATTGCTAGTGTGATTTCTTCATAGGAGGATATTGAAGGTTTGATTTTGAATGGTGGGATGATTGTTACGTCTATGAGCGTGGTTGCATGAGGTTCGAGATCTGAGTTAAGAGGGTGTTTGATTACTACGTCTCCAGGTCTCATTTGTGTTGCCTTTTCAAACACATGAGTGAGTTCTCTGTGGACATCTTGTTGGGTTGTGTTGGATACTAGTGGGAATACTTCTCTGCATATCGTGTATATGGAATCTCGCATTCTATCATGGAGGTCTTTTTTACTGTGTTGTTTGCATGTAAATAAGTGATCTCCGTATTTGTCTATTGTTTTTCCACAGGTGCAGGTGGTGGGTGGTAGTGGCCATAATGGGAGTCTGAGTTTGCGTTGTAGGAATATTTTGAATTCGTCAGTGGTGAAGTGATTCGTACGGTCGGTTCTTGTGGATTGTCCGAATGGGATTGAGGTGAGTGCGCTGAGTGTGGAGGGCATGTGTTTTTGAATGTTGGGAGAGAGTTGTGGCCATGTTGTTTTTAATCGGTTGATTGCTATCTCTTTTTGAATTTTTTTTGCTGTTGAGAATAGTGGAGCTTGATATGTGTAGGATTCTATGGTATATGTGGCGTTGTCATTTGAATGAGGTGGGCTGATTCCTTCGATGTATTGGCAGGTGAGTTTCCTAAATTTTTGAAATACATCTAATGTTGAGCTTTTCCATCCTTTGTACGTTGCAGTCATATACTGTGGGAGTGTGATGTGTATATCGAGGTTGAGATTGGAGTGGGTTGGGACAGCTAGTGGGTGAATACCTTGTTTCATGATTCTTATAGTATGAGCGAATGGGGTTACAAAGGTGCGTAGTGCTTTAGATTCTATGTCTTGGAAACCAATGCCACCGAGACCGGTTGGTGTTGTGGCTATCAGCCAGGAGTGTTTCGGTAGTGTTGATTGGAATATGTTATCTGGATTGGATGATAGTTTGTGAATGAAATTTTTGGTTATATTTTTTATGGTCGATGTGAATGGAGTAGAGTAGTGTTTTGTTGTTGATGAGGTATTTTGGTGATGGATTAGGTCTGTGAAGAGAAGGTGAGTTGTATAATGTTGGATTGAAAATTTATATAGTGTGATTGCAATGTG
>Ga0209092_10003317_pt1 | contig 14050 bp, 7 predicted proteins | sample FraStrMetagenome_FD_187446 | JGI IMG/M metagenome (GOLD analysis project Ga0209092, IMG submission 187446) | Marine eukaryotic phytoplankton communities from Arctic Ocean - Fram Strait ARC3M Metagenome (SPAdes) (version 2) | ecosystem: Environmental > Aquatic > Marine > Oceanic | place: Fram...
GACGAGCCCTGGAATTCCGGGCAGCTTTTGTCTAGGGTAGGGGGTATGGATTTGGAAACACCTCACGGTAATAAAGTACGAGGAAGTCCCCCGCTTGCCCGAAAACTGGAGTTGGTGAACCTACGGGCCCTAGCTATAGTCTACTGCCGTTCATGGAAACACCGTAAACATTACAGAAACAAACAAACAAACAAACAAACATAACAAAAAATCAATTGAAACCTTTGATTACTATCAGTGAATAAGTATGGAAAGAAATTATTTTAAATGTTTGAACTTATTTTGTACAGAGAAAATCTATGCATGAGGTTTGGTATCTTTATCATAAAATGATAAAACTGCCGCTTTGCTGCAAAACTTAAGTTCACGAAAGTTCCAGAGAATGTAATAGAAAAATAGAAATATTCTTTATGGAATCCTTAACCTTGTCCAATGTGGTGGTTTTGTGCTCAAAATTGATGTGTTCTTTTTGTTCATGCCGATCTCGAGGACATAGTACGTGATTTTATCAAATGATATATGCAACGTTTCATGCATGAAACTGAATATTCATTTGATAGTCTTCTTCCTGAGTTTGGATGTTCAAAGAGATGTAGTTGAATGGCTATTTCTTCGTTTGGCTCTGGCATATTTTGTAAGTAATCAATAATAATGTATCTTGCTGCACCATTTGTTGCAACTCCGTTTGCCCTAATCTTTCGCTGCAAGTTAACCCATTCTCTTTTGTCATTCAAAAGAAAGAGTGCTTTTTCTCCAATTGAAGCTGAAACAGCTGAAGAACAAGCCGATGGATTACTTAATCTCATGCTGCTTTCACTAGAGAATTGATTTTATGAGTTTTGCTTTGCTTGCGATTTTTTCGTTTATTATAATTTGTGAAGAAAATTCTGGAAGCGCGTTGGAGTATAACCTGATAAATCATAAAAAGATCTAGTGCGTCACAAATTCTGATAAGTAGAAGGAAAATCTGTATAGTAATCTATAGTTTTATAGTTGCATTTTCTGACTTATCTTATGTACGACATTACTTAAAACAGGTGTTCTGCAGAAGTGCACCTTTCAACTGATTAACGCGTATTTTCTTATGTTGAAGGAAACCCTCATATAAGAATAGGCATACATACAAGTCAATACTTCTTCTTCTCTCTCTGAGGAAAGCTGTTTAACCGAATAAATGAGAACTCTGCGTAAGTTTATCCGTAAAAAATCATTTTCTTGTGCGTTCGTGATACATAAAAGGTCCATGCTTCTGTGATTGACAGCTAACGTACGCACATATTCCTACATTTAACACTAACTAATTAGTTCACGATGATTAACTCAAGTACATATTATGCAAGCCAACTGTATGATGGCGAAAATCTTGTCTTCGACAAATGTACCACCACTTTATTCTGAACCAAACCATGTGTAGAAGAACACAAGAAATTCTGCAGAGGAATTCAAAACCTGAGCGACATACATCATGCTATTCGTAACACGCCTGCTTCTATTCATTTCAATCTTCCAAAAACGTCACAAGTTCAAGAATTTTGAGAAAAGAAAAAGAAGTGATGAATGTTCAGATAGAAATTCCCAGCAATAGTGACGGAAATTGGGTATTCATATAAAGAAGACTGAGCACTTACTTGAATTAAGAATATTAATATTGGTGAGAGAAATTCAGTCACGGACAATAAGAATAGCCACAAATGTTGCAAAATATATAGATCGTGAGTTGGAGGTGATACAATCAAGGATGATAATAAAATTTGCCTTAACAACAATCTTTCCTGTATACGGCAAACAAAGTTATGGAATAATTAAATTGAATCGGGCTTAATGTTAGTCATGTATTATGTTCAAAAAATATATGTTATTGTGTTACGAAAATGAATTGAATCCATCAATTTTTCTTCGGATTTCCAAAATTGCCTCTGGAGTTGTGCGGCAGCATCCACCCACAATCATTTTGGGAGCATACCTGAATGAATGATCCAAGTCGCCATATTTTTGCCAGGTCTTATAGACAACATTAATCCCGTTCATAATCATATCTGCGAACGCCTCTGGTGTTGAATAACCTGTTCCTATTTTCCAATCTTGTTTCTCAACATCCCATTCTTCTCCACTATTCGGATATAGAACAATTACTCGTTTTCGTTTGTTGTTGTTTAACATCATGTGTCTTACTATGATATGAAGAAGGGAAGGAACTTTATATTTGTTTTATAAGTTGAATGATTGTGGTAATAATAGAATTAATTCTCCAAAATGAGTTACATTAAAGATTCAATAATACATGAATAAAGAAAACGGAGAAAAAAGATGATAGGAAATACCAAGTAAATACCTTTACGCTTACTCACTGTAGTCACCAGAACAACAATTGATACCTATCCCGGCTACATATTGTAAGTTATCATCATTATCACATTCATCTATTGCTAGCAGTGCATCTTTCAATAAAGAGCCGTCGTTCAGATGAAGACCATCACAGCATGCCAATGAAAGCCAAGCCGGAGGAGAATCATGGGGCAATTCTTCCCTTAAAACATGAATGATAGCACGACATTCAATGATACAAGGAATAGTTTCATATGCAAGCACGTCTGGATATTCGTTGGCCAAAATAGTGGACTTTTGTTTGTGAAACTGAATTAGTTCCTTCATCGATACGCCATAATTACCTAGATCGAAGATGAGGCAAAGGAAAATTGAAGAAAAGAGCTTATTTTCAATTATAAAATCAAATTTACATACCAGTGTATTCTGATCCGTCTGCTAAAGCTCCCCCATAACATCCAATACTAGCTGCTACAAACCGAAGTGATTGCGATGTTCTTGTTGGATCCTTTGAAGCTTCTCTTGCAAGACGAACTCCATTTCGAAGCATTTCATTTATGTCTTCGGTTTGAAAATAATTATGGATATCATTGTTTGAAATCGAGGATATCGAGGGATTCTTCTTAATTTGAGAATCGCATATCAAATAATGACATTGATAGGTGACACTAGACACTATGTTTGAACCGGCGTCATAAAATTGGGAGTGACAAGTTTGTATAGCATTTCTGCCACATTTCGTTAAAAGAAGAGAAGATGACCAAAGTTCACGATGAGAAAAAACGTGATCGGACATTATTTCATCTTGTAAATTTGAGGAGGTTTCTCTAGGCATGATTGTGAATCGCAGCAGTTTGAATGTATAGGAATTCTATCAGCATCGAAGTTCTTATTACATGATGATGAGTTGGATAGACTTTTATAGCTGCTCTTGACTTTTTCCTTTTCAAGCTTATTTTCAAGAAAAGTACTAGTACCCCCATCTAGAAGGAGAATTCGCGGTAGATTTAGCTTTGTTTCCAATTCAAAAGAATCATCATCGTCACGGAATTGAAGCCACGTTCGGAAAACATTATTGGTATATGATGGAACCGTTTCCATGATAAAAGTTTTCTTTGCTTTTATGAATAAAGTAAATTTGTTGCGGAATAAACATTCAATACTATTTGATGTTTTGACAATAAGATTGTTGTATTTATGTACTTCGCTACTTCTTTATAATTTCATTTTTAACGTCTATTAGAGTAAGTGACACTAAAGGTTTCAATTTAATCGACAAATCCTTTCGAAAAGTATTTTCACCAAACCCAAGATAATCAGCCTTTATGATTGCGAAAGTCCTGTGTTCTACGTAAGTTCGTCATCTTCCGTGAACTACGTACGGAGGATTCATGTGAAATTGTTTTTTTATTTTTTTATTTTTTTATTTGTTTTACTTTTTTTAGTAACCTAAGTAGACTTGTAGGAACTATTTTTAGCGTCTCTTTCTTTCGAGAGAGCTTACTCAAATTGTACTGAGAAATGAAGGCAATTTAACGACTGATGACGTAACAAATTGATGTAGAAAATTGTAACATTTAAGTCTTAAAAATCAGCGAGAGGGACAAAGGCAGCCGATGAACGCTTTCAGAGCCGCGACCCGTCTCTCACCAAGGGCCTTTTCCTTAGCCAGGGGAACTGGGACTTCGGTTCAACAACAAATTACTTCAAGTGAGTTTTTATTTCATTGCTCTTATTGGGAGCAACTCTTACGACTAGTTGATTTTGACCCGATCTTATGGAAAAGATGGCTTCGCCATCTTCATGGTTGGTGATTCATTTTCATTTATTTGGTTTACGTACACAACCCGTATGTAATTTCATGACCAGCGACTATAATTTTCATCAAAAGTCATGAATTAATTGCTTTGCTTCAAATTCAAAAAGCTCACGATTTTTTTGAAAACATCACTTCTAAACAATAAATACACCTTTAAAAAAAGACACACTGAAGGGACTTCAAAAACCTATCCTCTCCCAAAAATCATTCTCCTCCTCACCTGAACTCCATGAATTAGGATCCGTGGATACAGCCTACACCGCCGACCGTGTTGATCACGTAGCGGAACCGGAACGTCGTGCATTTACTTATCTACTCCTTTCCGGTGTCCGTTTCGCATATGCATCTACAGCACGTGTTCTTGTGGTCAAATTCGTTTCCTCCATGAGTGCCTCTGCTGATGTTCTTGCTCTGGCATCTGCTGAATTTGAACTTGATGAAGTCCTCCCTGGATCTACCATCACCGTGAAATGGCGTGGGAAACCAATCTTTGTACGTCGTCGTCTTCCAGATGAAATTGCTGCCGAGGAAGCAGTTCCCATGTCTCATTTGAGAGATCAAGAGGCTGACGCTGACAGAATTCAAAAGCCTGAATGGTTAGTTGTACTTGGAATTTGTACTCACTTGGGTTGTGTACCTATCAGCGGAGCTGGGGAATACAATGGATGGTTTTGCCCCTGTCACGGATCGCATTATGATGTAAGTGGACGTATTCGTAAGGGTCCTGCTCCTTTGAATCTTGAAATCCCACCATACAAATTTACCGGCGATGCCAAGATTCTTATCGGTTAAATGATAAGGTTCAGGGTAATTTTGATAAGATAAAAGCACCCATAATTCTTTTGAAATTTAGTGTGTTGGGGAAAGAGGAGGACGGTGGTAACAAATGCTATGTCCATATAGCATTCGAAGCATTTTACATAGGTATTCATCATTTCTAATGGTTGTAATGTCATTTTAATTACCATAAAAATTACTTTGCGTTGCAATTAACATTGTGAAATAAAGTCACAATGACAAATGTGTCTTGTCGATATTGCAGACTCACTATGATGAGATACTTTTCATATTTTTCGATAAGCACTTTTCTCTTGAGTTAGAATGATTTGAATTTGTAGCATCAGTAATGAATATTTTACTGCCTTTATGGGCTGCATTGACTTAAAATATAACAATTAGAAGGTCTGTGGAATGAAAATGAATGAAAAACTTTCTTCTTCACAGGTTTGGATAGCAATGCATTTTTGAGTCAAGCTTTTTCTGATGATGAAGCTACGTAAAAAAATAACTTTTCATTTAGCATTACGTAGCAGCCTGTAGGCTGCTGTCACGACTAAAACACAACCCATTATGGTGCGCAACTTTCGCGCTCCCGTACGTATCCGAGGATTTTTGATTGTTTTGATAAAGAAGATTGTGTAGGAGTATACTGTGAATGTATGCAGATAAATCTACGTAATTGAAAAAATTTTATTGTCACACTTTTTGGAATCGACCGTTGGTTTCTTAACCATCTGAAATTCAAAATTTATACCAATTGACGCCAATCATAGAGCACTATTTCAGTAGAACAAACGAATTAATTGAACCAAATTGCGGGAGGCAAGAAAACACCAGAAATGTGTTTTACATCAATATTACATTCTAACTCCAAACATCCTCAACCCATCCTTGTGCGATGAGAATCTACAAAGACCCAATTGAAATCATGACACCCAATAAAAATAAAGAAGGAAGGCCACCCATGTCTGCAAAGATACCTGCTGATAGAAGTAATTTGCAATCTAAACCATTAACGCCACATAACGAAAATGTTACTAGGAGAAGGTTCAGAATACCAAGGCAGAACTTTTCTTCGATGAAGGAAAAAACGAATTTTAAAAGAGGAACCTCTCCTGGAGTTGAATTAAATGAGACTAAAAAAATTTCAAAAGAAACATCATCGAATTTCGAGAGCCAAGAACCACATTTAGACAAGGAGAATTCAGATCCATTTACAAATCAAATACAATCAAATCAAGAGCATAAAATTCAGTCTCATCGTACACCAAAACAGGTGTCATCACCTGCCCCCATATTGACTAAGTCGCCTACACAAAATGCGAAGTTGTCAAACAATAAATTTCAAGGTTCTACTTTAAAATTGAAAACATCTCAAAGGTCAAGAAGCGAGCTCACTAAACTACCAGTTCGTATGTCACCTGCCAACAACGACTCCGTAACGTTCACAATATCTCCAAGGATGAAAAGTCCAGACTCCTCCGTCATGTCACACTCCAAACAAAAGAAACACTTTGATTTTGATGACAACTTGTCCGAAAGTCCCATTGTAAGAGCTTCATCTGAAAAGAGAAAAAATGTATCATTTTGTGATTCCACACAAGGTACCCCTATTGTAAATAGAAATTTATTAAAAAGTCTTCACACTCCAAAGGATACGATTTCGCACAAAAGCCTATTGGAGGATCTGAAAGATATTCCTGACTTCTTTTCACCTCAATCAAACGCTTCTTTAGTCTCAAGCAATCAGTCAGGAAAATGGGATATATCTCCAACAAAACCCCTTCCGAAGGAATTATCTACTCCATCTATAAAAATTGAAAGCGATCCAGTCCCCACATCCGTTCCTGTCTTGACCCTGGGTAGTTTTCAATCTAGTTTGTGGCTTGATTTTGGAGATGAATCTGATAATTTAGTGGGCACTCCTAGGTCACTCAACGTTAGTGTCGAATCTCCACCCCTATCCGACGGTGGTCCAGAGAAGTACAAAGTACAAACAGTAAAAATACCAACAAAGTCGGGGTTTAGCTTGTCACATGAGAACATCCCAGGAAATTTGGAAGAAAAAACAAAAGGAACCTTACCTCCACCATTCGTCATTCATAGCGGAGAATCGAAAATCCTTACTATAACCTGGACACCAGTTGAACCAGGACGTGTTCGAGAAGTCATTCAATTTAAGTTAGCTCGAGGGAGATTATCTATCACCGTTCATGGGGCTGCACGTGGACTAGGTAATACCAAGAAAGACAAAAAGGAGAATAAAGTAAGTCGGTTCTTTGCATTTCAAGTCATATGAAATACTTGTAGAAGTGTAACTAATTTTTTTTCTATGATTCATTTTTGTAGAACCTCAAAAACGGATTCTCTTTGAACAAGAGAAAAGATTCCATTTTTAAAACCGCCAATAAACCATTTGTAATGAATAATGCAATTTCTCCAAATCTAGAAAAGGTATTTACACAGAAAAATCGTCAAGTAGAAGAAGTTTTAATTCCGAATGTAAAGAAAATTGGGAATCTAGCTGCTGTGAAGAAGTCCAGCAATAATTCTAGAGCTTTATCAGTAAGAACCAAATATAAAACGAGTTTTTCTACGCCCACTTTAAGTCAGAAAAGAAAGTCCCCTAGGAGTTTGGCAACATCTGCGTCAAAAGAGAAATCTCCAAGAACTTCATTAATTTATGATGAGGATTGGATCAGAAAACAATCCTCTAATTTTAGTAATTGGATGAACTTCATGTTTCTTCCTTCACAAGATAAGATTGGGGATGATACAGAGAATGAACCTAATATCTTTGAGCTAAATGAAGCACCAGATCGCACTATGTTTAGGACTGTCTTACTAAATCGGCAATGGGAAAAATCAAGGCAGAAAGCTTTTAATCTATACGATACAAAAGAAATGAAAAATTTTCGAACTAAAGTTAAAGAGCATGTTTACAAGGAACGCATATCTTTGCGTGTCGATCGTGATATTTGCGTTGATGTTAGCCTAAGGACCTTCATGGTCGATCTTTTTCTATCATACGATTCTCTCTGGTTGAAGCTTGCATTGGAGACAATATACAAAGTGAGCATTTCTTTTGATTGTATAGATACGAAATCAACAAAAAGACTTTCTCAAAGGTATCAAAACAAGACAAAGTCTATCCTCAGAAATTTTATCATAGAAAGAGTGCTTGGAGATCCCTCCACAATGATGAAATTCACAGGAGGTAGATGCAAGGTACTGTCAGGAAGATTTGGAATTCAGTATCGCGCAGAACTGAGAAAAAAGATTCTTTGTCATATATTGATTCTTATAGCATTTCTTGACCGACTCAAAATGAAGAATTTATTCGATACCAATCCTCCTCTTTTCCAAAAAAATCTGAAGTCATCGAGCGAAGGATTGATTCTCATTTGTAAAGAGTGCCTTTCAGGGGAGGGAAATATAATTAAACACCTGGCTCGTTTTGGATTTGAAGTTTCGTACATACAACGTCCTATCGACAATTATGACTTTGCAGTCAACAACCTCGCTATTGATCTCAGAGACGGTGTGCGATTATCAAGATTAACTGAATTAGTGCGTGGAGATACAAAATTTACATTATCAAAAAGAATGAGATTACCTGCAGTCTCTCGACTTCAAAAATTGCATAATGTTAATGTTGCTTTATCAACTCTGTCGGCTGTTGGAGTGCCTAATCTTGACGATATTTCAGCAAGTCACATTGTAGATGGGCATTGTCAACGAGCACTCAAGCTTATTTGGTCCATAATTGCTCATTTCAAATTATCCAACCTTATCAATGCGGAAACTTTAAGGCAAGAGATCAAAGATGTTTATCATGCAAATAGAAAAAGGCGAGCCAACCATTCGGGCATGGAAAACGAATGTGATCAAGTAAAAGACTCTATGGTTTACGATGATCCTTCCATGAAATACAACAATGTAGAAATTTTTCTTTTACTAAAATGGTGCAATGCTGTATGCTCATGTTTTGGTCTTAAGATTGAAAATTTTACGACGTCGTTTGCAGACGGGAAAGCGCTATGCTATTTGGTGCACTATTACCATCCAGGCTTACTTCCAAAGGATGAAATACGACAAACATCTCGAAATATAAAATCTCATGACAAATGTGACGAATTGAGAATAAACGAGCGGCATAACTCAGCTATTGCAAATGCAAGAATGAGTGAAATAGGTGGAATACCAAATATGCTTCCCGTGACAGATTCATCGAACATTCCAGAGGAGAAATCAATGATCATATGCTTAGCGTACTTATGCTCTAGATTGATGGAGTGCAGTAAAGAAATTCAAGCCACCATAACAATTCAGAGCTGTTACAAACGCTATCGAAATACCATATTAGCACATAGAAAAAAAAGGGCCGCTTTATTCATATTCCATTTTTGGTCATTCAGAAAATCAGTGTATAGAAAATCAGTGATTCGAAAATATGGCAATGCAGTAAATGTTATTGAAAATTTTATTTTGGAAAATAAGGATCACCTATTGAGACTCAAACAAATAAGATTTCATAAGGAGAAAAAAGAGCATTGTATCATCCTCCTACAAAGCCTATGGAGGAGAAGGACATGTATATTGACCTATCATCACACCTTGACTCAAGTACGTAAAGTGCAATGTTGTGTTAGGGGTCACATGTCTCGTTTGTTCGTTTTTAGATTAAAATCAAATTTAAAGGGTACACAAGAAAAAGATTTAGTAGAAAGAGTAACGAAGATTCAAAGTTTCATAAGAATGATGCTTACTTATCTTTTATTTCAAAATATGAAAAATGCTGCAAGACTCATTGAAAGAACCTACTTAAAATGGAAACAATCTAGTTGGAAAAAGGTAACCAAAGCGTCAATGGTCATCCAGGCAGCATGTAGAGGTTCGCATGTTCGAAATATGATTCTACGGCAACACTTTGCGGCTACCGAAATACAGCGCATTTGGATTGGATACTCGACCAGACTTCAATGTTTGGAAGCGTCGCTTTATTCGATGATCATACAGAGATCCTTACGTCGATTCATTTGTGAAAGAAAATATATACAAATGCGGAGCAGTGCCATTGCCATCCAAAAAACTGTAAGAGGTTTTTTGACTAGAGAGGAACTCCTATTACGAGACTTTGCTGCGAGACTTCTTCAAGCAAGCTGGAAACGATTCATTTTGCATACACAGTACAAGCGTACATTGACAAACATAACGATTCTTCAATCCTTTGTTCGTATGCAGATGGTCATGACCAAGTTTAGCAAACAAAAATGCGCAGCGAAATTGATACAAAGAAGGTACCGTAACTGGAGACTAAGCAACACTGCGAAAGAGAATAATGCTGCCATACTGATACAAGGACAAGTAAGAGGACTATTGGTTCGTTTGGATGTAGAGATAAAGCATTTTGCAGCAACTGAAATACAGCGCATTTGGAAAGGATGTACTACTCGTTATGAGTACATTTACAAACTAGACTGTATACTTTGCGTTCAGAGAGCTGCAAGGCGTCATATTAATTTTGTCCAATACAGAAACATGCGGAGCAGTGCCATTGCCATCCAAAAAACTGTAAGAGGATTTTTGACTAGAGAGGAACTCCTATTACGAGACTTTGCTGCGAGACTTCTTCAAGCAAGCTGGAAACGATTCATTTTGCATACACAGTACAAGCGTACATTGACAAACATAACGATTCTTCAATCCTTTGTTCGTATGCAGATGGTCATGACCAAGTTTAGCAAACAAAAATGCGCAGCGAAATTGATACAAAGAAGGTACCGTAACTGGAGACTAAGCAACACTGCGAAAGAGAATAATGCTGCCATACTGATACAAGGACAAGTAAGAGGACTATTGGTTCGTTTGGATGTAGAGATAAAGCATTTTGCAGCAACTGAAATACAGCGCATTTGGAAAGGATGTACTACTCGTTATGAGTACATTTACAAACTAGACTGTATACTTTGCGTTCAGAGAGCTGCAAGGTATCACATCAATAGAATGCGTCAAGAAAGGCATTTTATGAACAATTCTTCTGCTGTCAATATTCAAGCCTTATGGCGTGGATTTGAAGTTAGGAAAACAAATCATACTGCAGTCACTGCAGCAACAAAAATTCAATCAATTTGGCGTTTGTTTTGGACAAGACATTTGTTAAAGAAAGAGTTTGAATCAGCTGTAATATTACAAACTGCTTTTCGTTCCTTTGTTATTTATAATAATTTCAGAATTTTCACAAAAGGGATTCTCCAGCTGCAAGCATTAGCACGAGGGAAATCTGTCAGGAATCAAATAGAAAGTTGTCATCAATCAACTGTTACAATCCAACGAATCTGGAGAGGTTATCAAAAAAATGTCGAATATATGATAGTTCTCTTTTCAGCCATCAAAATTCAGTCGACGTTTCGAATGTTTATTATAAGGAAGGGAATGTGGCACAAGCACAATTCAGCTATTATTCTTCAAAAAGCGATTCGCGGATATGTTGCAAGACAAAAAGTACTTTATACATCTAATGATCAAATTGAGTTTTTTCGACAAAAAAGAGCTGCAGTGCGAATTCAGCGTCTATTCAAAACCCACTTATACATGAAAAAAATCATGAATCATATTGGTACCGTGCAACGGGTAATTCGTGGTCATTTAGCGAGAGTGAAAGCCTTTAAAGCAACTACAGGAATCAAACGATTACAAGCTTTGTACAGAGGATCTTCCATACGAAGCAAATGTTCATGTAAAGTTCGTCGTGCTGCCAAAAAGATATCGCTTGCAAATAGAAACGCAGAAGTGAGACCAGAAATGACTCTTGGTGCACGTACTGCTTATGCGTTACTGATTCTTGAAAAAAGTAAGCGATTATCCTACATTATGAAAGCATCAATGATATTAGAGGTTTCAACAAGATTGTCAAAAAAATGCTGTTTTGAGTTTGCTAAAGTGAATGCCCAAGATATTCTTTACGACTTGATGCGAACTTGTAATAGGAGTTTACCTCACATTGAGCTTTTGCAAGTCATATTGAGTACTCTATTGAATATATCGGAACATTCTTATTTAGTCCCAAGTATTTCTTCGCGTGCAGCGGTTGAAGTTTTGATTGATATTATACAGATGTTTCGTGACAAAGATTCTCTCTTTGGAATGGCGACTCGATTGCTTGAAATCATATGTTTCGGTAACGACATGCTATTGGTAAGTTATGTGAATTGAACATCGCATCTTATTTATAAAATCCCGAAATGATTACTCATTCATTCCTCCTATAAACAGCGTAAATGCGAAAAAAAAGAAAATTTGAAACGTCTCAAGGCCATCATTGCTCTTTCAATCAGGCAAGCATCATTGAAAAGGAAAATAGTCAAACAAACTACATCTAAAATCAGCAAGAATGGAAAAACAAAGAGAAAGGATAATTATTCAAGTGTACGAGCAATTCGTTCTTTGAAGAATATTTTGTCAAGATTACCTGTGACAAATGCAGTTGATGAAAGTTAAATGTTTGTAATTATGGACTGTCATATCCTATATTTATATTATTTATTTGGTTGCCTTACATATTAAACGCCACAAAGGCTAATTCTCAAGTAAAATGAAGTTTTTGTTTTGACAATCTATTCATATAATTTGAAGAATATGTACAAGCGCCATTAGTGCTTCAGATCCTTATTTTCTGTTAGATTACACCCATTTTATGTTGTCACAGATTGTGTCTATGTTTTATTGCTTCACAATTTATTATTGGGAATAGTACACAACCAATGCCACAAAAGGTGATAACTTATGTGTTGAATTTATCAAGACTATTAAATAGCTTCAGACGTTTCCTTTACTTGATTCATCATAGCTCTTTCTTCTGCAGTTTTTTTAGCCTTCATAATTCTTTTCAATGTTTCAGGACCTTCCTTTTCTCCTAAATGTTTTGTTTTTTGCAAGTAATTATCCAATCCACCTGCCTTATCTATAGATCGTAAAGTTGAAGTGGTCAAATGAAATTGAATCATTTCGTCCAAAGTCTCTGAATATACACGTTTCTTGAAAACATTAGGTTTAAATTTTCTTCTAGTTCTTCTGTTACTGAATGAAACATTGTTACCAGTCCGGATATCTTTTCCACCATAAAGCCCTCTGCGGGATCGGTTACTCCTGAATCTTACTTGAAAGTCGTTTTGCTTTGAAATCGGAGAAAAATTACTAGACTCCGACGAAACTTGTAATGAATTGGTACGAAGTCCAAATTTGGTCCAAGATTGAAGGAGAGATTTCAATGGAGAAGAAAGTGCTCTTCCAGTCCATATTGACATACTTCTCAAGGATGAGATTCCATTTATGCTTGAAGACTCTTTCACAGATGGGTAAGCTGTTGCAGTAAGACATGACCGGAACGATCTATAAAATATGTTCATCCTTCCTGAATTGAAGTATCTTAAAGAAGATCAAACAAGGGTGAAAATAAACAATTTCTCAAACTATGCACCCCCTTGTTATTATAACTGTCAAAAAGGTCGCCGCAGGGCAACCGTTTATTCACTCCACAAGTATTCTATTTATTTCTTTCTTTGCTAATTTTCTATGTAGAATCTAATATAAATATGCAGTATGCAGTATGTAGTATGTGTATTCATACGATCCGGAGCAAAACAATAATCTCATCAATTGAAAGAAGTTGGTCATGAATGATTCGTGCTCACAATCCAAAAAGAGATAACATTTTTCAAAGTTTTGTGAATCACAATCTACCTTGAAGTAATCCAAAATAGTAATTGAACTATGAAGTTGTGTTTCTGATGACGGTATTGAAATCTCTATCATTCATTTTACATTTCAATTCAAACGCATAGTTTTTATATTTTATAAGTGCCCTTTAGCATCACAGTCGACTTGGTCTAGGGGTATGATTCTTCCTTAGGGTGGAAGAGGTCCCGGGTTCGATTCCCGGAGTCGACCTTTTGATGCATCAAGAATTACGGATCATTATATTTCAGGTGATGTCAGTCTTTTCTTTGGCCTGAATCTGCAAAAGCTATAACACCACTCCATCATCTTTTGGTCGAAGTACGTACGCATGCCGATTTTTTATGCACCAATTAATTAATAAACATCACTACAACAAAGCATTCATTT
>Ga0209092_10003320_pt1 | contig 14044 bp, 15 predicted proteins | sample FraStrMetagenome_FD_187446 | JGI IMG/M metagenome (GOLD analysis project Ga0209092, IMG submission 187446) | Marine eukaryotic phytoplankton communities from Arctic Ocean - Fram Strait ARC3M Metagenome (SPAdes) (version 2) | ecosystem: Environmental > Aquatic > Marine > Oceanic | place: Fram...
GTTAAAGAATGATGTAATAGAATCCGGAGTACCACGCGATTGATAAAACTGAACAAGTTTTGTATAAAATAATCTAGGATCAGCAGCAAATGTACGTGGCACTGATATACCAAGCTCTTGTTGTAAATTCGTAAGAAACTGTTCTTCAACAAGATCGATATCTCGTTGGTCAGCGATACGATTCACATAGTGAGCAGCACGATTCTCAGATACTATATACTTATTAAATAGCTCAAGAAATTCTATAAAGTCAGGATATGACTGATTGATATGCTCCGGAACTAAATCCGAAATCAACGAGGATATATCGACTTGGTGCGTCTGATTATTTATTGGATGCGATTCCATTATTCATGCCTTGATGTCGTAGTATACTCAACACCCGCTGAGGTACCACCAGTAATCATTGTATCAACTTCACCCGTAATTGTGCATTCATCAACAAGTATTGTTAGTAATTCGTTTCGTTTTGGCGCTAAATCATTTGAGTCTGGATCAGCGGTAACTTCAATATATGTTCCAGTAAAAGAATCGATAGTTGCAGTAAATGATATCTTACCTGTTGTAGGCTCAATAGTACCTGCATTATTTTCAACGATTACTTCAGTAGTTCCAGAACCCTTTACGATTTGAATCCTTCGAGCACCCGCAGAATCAACACGATCCCGAAGTTTACAGCCGGTATTACCGTTATGTACAAACTCAGTTGATGTTATAATCTGTGTACTAGAATTTGTATTATATATCGGAGAAGAATATGTCACGTCATACTTAGTTTCTGCTGTTGATACAGGCACAATGCGCTTCTTCATTTTAACACGAGTAACAGCGTTTAATACGGCTATACTAGTATCGTCAATTTTACTAGTCAAGTTTGAGTAACGGAATACACCATCAAATCTTTTTAGCTGGTCTGTATTATATGTTCGAATTGTTTCTCGTATAAGAGCAGCAACGGCATCACTAGAAAGTGCAGTAACGTTAGGGTTGTATTTAAAAAATACATCTAAATAAATATATGTGTACTGAGGATCTACAATAGCAGGCGTGATAGAAACAACATTTTTTGGTTTTAGGTACTGAGAAATAATTAATGTTTTATCTGCTGCGCTTAATACTTCTGAATCTTTAGGTTTAATAGAAATATAAACTCTTCCATAATCAGGTGGATCGTTATCTTCGCCACCCCATACTGCAATAGCATCAATATTAGCATAGTTATTCTGAATAATTGTTTTATAGTCATCAGGAGTAACTGCTCGATTCTGAGAAACAAACGACAGTGGTGCATTAAACTTAATTGATTCTAGATCTTCCTTAACAGAACCACCAGCTGCTTTTGTAACAACAGTAATAGTAACGTTAGTATTGCCCTGAATTGCACCAGATAAAGCAAATACTGCTGCGCCATTGGCTGCATCATTATTTGTTACCAATGTTTCTAATTGAATGATATTACCATTATCTAGTTTCTTACCAAGTACACCATCACCGAACTTAACCTCAAATAAACCTGTACGGCTTTCTTCGAGAAAGTACACCGCTGACGTTGATGTAACAGCGGTCACATTGACAGCAGAAGAAAAAGTTTCAGTTGCGTCATTTGAGTCAGAAGCTTTTATTTTTACTATAAGTTCCGATGTAACTGCATTATCAAATGGTATTACATAAGATTCTGCTGAAGCAGAATCATAGACGTATTCTGTGCTCTTGTAAGAACCTTGTAAAAATTTAATATTTGTAAAGATATACTTTCCGGCAGAGTCAATTGTAGTTGTTACAGTCCGATCATTAACAAATTTATATGATACGCCGTCAATAGTAGATGTAAATACCGTACCTCTAGTTAGTGTCAATGGTAAGTATGATCCGTCTTCTGCTAATACACCTGATGGATTATTTACTTCAATAGTAAGATAAGCAACGGCTGGATAAGAAGAACGAGGGGTATATCCAAGCATTTTAGCATGCGATACAACTGAAGGTCGTAATCTAGATGAATCTAAGAATGTTTCATTAATAGCAAAGTTAGCGTTAATTGCATTATAGTGTGTTACATAAGACATAACATCAAGCATAGAACTTAATGCTGAACCTTCAAAATTATAATCTTCGAAGGTTGTTTGCTGTTTCATGAATGATTTTAAGTCTGCTTTGATGGTATCGAAATCCATCTCTGAAACCTTAAGGCGGTTACTGTCTGACATTTATCTTAGCCTCTCAATGATGAATTCTATGTTTACTGTTGTGTTTTCTGGTGACAAAATCTGTACTTCTAAAACAAGGTTTAATGCGTTTCTATCTGATAGAGCAGTAATCTCTATATTTAACACCCGCACTCTAGGTTCATAATTTCTAAGAGTATTAATAATACGCATTTCCATTTCAGCTTCAATCACTGGATCAAAGTTTTCAAATAGAAATTCTGTTAAAGAACCACCAAAGTCTGGATCGAAAAACTTCTCTCCACGCCTTGTTAGCAATATGTTACGCACTGACTGTTTAACAGCTTCGACGTCACGCTTAATAGGAATATCACCTGTTACAGGATGCTTCTTAAAAGGGAAATCAAAGTCTGAGTACGGTTTTGTACGAGCTCTAATATTTGAAATTGCTGTTGTCATACTTCTATTTATACCTTAATTAGCGGAGACTGTGCTCGCCCCTGAAGTTAATGTGATCCCACATCCATACGCATCTCCAATTCTAGCTAATGCTAAACCATTTACAAATACATCTGGAGAACCAGAAGATAGTGTAGTTACATGTTCAGCACAAGATGGTGCTGGTACAGCCGGGTGTGAACTATTCGTATCAGTTACCCTATGAGCAGCCAGGCTTTCAATAAAAACATCAGCTGATGCGCTATCCGCAGTAGGAACTACTCCACATTCGTGTACTGATACAGCATCTGTTGTTCTACATGCTTTAGGCATATTATACTCCGAAACTTTCCCCGCATCCACATTGAGCAACTGCGTTAGGATTTAACACTTTGAGGTATGAACCTCCTAGTTCTTCTACATAATCAACAGTGCAACCAAATACAAACATCTCGGCCATAGGATCTAACCAAAGATTCTCTACCGTTGGTTCTTTATCGGTTACTCCCCATTCATATTGAAACCCAGAGCATCCCCCGCCTTTAACAGCAAGAGACACATTTGGTTTACCTACATTCTTAAGATATTCTTTAGCATTTTGTGTGACCTGTAAAAGCATCTATGCCATAATCCCTCTTAACCATGATGGAGCATTAGCAGATCTACCACCTGAACCCCAATATTTAGCGGATGCTAATGCAACTGTATTACCTGGAGAAATATCCACGTGCATACCAACTCCACCCATATAACCTGAACCAGCACCAATTGAAAGTGCACCTGCAGCTTTAGCAGCCGAAGCAAAAGCAGAAGCGTCGGCCACATTATTAACCATTGATAGCCGATTACCATTTTTATATAACCAAATGTCAGCGGCGTAACCATCATCGTGTCGGTGTGAGCCAACAGTTCCTGTTGTTGAGTCTTGGCCACCTGAGAAAATTACAACGTCTAATCCTGTGGCATTAGCAGCAGATACTAATATTTGTTCTAGTTGCGATACCAATGATAATCGACGTGTAGCCGCAGCATTTTGATATGTTACACTACCTGCCGTTGTAGTAATAGGAATATTATCTGTTGCCGAATTAATATTGGCAGGAGGTGTGACTGTAGATGTTACTGCTGAAGATGATTGATCTTTACGTGGCACAGTAACACCGCTCGCAGTCTGTCTTGAATATGAAGTCGAACCATCTGGTTCAACCACTGAATGCAATGGTGTTACAAGCTGCACATCGTTATCGTTATTCTCAGAAATATCTGGCTTAAATGTAGCGGTCTCATCATCAGTATAATCAATGAATGATGCGGGTGTTGCAGAAGCTCCTGATTTATTAAGATCAATTGTAGAACCTACAAGATCCATAGCACCAATAGAAGATACTTTAAATGTACCTGTGGCTGCTATATCAATATCTCCTTTAGAAGACATTTTAATATTACCTGAACTATGAATATCTAATATGCCATCTGTCTTAACATTAATATTGCCCTGTGAATCATGAAACGAATTACCAAACGTTTTTGTATATAAATTACCTTCAACAGTAGTGTACATATTAGCTTTTGTTTCTGCTGTGATATTACCGAACGATGATAGCGTAGTAGTGCCTTCAACTAAAGCATTTAAATTACCACCTACATTAATAGAAGCGTTATCAGTTACATTAATCTCAAGTTTTTGTGATGAATTATAGTGTGCTCCAGAGTGGACAACCATTGAACCATCAGGATGTATCTCAATAAAGGCTCCTGTACGGTGGTACACCTGTACCCGCTCGTGCCCGGGAGTGTCATCCATCTCTATCATATGGCCTGATTCCGAATGGAATACATGGTTATATGGATACTTTGCATTATACGGATCAACTGGTTCGGATCCTATAGGCTGTTTTAGTAATTCATTTGTTCCACGTGCACGTCTGGCTACATCTGACTCATCAATCCGTCTTGGAAATGTGCCAGTAGGATCAGCAAATCCATTCTCAGAGTTGGGTTTATTATTAGGAAATCCATGTACTGTACCCATTACTATTAGTGATTGCTGTTCTCTATCCATAAATTGAACTATTACCCAAGAGCCGGGAACAAGGAAAGGTGCTTCACCTAAACCTGAAGTTCCAGGTGAAGTAGTTGGATTCATCACTGGAGACCATGGCAAATCAGCTGTAGGAATATCATTAATTTTATCTGCGCTATGCATCCCAAAGATACGAACGCGTACCCTTCCCATTTGCTTTGGATCGTTTCGATCTTCTACTATTCCAAAATATAACATTATTGTGGTCCTGTACCTTTCAAGGCTTGAGGTCCTATTGATGACGGCCTCGATAATCCCTCACGCGCTAATTCCATTTCAACGATGTATTCACCATTTCTTAAGTAGTGACCTAAGGCTGTTATAACATGTCTGCCTGAGTTTAATTCATCTTCTAGATCTTCACCTTCTAGTGGAGGAGCATTTGCTAATATTTTCATATTAACACATTTTCCAACCTTAAGTTTTTCAGGATGAGAGTCTGCTACAGCCGAAATTCTAGTCATAGCACTTATACGATAATCAAAAGATTTTCTCTTAGTTTTTGCTAATGTGTCTAATTGAGTGTTTATTTCTGTAACACCTTCTGTTTCAAATGCAAGAGGATTGTGAAATTCTACTGATAGTGATGGTTTTAATAATCCAGATTCTAACCTTGTTTCATTTACTTCGTATTTTTTAAATGGATCTAGTTGTGAAAATGTATCTGCATGATCTGCATAATAAAAATTATTCTCGCTGTAATCTTTATTAGCGGTGTTTATTCTTATTACATTGTTAAGCAGAGCACCTCTAGATAATAAGGTACCGGTGTCCGACACTGATACTATATCATAATTATATAAAGCACCAATAGTCTCAGGGCTAAGTCTAGATCCCTGGCCAGTATCAACATCCTTACTATAATTTAAATGCTTTTTTAATTCAAATAACTCTTCGTCTGTTTCCTCAGTAAGAATTTTACCTAAAGATTTTAATACTGGTCCGTCGTCAAATAAATTTTCAAATAAATAGTATGGAGTTCCGTCATCACCAAACGTTGTATTTAATAAACTATTTATTGCAGAATATGGTTTTCCAAAGGGGAATACTATATTATGCGCTGATGAGGAAGGTGTCTGTATATCGATAGATTCATCAAAGAAATTAGTATGAATTTTCTGTATAATATCAGAAGCTAAACCTGAGTAAGATTTAGAAAACATTGAAACAGAATTAGTCAATGTTTTTGTAGACATCAATCGCATTTCTACACCTGCGGCTTCACCAAGTTTTTTAGAAATATTACCAGCCTGAGTACATGAGAAAGTTTTTTCTACTTCTACACCGGCTCTAATAAATTTTATGTAAACTTCTTCTTGACCAATAATTGGAAGTCTAGTCGTTAAGGCAGAGTTATCTGCAAATGTTAATGTTCCAACTATAAAAGGAGTATACAAATCTTCAAAAAGCTCTATCGCTATGACAAGACCACTGATATCTACTCTATCAGTCCTAGTAATAATATGTACTTCTAAGTCACGATATGCCTTTTGCATAGAGTCTCGAATATCACCGGACTCAGTGCTATAGCCTCCAAATAGACCTTTTTGTTCTCGCGTTAATGCCATTAGGCTTCTCTCATTGCTTTTTCAAAAGCTGATACTACTTTACCGATATGCTCCGGCTTAATAACTTTAATTCTTGAACGTGAAATATTATTATTGTTTTCTTGTTCATAATGGGTAACGGGACTTGTACCTGCTGTACGCTTACGAGTTCGCTCTAATGTACCATCATCTATATGATGGTCAGGACCATAAGCAGCTTTAACAATAGAAGTACATGCAATGGTATTACCTACCCTTGCAATATCAGCAGCTAATGTACTATTAGAAGCTGTAAGCGTAATTGATTCTCCAGCTGTTCTAAAATTAGCAGGTGATGTTTTATCTTGTTCTATTTGAATATAGCATAGCGTTGGAAATATTGCTTTAACTGTTCCAGTTGCATTTGATAGAGAACCACTTACTGTACCGCCAACAACAAACTTACTGAATGAGTCAATATCTGATTCGAATATTGCAGCTAAGCCTATGAATTTTTGTTCTACATAATCGCGCAAAGATGTAGAATCTTTAGGCCAATCACGCCAATAATTTTGAAGACCATCGTTAATAATAAAAAATATCCAATAGTATTCGGCTGTACCATATAGTTTTTGTGATACGTTATCCGGGCGTTCGCCGTCTTGAATATTATAATACGAATAAAAGGATGCATCATCTAAATTTTTAGATAAAATTGTAGAATATTGTGAAAGGTTTTTAATAGTTCTATTAGTACCACTGCCGTCAAAATCATATTCTATCTGTGCAAAATTGCTAAAGTACGCCATTAAAAACCTCCCTGTGCTATGTTCTCTTGTGTTAGTGGCATCAACTCTTGGAATGATAGTGTCATTGCTACTTCAACTGGTCGATTACCACTCTTAAAGAAAGACATAGTGTTTGGGTTATATACTATAGTTGTATTAGTTAGAGCCGATTCTGCAATCTTTGGTATGGCATGATCATCAATACTCCTAAATCCTATTGTAAATACTTCTGGAAATTTATACATTAAATCGTTTGCTGCAACTGTAGGATACATGCGTGTTCTAAAATATTTTATAATGTTAATAACCGCATCTGATTCGGCCTCAGACCTAGGTAAGAAATTAAATGTAAATCCGAATTGTCTTGCGTTAGGAGCTTTAAAAAACATAAACTCTTGTGGGTTTAATCCTGTTTGCTGTTTTTTAGCTCGGATAGCATCTATTGAAGCACCAATAGAGTTAGATCCTACTGCACCAAGAATACCTGCGGCCATTCCACCAATTTTAGCTGAAGCTAAGCCAACCACACCTTGAGCTGCTGTCCCAGCGAATGTAGACGCAACATCTTTAATATCTTCCATACTATAGTCACCAATGCCTCCTCCTTGACCTGCAGGTCCGCCACCACCCAAGGCGTCAACGCCTTGCTCTAATATTTTACCTAAAAATCCGGGTGCAGCACCTTCATATCTCATGATGTCTGCTACCTGGAATCCGGGAGGCATATATAAAGCGCACGATTTATTATCGACCTTTTGAACCACAGTTGCACCTTTTTTATATAAGGCTTTGTGTGCGGTGAATAATATAAAGGGAGTACCTTTATCAGCTATTTCAATAGGGTACCTTAACGGCCGCATGGCCAGTTGCTTATTGTTACGATTACGTGGCGGCATTATAAATAGCTCCATACAGTTTAGAAATACTACAGGACTATTTATATGCCCAGAATGACCTACAAAGGGAAATATCGCCCTAAAAACCGACAAAAATACAAGGGAGATCCTGATAAAGTTATTTATAGATCCTTATGGGAAAGAAATACGTTCAGATGGATCGATGCAAACCCTGATATTGTTGAATGGAACTCAGAAGAAGTAGTAATACCTTATAGATGCGATACAGATAAACGTATGCACAGATACTTTGTCGATGTATATTACAAGGATAAGAACGGTGCAACATATCTTGTAGAGATCAAACCTAGAAAAGAAACTATGCCTCCTAAAGTTACACGTAGATCGCGTAGAGCTATTACAGAAGCATTGACATATATTAAGAATCAATCTAAATGGAAGGCAGCAGAAGAATTTTGTGATAATCGTGGATGGCATTTTGTTATATGGCATGAAGATGTTCTTAAATCTATGGGCATAAAGATCCTGAAATAAGGTATAAATAGTAGTATGGAAAATTCATTGTTTCACAAATTAGAGATCGAAGCATACCGTAAAGGTCTGCGTGCTAGATCTGTCGAAGCTCGTCGCTGGTTCCGGGGTAAAACCAAGGAATTAGGTGGGACGAATCGACGGGCTCTATTAAGAGATCCCGCGCTCAAAAGTCAGAAGAGGCCTGAGCCTGGTGACATGTACATGTATTTTTACGATCCTAAACATCGTAAAACACTTCCATACTATGACGCTTTCCCTCTTACCCTTATGGTTGAGCCTACTAGAGATGGTTTCTATGGCTTAAATTTACATTATCTCTCACCAATGTTACGAGCAAAATTCCTTGACAAACTTATGGATACTGCAAATAATAAAAGGTTTGATGATAATACTAAACTTGGAATTAGCTATCAATTATTAAAATCAGTTGCTAAGTATCGTGAATTTCAACCATGTTTTAAACGTTACTTAACAAAAGGTATTGAAGGCAATGTTGTTAAAGTTGAACCGCCTGAGTGGGATATTGCTATATTCCTTCCAACCGAACAGTTCCGTGGCAAGAACAAGACCCATGTTTGGGGCGCATCGAAGAGGATGATATAAATGGCATTACCAGCAGGTATAGACACATTAAAGGCCACTATAGGCCGTAGAGGTGGATTGGCAAAAGGCAATAGATTTGCTTTGTACGTTACCCATCCAGGTAAGAAGCCATCACTACTTAATACAGACGTTGAAGGTATCCTTGGCAATGCAGCCCGCTCAGTAATTAGTGGTGGCAGTTTATCTCTAGGAAGCTTTATTGAAGATCCACGAGATATGTATTTGCTATGTGAATCAGTAACTATTCCAGGCAGACAGATTACAACTCAAGAACATTTTGTAGATATAAAAGCTGTAAAGAAACCGAATGGATACCTTAATGAAGATGTTAGTTTAGTTTTTCATCTTACAAATGATATGTACATTTGGAACTTTTTTAATACCTGGCAACAATTAATAATTAATCCATCTGGAAATAGAGCAGTATCGTTTTTAAATGATATAGGATCAGAAGTTCTTATTCAGGTTATGGGAAATACCGACTACATTCCAGTAAAAACAATTAAATTAAAAAATGCGTTTCCAACAACGCTATCTGCAATAGAACTTTCTAACACAGCAGAGAATCAAACACTTCGTTGCAGCATTCAGCTGTCTTATGAAGATTGGGAAGAAGTTGGAACACTAGACGGCTTTTCAAACCTGGCAGGCCGTGCAACAGATCTTATAAGTAACTCTGTTAATCTTGTAAGAAATATTGGCAAGAGTTTTTAAATTATTTTAGGAGTGATGTGAAATGGCTTTACCTAAGCTAAATACACCAAAATATAATCTCAATATCCCATCAACAGGTAAAGAGATTACTTATAGACCGTACTTAGTACGTGAAGAAAAAATTCTTATGATTGCGATGGAATCAGAAGATATAAAACAAATTGAAATTGCTTTACTTGATATTATTAGTGCATGCACTGACGAGTCTTGTAACACAGATAAAATGACACGATTTGATACCGAATATATCTTTTCGAAACTTAGATCTAAATCTGTAGGTGAAACTTCAGAAGTAGGTATTAAGTGTGAAAAATGTTCGCATGAAAATAAAGTTGTAGTAGAAATTGATGCAGTACAAGTTACAGAAAAACCAGATACGAAAATTGATTTAGCTGAAGGTACTGGAATTGTTATGAAATTTCCTTCTATGAAGGATTATAAAGAACTACAATCAATTGAAACAGATAGCGACGTTGATGCTATTTTTAATGTTATTATATCAAGCATTGAAAGCATATACCAAGGGGAAGATCTATTTCAAGCAAATGAACACACTAAGCAGGAACTTCACGATTTTGTTGATAGTTTAAATACTGTACAATTTAAGAAGATCCAACAGTTCATTAGTGATATGCCTCAAGCGTATATTAACGTGAAGTTTGATTGTGAGGAATGTAATCATTCGCATGATCATGATTTGAAAGGTATGGCAAATTTTTTCGGATAGCCCTTTCTCATAACAACCTGGTCAATTATTATAAGACAAATTTTAATATGATTCAACATCATAAGTATAGCTTAAACGAATTAGATATGATGTTACCTTGGGAAAGGGAGATTTACGTTGCCATGCTAGTTGATCATTTAAAAGAAGTAGAAGAACGAAGTAGAAAAAGGTAAACAAATGGCCGATATAACTTTAGCAGATGTGGTAAAAAGACTACGAGCAGAAGGAGACTTAAGTCGTAATTCTGGCACGCATTCTATTAAAAGCCTTAAGCAGATTCTGCTTGATGAACAAAAGGCAACTTTAGATGATAAAGAAGATCGGCGCGAAGATAGGCGCAATGCAGAAAAACAACTAGAAATATTAAGTGGCCTGAAGGGCGGAGGCGGATCAGGCGGCACAGATCCTGTGGTGAGCAAATCCAAAGGCGGCAAAGGCGGATTACTAGCTGGATTGGCTGGCGGAATGCTAGCAGGCATCGGTGTTGGCGGTGGAGCTCTTGCGGCTGGTATTGGTATTATGGCCGCCGGCGGTGGATACTTACTAAATGAAATAGGTGAGATGGATGCCGAAGCAATAAAGAAAAAAGTCGTAACATTAATATCGATCGGTGATAGTTTTAAAGACGAAGGCGATTGGGCTTTTGCGAAAAAAGGTGGAGCCTTTGCAATTGCAATGACTGGAATTGGTGCAGGTCTAATAGCATTCTCTTTAGGTGCTGGATTTGCTTCAGCAATTGAATATTTTACTGAAGGCTCAACATACGCACAATCTATTAAAGACAACGTTAAAATTCTAATGAGTATCAGTAAAGAAGTCGCTGGAGAAGGATCATTAGCTGATTTGGCCTTTATAGCCAAAGGTGGATCGTTCTTACTAGCAATGACCGGTATAGGATTAGGCCTCGGTGTATTTGGTGCAGGAACAGCCGCTGCAACTGCTGCAGATTTCATCTCAACTGAGGGATGGTCTCAACGGATTAAAGATTCTGTTGTAACTTTAATGTCTATTGAAGAAGAAGTTTCAGGTGAAAAGGGATCTAGTTTTATAGGGAAAAGCGCAAGGTTCTTATTAGCGATGACAGGCATAAGCGCTGGTTTAGTTGCATTTGGATTTGGTTCAGCAGTCGTCACAACATCAGAATCCCTTGCTAAGTTTACTGGACAAGAAGACTGGGCCCAAAAGGTTAAAGATAACATAACTACCCTTATGGGTATTGAAGATTCATTAGGAGGAAAAGCTGCAGCCTTTGGCGAGGCTGGAACATTCCTTGGTATAATGACTGGTATAGGTGCAGGACTTGCTGCATTTGGATTTGGCTCAACTGTAGTTGGAGTATCAGAGTCTCTTGCTAAGTTCACTGGCCAAGAAGATTGGGCCGGCACGGTAAAAAGTAATGTTAAGAAGCTTTTAAGTATTACCGACCTAGGCTTAGATGGCGATGGTGAAAACAGCAAAGCTGGGTTATTCGCAAAAGGCCTTGCCAAAATAGCCTTAGGTTTAACGGCCTTTGGTGTCGGTAGTTTTATTGGTACATTATCTAATGCAGCTTCATCAATTTTATCGCTATTTGGTGCAGACAAACCATTTGACCAAATCATGCAAGTATCTAAAGAGGCCGATCAGCTAACAAAAGGCGCCAATGCATTAGTAAAAATATCTGAAGCTTTAGATACATTTGCAAATATTAGAATATCAAAGGTACAATTAGATTTTAAAGACTTAGCTCTAAATTTAGCAGAAGCTATACCATTTCTTACGGCATTAGCCACCGGAGGAGCGATAGACGTAAGCTGGTTACCAACAGGTAAAACAAGTTTTGGTCCTGAAGGTAAAGGTGGACTTCTTAACCCAGATCTAAGGTTAGACGAATTAACTACTGCAATATCAAAAATTAACTATGTTTTAAGTGGCGGCAAAGGTACTAATCCATTAACAGTCAAACAAATAAAAAAGCAAGCAGCAGCAACAAGCGTTGCGATAAGCGAGGCCCAAATAATGGCTGATAAAGCAATTGCCGACGGTTCAATTGGTAGTACTGTTATAACTGGTAATGGTTCTACAGACCAATCCACAACTGTTACTAATTCGAATACCTATATAAATCCAAAAGGTGGACGCTCAAAAATGTTTGAAAGATTCGGCCCACCAAATATTCAAAGATTAACTCCGGAAGCTTATTACGATTTAAATTAAAAAAAGGGGAGCAATTAAGCTCCCCTTTTTCGTTGGTGATGGTTAGTAATTTAACCAGCAGCAAGTTTGTTAAAGTATGATAATGAGTCATCATCATCTACTGCGTCTGCAACTTGTGGTGCAAAGCTAGGTTGTTGCGGAGCAGGCTCTGCAACTTCACGATGCATTGGAGCAGATACAGTTTCATCAAGAGATACAGACTCAGCTGTAGTCATGACGGCACCTTCTTCACCAAGTACACGATTCAATTTAGCTTTAAGTTCTTCATAGGTTTTGAAGTTCTTAGGATCAACGATCTCTGACAAGCTGTACAGAGTATTGTAGACAGACTCAAGTTTAGTATCATCTTCAGACAATGCTTTTTGAGCAGCAAACTCAGACTTATCATAGTTGCGATAACCAGCAACCTGTTGAATCTTAAGTTTGAAGTCAGCGCCTTCCCAGAAGTCATACGGATTAACCGGAGTTTCATCTTGGAATTGTGGCTGCATTACATCCATAATCTTATCAAAGATCTTCTTACCGAATGTGTACAAGAAAGTCTTGCCATCATTCGAAGGATTAGATGGATCAGATACGATCATGATATTAGACACGTAGTGCAAGCGACGCTTACGATTACGAGCAATCTCTTTATCTTCATCACGACCAGAGTTCCATAGAACGCTGTTCATTTCAGACACAGGATCATCTTTACCAATAGTAGTCAAAGAGTTTTCGATGTACCATTGACCAGTTGGTCCTTTAAAACCGTGATCCCAGTAACGAACCCATGGGAGTTCTTCACCTTCAGGAGCAGGTAGAAAACGAATAACAGCATAACCGTTACCAGCTTTATCTACTGTTGGTTTCCAGAAGCGATCATCAGCATATGAAGCTTTTTGACCACCGCCGACAGCTTCCGCTGCTTTGGTTAGAGACGCGATATCAGCACGATTTCGTTTTAGATTTGCAAAAGACATATTGTATTCCTTATATTACAGTGTATGTTTGTATGATTTGATATGTACTATTATAACACATATCGCCTAGGATGTAAACACTTTAAATACGATTTTTTTCATTTTTTCGACATTTACATTCATTAGCAAGCTATATTTCCGGATCTTGCGTGACACATCTGGCCACAGTATAGGATCCGAAACCTTCTTGTCCGCCCTACCCATAAAGTTAGTTAACTTATTTAGAATAACCACCGACTCTATATTTATATCGCCAGAAAGGTAGGATTCAACAACCTTTGGATATTGGTTGCCGATTTCAAACAGCTGATCAAAACTATCAACGTTCACTTTATCAAGATCTAGTTGAAAGTTATATCCCAGGGACTCTGTTCTTTTTTGCCAATCACGATATACTTGTTCATTGCCAAGCATATCGCCAACCCAATTATTGTCTGCAACAAAGTGTGCA
>Ga0209092_10003321_pt1 | contig 14044 bp, 17 predicted proteins | sample FraStrMetagenome_FD_187446 | JGI IMG/M metagenome (GOLD analysis project Ga0209092, IMG submission 187446) | Marine eukaryotic phytoplankton communities from Arctic Ocean - Fram Strait ARC3M Metagenome (SPAdes) (version 2) | ecosystem: Environmental > Aquatic > Marine > Oceanic | place: Fram...
GTTGCTCAGGCGAGTATGTTTCCATAGTGCCGTCACCTTCGTACTCGTAGTCATCCATCTCTTCGTCATCCATCTCTTCGAACACATCATCGTTCTCACAATCTTGTTCGTGATTGAATAACACTTTTGTAAAGTCTACGTCTTGTCCTTTGAACGGGCCTGTCTCATGCTCTTCTGGCAAACATGCCCATGCACAACTTTGACAGCACAGTTCTGCCCAACCAACATACCAACCTTCATCAGTTAGACGCTCTTGTAACTTTCTAAATCCGTTCATATTATTCTCCGTACCATACGCTAATTAGTCCTGATTGATTTTCAAACACTGTACCATCTGACCCTTGTTCAAACACAAAGTCGTATAAATTAGGAGTAACTGATCCTTCATGGAACTGTACCATGTCAGTTATGCCATCATCATTCAGGTCTACTAATAGCCCTGTTGATTTATATTTAAGGCAGTAACCTGTTGACTCGTCGCATACTTCCTTCTCGCTGAGTTTAGGTAGTTGGTTATGTGCTTCCTTAATGAGCATGCCTTCTTTGTTGTTAATATATACATCCGGCTCGTATCCATAACCAGTGCCGCCACTAACCCACAAGTCCATGTAACCATCGTTATTAAGATCAACTGTTTGTTTATGTGTGCCGCCGCCTGCCCATAAGGCATTCTCAAATGGGGTGTCAGCTAGTACAATGTTGCCGTCTACAAAAGAGAATGCTGTTACAACTGTGCCGCCTACAAACTCTGTATCGCATCCGTACTCTTTATTTGCATCAAATACTTCGCCTTCAGGTAATGTTGTTACTGCGGCCCATGCAAGTACTAACGGCTCGCTGTCCGGAGTAGGCCACCATAGTTCAAAGTGGTCCCATGCCATGCCACCGAAGTAATAGTTACCGTTAAGTGTGACGATCTCTTTACGCATGCACCAAGTATCGACTCCCTCTGAGCCTTTCCAGTCAATGCATCCAATCTCTTTGCAATGATCAAATTCATCAATTTTTGTTACCTGACCGGCAGTAATATCGTATACGCCAAATCCGTGTCCGCCGCCACCAAATGTGTAGTTGGCAGTTGAGGACTTAATCTCACCAAACGGTGCGTGATTTTCTGTATCAACTGTTGTTAAGTAGTTCCACTGTGACAGTTCTTTAGTAGCATCGTTATTGCTGTATTCCTCGCTAACATTATCCCACTTTTGGCCATTGTTCCTGTATGCATAAACATCTTCTTGCTGGAAGGTTGGTTCCCAATAGCCATACAGTAGGTCCCATCCATAGCTTTGGTTAGGAAGTACTGCTTGCCCTTGCGCCCATATAGGTGTCTCACCTAGTGTGTTCATGTTGTATTGATTGTTAAAGTCAGGAGTTAATACACCCTGATACGAAAAGTGGTTACTAAAATCGTCTGAACGAGTTCGTCTAAAGTCATCACGTGAAATAATATATGTAATATGCGGTAAGCCAATGCCTGCACTAGTATCTTCTAATGCTGTAATGTTACCAATTATGCCACCCATCTCGCCGCCAAGCTGTACATGATTCTTGCCAAATACGTCAATGTTGTTAACTTCGTATGACCCATCTCGCTGACTAAGCAATGCAATCATTGTGTTCGGCGTCGACTCATCGTGTACTACGTCTGGGCTAGTGTTAGGATGATTGAGGTCTCCGCATAGAACAAATGCTAGTATGTCTTTTCTGTCATCATTGTTTAAGTCTAAGAACATTACTTGTTGTATATTAGATAATGTACAATTTGGTAGATCTAACTCAGCTATTGCATTCTCAATAGTAAAGTCAGGAATAGAGCTAAACTCAACATCAAATGATGGAGTAGATGGTGGAGGTGTGGTTGTTGTGGTTGTTGTGGTTACTGCTGGAGGAGTAATGACAGGTGATCCGCCGCCACCACCGCCGCCACATCCTACAAGGAATACTGAACAAAGAACTGTTAAATTAAATTGACCTATAAATCTCATACTTTTCTACTCTAAGTTATTATACATTAAGTAGTATTATACAGGATATATAGGCCGAAGTCAATCGTACTAATATGTTACATTTCAACGACTTAGCTAGATAGTATTGTGCTTAAACTGGTCTGCCATAGGGAATATCTTAGCAATAACGTCTGCTACTGCATGTGCTAATTCCATATGCTCTAGCTGTGTACCATTTGCGCCACGTAATTCAATGTAGTGAATCCAACTACGCAATGTGCCGTTTACATATAATCTACTTACTGTGTTACCTTCCGGTAGTACTGCTCTAGCTTGTTCTTTAGCAATACCTTTCTTAATAGCCCAATTGTACAGCTCTTTAGTAGCACGAATATGCGCTGTTTGCTTCATATTCCATTCCTCTCCGATACGGCGTTGATCTTCATCAAGCCTATCAAGCGGAACACTATTCTGTCTGTTAACAGGATCCTGTAATCGTGCATCTCTGGTAACTAGCTCTAAATCTTTAACAGGATCAGCATAACGTTGACTGTACTCCTGGAAACTAAAACTTCTGTGACGTAATAGTTGTCTTCCAATATCCCTAGTTGTTTCTATTTCTAAACACACGGAAACCATTTCGAGTGGGCTCCAGTGTTTGTGCTTCATTAGATACTTAACAAGTTTTTCGTTTGTATCTTTATTGTGTTGGTTATCGGGATTGCTTACTCTTGCGCAGTACGCGACCAAATCTAACAGATCATGCGATACTTCGAAATTCTCAGTTCCTACCGTAGGGGTCTGACTGTAACTAATTATTTTTGCTTTCATTTTCTTCCTCTGATTATATTCCTGCCGCTTGGCAAGTGCTTTTAATTTCCCTAACTTCTTCTTTGTTTTTATTAAACAATGCCATCCAAAACGGAGCATCAATTACATGCTCGATCATCTTAACATGCTCGTCATTGAATCTAATAAGTAGGTCGCCACCTGTGCCTGACAAGTATAATAACCAAGGTGATATCTTTGCACTTCTAATATCGTAAACACCTCTAGAAGCTGTTACTTCCTTAAAGTAGTTCTGCCATGGTTGGTTATTCTCATCTCCCCACTTAGCTAAGTACATTATGTTACGCTCTAATGCTCGCATGCCACTTTCCTTCTTAACATACATTAACAGGTACTCATCATAGACTGCATCAGTAGACCAGTCCTTTAATTTCTTACCTTCCTTGATTAACCACTCTGCAAACTTCTCAGGATCTAAGTATTCGTTGCGTATGCAACTTCTACCAAACTTAACAAAGCCTTCGTAATACTGACTTGTAATAAAATCTTCAATACTCTTAGACTTACTTGCGGCTGTATTTAATTCGTAAAACATCTGGAAGACTCTGTAACCAAGTCTAACATGCGTCATTTCTTTGTCTGCAAACCTGCGTTTCTTAACACACATATGAACTCCGAGAGTACGTTCACTCTTAAAGTTCTTACCGCACCATTTACAGGTGTTATTTTCCGAAGATGTCTTTAATTGATTTGTCATCGTGTCCGTGGTCTTTAGCAAACTCTTTAAGTTCGTCTTTTGTGTTAATCGTAAATAGTATCTCTATCTCGTCATGTTTCATGTGAGGATAGATTTCACTAAGCATAGTCCTAACTTTATCTTTCTTCTTTTTACTGTTGGGCGGTTTTAAGTAAGGATGAAATTGTATCTTACCTACACCTGCCGCACTTAACAACAACCATTGTAATTCAGGGTGTTTGCTTACTTCACTAAAGTCCTTGTTAACAAGTTCGTTAGTCATGTAAATGTAATGTGCGGCATCCTTGCCTTGTACACTACTTGCATACCGCATCATCATCCATGCACTAAATGCTTTCTTTTGCTCTGGACTTAGTCTATTATAAAAGCCTCGGTCACGTTTGTCAAGTGCGGCCATAATATCCTTTAACGGTATTGCTGGTGCTTTTTTAGCCATTTTTAAATGTCTCGTAGATTTTAATAAAGTGTGTCTCGCCTTTAGCAACGTTAGCTAGCCACGATGAATCAGCTGAATCATCTGCACTGTCGCTAACATACTTGTAGCACCTAAAGTCAACTCCTTGTTGTACACACGCTTTTGCAATAGCAAATGCTTCCATGTCAACAACATGCGCAGGGTGCTTTAAGTCTGGGTCTGTAACAAAGTTATCGCCTGTGCTACATGTATGACCAATACCTAATGAAATAGTAATTGGGTCTTTGGGTAGCATTACTTCAATTGCGGGAGGGCATTCACCTTTATCTCGCTCAACAAAGTTTTTCATTTCGTGGCAGCCTGAGTTTAGTAGTATGCCGCCTGCTGTTCCAAAATTCCATACACGCTTAGGATCGTACCGTTCAATTAGTTTAGCCGCAGTTAATGCGGCATTAATCTTACCGACACCTGTAAAGAATACATTGTCCCACTTTGCCATGTGTGGTGCTTCAGCCTCTAAAGCCATTATGATTATATCGTTAAATTTATTCATTCGTTTACTTCCAAGACACTAAATGTGTCTATGCCACAATAGTCTGTTAGTTTAGCAGTTCCTTGCAGGAAAGTCAAGTCTATTACGCAGGCATAATTTATATCAAACCCGCCTGCTTGTTTAATTAACTCTACCATAGCATTAGCAGTTCCACCTGTAGCACTCACGTCATCTATGATGCAAATTCTATCAGTGTATTCAAACTTAACACTGTCTAACATTTCAAGTGTTTCGCTACCGTACTCTAATATATACGAATACGTCTTTACTTTGCCTGGTAATTTACCTGGCTTACGAACAATGTGTAATGGAATACCTAGTGCTAGTGCAACTGGAGCACCCCATAAAAATCCACGTGCATCTGGTGCAACAATTTGTGTTGCCCTGACACTCCTGCAATATGCGACCATCTTATCTACAGTGTATTGAAACGCTTTAGGATCTTCAAGTATGCTTGATATATCTTTAAACATGACTCCGTCAATTGGGAAGTCAGGTACAGTACGGAGTATTTTAGTTAGGTCCATAAAGATCTAATTGCTCCCATGGTAGATCTAGCTTGCCAAAGTGGCCATAATTCGTTGTGCGTGTTAGGTCTAGCTGGAACAAATTAAACCTATCAATGATACCTTTCGGTGTTAGGTCAACATTATTTGTTAACCATTCTGCAATATCTGCTCTAACTTGTCCATCTGCATAAACATAAACACTAGTAGGTTCTTTAACACCTATTGCATAACTTAGCTGTACAGTACAATTGTCTGCTTTACCGCTCGCTACAATGTTCTTAGCTAGATAACGAGTCATGTATGCCGCACTTCTATCAACCTTAGTGCAATCTTTACCACTGAACGCTCCGCCACCGTGTGGGGCATATCCGCCGTATGTATCTACAATAATCTTACGACCTGTTACACCTGTATCGCCATCCGGTCCGCCAATTACAAATCTGCCTGTAGGATTAATTAGGAATTCAGTTTGGCTTAGATTGTAATCATCGCCGAGTTCTTCTCTAATAATGATTTCAACATTGTCTCTGACCATTTGTGTGCTTACATCATCACTATGCTGTGTGCTACATACAATAGTCTTAATACCAGTTGGCTTGCCGACGCTGTCGTATGTCATGGTTACTTGTGCCTTACTATCAGGGCCTAACCATTCTTCTGCACCACGTCTTTCTGTTGCTAGTCTTTTTAGAATCTTGTGACTGTAGTAAATTGCACTAGGCATTAAATCAGGTGTTTCGTTACATGCATAGCCAAACATAAGCCCTTGGTCGCCTGCGCCAAAATCGTCTGTTCCTAATGCAATGTCTGCGCTTTGCGCATGTAGTTTGTTAACTACTTCTAAATTAGCCCAATGGAACCCGTCTTGCTCGTAGCCAATGTTTTTTACTACTTGCCTAACTATAGATTCAACTGTTGCATCGTCAATGGGTGTATCACGCTTATATTCGCCTGCTACTATAACAGCGTTAGTTGTTACTAATGTTTCAACTGCCGCTCTATGAGTTTCGTTGCCGTTAATAATTGCATTAGCAATTGTATCTGAGATAAGATCACTAATCTTATCCGGGTGTCCTTCGCTTACGCTTTCGCTTGTAAATTCATACATATATTAATCCTTATTTAAATTGTTCTTGATTGTTACAGCCCATTTGTCAGCATCACCTTCGTTCCACCATTCTGTGCTAGTGATTTCGATATCTACTGATCCGGGATCCGGGTTCTCAAAAACTTTGTTTGTGTCTTCAAATCTGCCTTCTGTGATTGTATTCATCCAAATTATATAGTCTGCGTCGAACTCTTTTCTTAAACTATTAGTCGGACAAACGAAATCTGCAATAGCATATTTACCATCAGCGATCGCAGTACTAGTCAGATTCTTCATCCTTGTCATTTGGCGTTTTCTGCCGTCATCGCTAAAGTCCCAATCATCAAACTCTTTGCGTATAGCATCAGCGTTAAACCATGATGCATTTCCTAACTGTACTAATAACCGTTCTGCTAGGAATGTTTTACCTGCCCCGGGTAATCCACATATTAAGATTCTTTTACTCGATGTTATCATCCTTGACAATCGTACCAGTCGTCGAACGCTTCTTTAAGATTTTTAGTCTCTGAAAAATCGTATGTAATGTATAGATCACTTTGTTCATGATACTCGGTTATTGCATATCCAACCCAAGCATTGTATGACTTACCGATTGTATCAGCATAGTCAAAGTCTGGCTGTAATGGCTCTCTGTCGTACCAGTAAGATTCGATGATATTTGCTAGGTCAGTTTCAACTATACCTATTTGCAATAACTCTGGATCAAAGTCGCAGTTGTTTGTTTCAACATAAATATCGCCAAACCCGCCCTTCTCTGAACTATGAAACATCATAACAGGCTTCGATGCTGGCTCTGTTATATCCGGGGGACGTATATGTTGCGTAAAGCATTCTCTACTATACACTTGTGCAGGATAGTCGTACTGCCCGATTTCTTCTAGCTCAGTGTACATGTCGACACTGTAGTCGTGTTCGCAATCTTCGATCCACTGTATAGCACCATCAGTATATTCAGCATCGTCGTGCAATTGTATTTCAGTTACAGTGAACTGGTTATCATCGTACGGACCATTAAGGTGTTCGAGATCATCGCATTCGTTCCATGCACAAAACTCTTTAGTTACACGTGGCACATCGTCAAATTTCTGCTCATCTTCCCATTCGAAATTAATAATAGATTCAACTAAGTCTTCTCTGTCAGCTTCGTTGCTCTCAAATTTATCTTGCCAGTAGTCTACATACTGTGGCTCAATCTCACCTACAGTAAGTTCGCCTCCATATCTGCCTGTGTTAATTTTAAAATATCGTTTCATAGTAGTTCTCCAAATTCAAGATCCTTGACCTTGTTAGCTTCTTTTACAAACAGAGCGCACCTAGGCTCCGGTTTGTCCTCTAATGGAATCACTAGTATGTGTCCATTTTTAAGTCTAGGGAAATACCATTTTACATCTTGGTAAACATTTGTAATTTGTATTTCGAGGTTGTCTGGTATGCCATTACGCATCGGATTAAATACAGGAGTCTTAAAGCCTCTATTATTTAGGCTTGCAAGTGAAATAACTTCTACGCTACCGAAGTCTTCGTCGCTTGTTACAATACTCCAATCCATGGGCATTTGTAATTTATGGTCGCCTATTTGTAAGCATATTGCCGGAGCATGAAAGCTCTCTAAGAATATGAGTGGCAGGAAATAGTAGTCCTTATAATCTGGATCACTAGTATCAAACACACAATAGCGTAAATCTTCTACTTCATCCGGTACGGTATCTAGCTCATATACCGAATTGTCAACTGTTAATATTTTCATTTATATTCCACCTTGGTTACCGAGTACCTAAATTTTTGTTCTGCGTAAAATTGTTTACGTTTTGTTAGATGTCTCTTACTATACTTTAGATTACTCGTTAAGTCAATCACTTTTAGATAATCTTTATCTTCTGCTTTACGAATTCCTCTGCCTATCGACTGTATTACCCTTACAAAACTCTTACCTGGCTCTAAAAGAACTAAGTTAAAAATTCTGGGTATGTTAATACCTACTGCCGCTACACCATATGTAGCAACAATTACCTTATTGTCTGCATCACTAATGTCTGCATACTCTTCTTGCCTATTAGTAGTTTTCATTTTGCCACTAATAAACACCCAATCATCATTTGTTTCTGCTAACATTTCGCCTGTTGCGATTCTATCTATTAGTACTAGTGTGTTTCCGGATACCGATAATCCGCTGATAATTGAACTGATTTGTTCTATTCTGACTGGATCTGTTACCAGCCATTTTAGCTCTTGCGCATAACCTGCAAAGCCAAGTTGACCATCTTGCATCTGGAGTATTTCAATATCCAAGTCTGCTAGTACGCCCATGTCTTGCAATTCTTTACTGCTTAGTTCGCCTACAACAGGACCTAAGCAACATGTACACGCTACTGCTTCGTGTTCGTCTTTGGGAATAGTTCCTGTTAGTCCCCAACGTACAGGTACGTTAGAGAACACACTGCTTAGAAGGTCTCTAAGCACGTCTGCTTTTGCTTTGTGTACTTCGTCTACCATTATGCATACAACACCCTCTAAAAACTCTTCAATATCGATGGGTGCTTCGCCCTTCTTTGATTTCTTAGATAGCACTGATAAACTTTGCCAAGTACAAATGGTATGTGTCTTTGTGTATTCTTTTCTATCGCCGAATAGTACTCCAACATCTAAACCTAAATTCTTGTAATCTCTTTCTGTTTGCACTACCAAGTCTTTGTTTGGTACGATTACTATTGTGCGACCATACTTCTCACACTTGTGACTTAGTACGGCTGTAATAAGTGTTTTACCTGCTCCTGTGGCTACTTGCTGTAAACACTGTGGATTCTGTAAGAACTTATTAATAACTGTTACCTGATAGTCACGTAGCAGGACCGGCATTCCCTCTGCAGGGTGTTTAGCTGGCCATGCCACGTGTTCATAATCAGTTGAAGTAACATCCTCAAACTCTAATGTAAAAGGTTGCCTCTGATCATCTACTACTACTTCATATCCACTTTCGGTTATAAGTGGTAGCAAACGATCTAGTAAATTTAGATAAGTTCTTCCGCCAACATCGCAGAACCTTACACACCCGTCCCATCGACCTAACTTGTAGGCTGGCATATGGAATGCATAGGGCAAGAAGTATTTGGACGCATCCGAAATCTTCCTGCGAGTCTTAACGTCTAGTCCAACAAACTTTACGTTTACTTCGTCTCTTATTTCTAAAGTTACTTTAGGCATAGTCTATTATAGTCTACTTATACGTTAGTGTCAAGAAAATGTTTCTACCACCTGCATCATAACCGGGAATCACTTCGACTTCTTTGTCGAATAAATTCTGTACAGTTAGATCAAGTTTAAGACCGTTACTCCATTCATCTAAGCCAATAACAAAGTCTACTGACTCTAGATCATTTAACTCAGTACCACTTATTGGATCGATTCCTCGTTCCAGCTGTGTAGTATAAACAAGCTCTGTGGTGAACTTATTAAAACTCGCAAAGTATGAGAGTCTGCTTTTCCATTCTGCTACCCTAGGCTGATCGCTGTCTGTAAATCTAACCATTACATTGATTGAACCATACGGAACAGCAAATATATCCAGGTATCTTACACCCGATGTATCGTAACTACCTGTGTTAACATACTGTGAATTAACATAGTCATAGTCGATGTTTTCATCAAACGCATAGTTAAAGTAACTGAATGCTTTATAGCCAACTTCAAATCCTAGACCTTCTTCGGGCTTTAAATTTGGATTAGCTTGTACCCACGAGTCGCCTTTTAGCTGATACAACGTAGGGTTACGATATGTAGTACCTACACTTACATAGAAGTCCTCAGTTGTATAACCGCCCCTATACACTATTGTATCCTCGGAAGCTCTTAAACCTAACTGTAGTCTCTCTTTGAATGTAACAGATGTATAAACACTAGACTCAGCATTCTCATCACCTGCATACTTCTCTTTACTGTATGTTGCGCCTGCAATAACGTTAACTGCGTTAGACAGTTGTACGTTATCCTTAACGTCTGCATACATACGCTCTGCTTTACTTGCGTAAGTAAGCGCACCTTCAGTGAAGTACTCAGACTCGTTACTGCTGTAACCTACTGTAAAGTTATCGTTACGAACACTAATGTCTTTCTTTGTACCATCTTGCGTACAATCGTTGGACGTAGAAAAAGCTGGAGTGTAACAGTTGTCATAATCATATTCGTAGTCAACGTGGTTAGCCGCTACTGTTATGTTATTACCGAATGTTTTAACAAACTTAATTGTTTGGTTTTCATAATCATCGTCTTCTGTGTTGTCGTTACGCACACTGCCGTTATTTACTTTAAACGTACTAATGTTTAATGCATCAAACACAGACACACTTGTTAATGTGTGTTGCTCGCCTACTCTAACTGTTGCACCTGTCTCAATCCTGTCGGTTAAGAACACGGTCCCACCTACACTCCCTGACCCAAACATTACACTGTTAGCACCGTTAACTACTTTTACATTCTCTGATCCAGTAGTTAAATCATGCGCAAAGTCATACCATCCATTTCCTGCATCATTAGCTGGGACACCATTCTTAAATACCGTAGTATGAATTGTTTGTGTTCCTCGCTCCGTGAATCCTGCAAAGCCGCCATAGCCCCCGGGCAAGTATGATACTGCTGGCATTATTGTTTCAATAATAGAAAAGTCCTGACTTACGTCTGTTTCTGTTTCTGTTATCTCCGAACCAATAACTACAATTGTTTCAATGTAATCGCTCGGTGTGTTCCAATCACTTGATTGTTGCATGTATTCGTCGTCTGCTACCGCAGTGTTGATTAACAATGCGCTAAGTAACGATACTGCGAATACTTTATTTCCTATCTTCATTCTTTCTCCATATTATAATTAAAAAAACTCTCCCCTACGTCATGTAAGGGGAGAGGTTCGAAGCGCCTAAGCAGTTCTGTGTGGGAGTATTTACATACCCAAACGCTTCATACAAGTGCTCTCGGCTAGTGATTTCCACGTATCCGGAGACATTTGTTTCAGGTCAGCAATCTTGAGAACCATTCTTAACGAAATCTCTCTAAGTCTTGCTTCTTTCTCATGCATAAAGTCTACGACTTCTGCATTGCCTTCGTCACCGAACTTGTATTCGTCTAGCATGCCGTCCTTAACAATCTGGTTGATTCTTAAGAAACGATCATTCACGCTATCCATTTCCAAGTCCATGTAGTGACATCTGGACATAAGTGCCGCTAAGTGGTCTTGTATCTTCTTACTGCGAACGTTTTCAAAGTTCACGTTAGTAATAAAGATGCAACCTCCTGAGAATTCAAACCTATCCGGAATGCCTTCTCTTCGTAAAGCAACACTTTCTGACTTCCAGCTAATTGTTCTCTTTTTACCTGAGTCCAATACAGCCTTTAGCATGTTCAAGCATACCTCGTCAAACAAGATGCTATCACAATCATCAAACACGAGTATGTCACCCTTGCTTGAATTATTATACAATGTTTGGTATAAACCAATTGGGGTCATTGCACCCTTTACTACTTCTGTTCTCGGTGGACGACCAGCAAGTTTAGTTTCTGCATCGTACATATCGAGTATAGTTTCTACACCATAGCTCTTACCAACACCTGGAGGACCACTTACTATAAGTCCCCTTACTACACCATTAGCAACTGCATCTGTCATTTGATCCAATATATCAAAACGCTCTCTGATACGGATCATTGCTTCTTCATCAGTTTCCACTGGCTTAGTCTCAATAGTAGGTGAAGTAGCAACAAATTCTGCGCCATCTTCTCCTAAAGGTTCAACACTAGCTAGTGTCGGTACAACAACACGGATCGAAGTTCTTTCTGGACCTAATAATGCAGATGCATTAACAGTCACAAAATAGCCTTTCTTGCCTTGCTGAGTTGGTTTAACCAAAGGAAACACTCCTTCGATTGGTTGGTTACGATATATTCCATCATTTATTTTTACAAAGTTTGACATAATTGAGCCCTCCCACAGGCATTATTTTTAAACAATATAAGTATTATACAGTAATATTCTAGCATGTCAACCTTAAACAAGGCCTACTAGCTTTAAAACAAGTACAACACCTAACACATAAACAAACATATTAAACAACGAGTCTTGCTTTGCAATGCCGCCAAATACTTTTACTATAAAATATAATGGTATCAACGCTATTAGTAAACTCATTTTCTTTGTTCCTTTGTTTGCTTTATATGTATATTATACAGCAAAAAGGTCAAATGTCAACTAAAAAAACTTATATAAATCAAGCACTTACAGCAACCTGCCAACTTGCAAACTGTAAGTTGATAATATCTGTTGCTATATGTGGGGTGGGATTGTGGAGTTTGTACATAGCATAGTCTGCGTTAGAATTGAATTCTGCCCAAACCTTAGTAACTTCGCATGCCATGTACAGGTCTGTTTCGTTAGCAACTATTATGTTAAACTGTATACCAGTTGCTTCTTTCCATTCGTGTACTTCTAGCTTAAAAGACTCTAATGCAAGAATAAAATCGCCGCCTAAACGATCATGCCCGTAGTAGTCCCTGTTGAACTTAGCCAACGGTACCTTAATCAATTACAATATCTTCCATTCCGGCTGTGCGTAACTTTGTGATATGTCCAATCTGCCATTGCTTAACATCTAGGCCTTTAAGTATGCCTAAGTATCTGTTACGCAACAATGCAAACTGATTAACTAAGTGTGTTAGATCAATAACACTGTCCTCACCATCGACATATTTCTCTGCATCTCTACTAGTGAGCTGTCGATTATATGTCTCAAAGAACTTCCTAAACACTATGCTACGTTCCTTTCTTAAGGATATATTTAAGTGTTCAAGAATCGCTTCGATCTCCTGTAACTGACCGAAGCGGTTCTCTGTGATTCCAGGCAGGGAGGAACTGGCTTTCTCCAGGCTCCCTTTTATTCTAACTTCATATTTGGCACTTTCGAGTTCCGTTTCAAAGTGACCTATAGCTCCAATAATCTCGCTAAGGTCTCCTACTACTCTATTATACCAAGCACTCATTAGTAATCCCCGTACTCGTCGTCATCATCGTCGTCAACTGAACTGATTTGAAAATGAGACACAATAGCATTCTTCATTACTGCATCAAAGTCATCCAAATGATCTTCAATTGATATAATGTCAGCATTGTCGTCAAACGTCCTAACAATAGCTTCTGAAGCTTGGATTCGATCTTTCTTTGGAACAAATAACTTTACGCTATCCCATAGCTCGTGTAAAAACGTAATATCATGACTCATTTTCTAAATCCCCTTCATGCTCGTTTAGATCTGCGGCATCTATATCACCAACGTCTATTGCTTCTGCTTCTGGATTCCTATCCCATTCGTCGATAATAACTTGAAGTTTCTCTCCAGTCCAGCCTTTCCTGAACTCCTTGATCTCTTCGCCTGTTACTGGCGATACATAGGATAGCTTGTTACCTACTTTTGCAAGTAGACCTTTAGCTTCTAACATATCTACCAAACCGCTATATGGGTCCATACCGCTCTCATACGGGATCTTAATCTGTACACCTTCGAATGGCTTACTGTAACGTGACTTCACAACTTTACATGCGGCACGGATGCCTTGTACAGTTGAGACTTTGTTACCATCTAAGTCTTCCTTGAGTTTAAGTTTACGCATTGCAACTACAATACTTGATGCATAGATAAAGCCCTGACCACCTGAGATTTTATCATCTGGGTCAAACATATCCTGTGATGCATAAGTGTGATTAGTTGCAACAATACCTACTGGGAACGGCGCAATCTGATTAACCATATTACGAACAAGTGCTGTAAGTGCTTTAGGCTTTCTACCCATATCACCTTTCATATCACCTTTTTCAAACTGATTCACATCAGTTGGTGTTAACAACATACCCAAGCTATCTATAACAAATAGTAGTTTAGGCATTTCTTCGTAAGGAAGATCGCTGTAGTTCGTTTTATAGTCTTTCATAA
>Ga0209092_10003322_pt1 | contig 14044 bp, 11 predicted proteins | sample FraStrMetagenome_FD_187446 | JGI IMG/M metagenome (GOLD analysis project Ga0209092, IMG submission 187446) | Marine eukaryotic phytoplankton communities from Arctic Ocean - Fram Strait ARC3M Metagenome (SPAdes) (version 2) | ecosystem: Environmental > Aquatic > Marine > Oceanic | place: Fram...
TAGCAGTTGTTATATGATCGAAACATATAATACGCGTCATCGTTTTCCCTGTTATTGAACCATGAGTTCCCATATTCTGAATGGTATCCTCTGGTATTTCCAGCGCATGCTGCCTGAGTTGCAGCTAAGAAAATTAGTACATATAACAACTGTAAAATACTAATGTAGAGATGTTATTCATGGACCAATACTTATACGAACTTTGAATCTACTAGGAGGAGATGCTGAAATGCCGACCGCCATTCATGTGCGTGTGTGATGATGTCATACGACGATGAGAAGATAATTACTCGATATTGGGTGGGAATATGTCATCATGTCATGGTCATGAAGGATGGTGATGTCTCTCTCGTCTCTTGTGATGTTTGATCAAAGGATACATGCACCTAAGAGCTAAGAATATTCACAAAAGTATATTCATCATTCAACCACATCGCTCGAAACTTTCACCAGAAGAATGAACCAACGAATTCTACTTCGTCGTGGCTTTGGTAGATCCTGTGGCATTATTGCAAGTGTTTCTATGTTAACAGGATATGCTGCTTATCATCCAAGAAGGGAGAGAATGGATCTGTATGATAATCATGATGATGATGATGATGGTGTGCCCTTTCAAAATAATCGATTGCCGATTCACGGTGATAGAAAAAATTTGTGGTCGAGGATTGGATCGAATGTTGCTAGTTGTGAAAAGAAGCAGGAAGGGAACGAAGTGGTTGGTTTGGCGACAGTGAGTTCGGCGGAGGAACAGATGGAGAAGTTACGTCAGTATGCGGCGACCTTTATGAAAAAAGAAAGAGGGAGTAGCAGTTCGTCAGCGGCGGCTGCTGCTGCTACGAAGTATAATGGTATGGCTCATCCGAAAAGCTTTGCTGCGTTTCAAAAGGTCATCGAGAGTCATGAAGCAGGAAGCCTTTCCTATGATGAGGGTGTCGAAGAATATAATCACGATGATGACGAGTCGTCGTCGAATAATGCTTCTGTTACTTCTCCAACGACAATGCAGAAAGAACGTAACGAATCGTATGTTACAACCAAGCGCATGTACTTTGCGAAAGATACACTGATAAAAAGTCTTGTACGACAAAATCGAGTTGCAATTTTTGCAATGCCGTCATCTACACATTTAGGTTTAGACATATCATCGTTACTTGGTGTTCCACTTAATGACATAGAGGTTAGTGCATTCAAGGATGGAGAGACATCGATTGTAATTAATGATGTTGTAAGAGGAAAAGAAGTATACCTTGTTGGTTCGACGGACTCTTCAAAGGCCTTGTTTGAATTACTCCTGTCGATAAGTACTATGAGGCGATCCTCAGCTAAGAGAATTACTGCGGTTATACCGTACTACGGCTATGCGAGACAGGACAGGAAAGTGATTGGTCGCCGAGAACCGATTGGAGCAGATGACGTAGCCACTATGTTGGAGATGCAAGGTGTCGATAAAGTAATGATTTTGGAGCTCCATAACGATTCTCTTAGAGGATTCTTTCCTCCAAAGATTCCTGTTGATCATTTATTACCCGGACCTGTCGCCGCAGCGTTTTTCAAAGAAGAAATAATTGGTGACAAAGAGGCAAATGATGAAATAAATGTAACTGTAGTTGCATGTCACGAGGGTCAAGTTGCTAGAGCAACTGAGTTCAGAAAAGTCTTTCAAACATTAAGTGGGAAGAACGTGGATATGGCTTTTATATCAAAATCACGATCACATGGAAAGGAGGGCGCTTATGAGCCCGTTTTAGTTGGAAATGTGGCGGGTCGACAATGTATTATTGTAAGTAGTACGGATTATCCTATCTAGCAACTCCGCTCGAGTTTTGATGCTTTTTCTATACAGATTGATGATATGGTAAATACCGGAGTCACATTGAATGCCGCAATTCATCAAGTAAAGGCAAGTGGTGCAGAAAAAGTTTACGCATGGGCTACACACGCTGTTTTTGGAAACCAAACTTCTACTCCAGATATGTTACAAGAAAATGAAGATTTGGAATTTGTGCTCGTTTCAAATTCGATTAACAATGATATGCGCATGCCTTCCAAAATTAGACAGCTTTCCATTGCCCCCTTACTGGCCGAGGCAATCGCACGAGCAGACCGCAACGAAAGTATTTCTGGGATATTGAGTCTTGAAAGGTTACAAAAAAATAGTTAAGTACATGCACACGTACGATATGAAATTGCGAAAGCTATGACTTGGATTACAGCTTGAAATTCTTGCACGATGCTACGAAAATTTAAGCTCTTTGCCAATGAAGTGCTGATGATAATCAGTCGTAAATAACCTTTCATTTATTGTTTGGTTCAAATAAGAATGCCAGCTATACTTTTCTGATACTTCAATACCCTCCATGAAATGAGGCTTTAGTCGGAGGCATAAACTTATGCTATTCGTTGCCCATCCAACATTTTCAACGTCGATATGCACCTGCTTGAAATTAATGAAAGGCTATTGCTATGCGAAACCTCCTGTCCAAATCAATGTTTGAAGGAAATCCTTCACAAATTTAGATATCGCTTTTATTCGAATATACAATCACGCATTTTGGTATCTGTGTCATCACTGACACTATACTGTAATAATCATAATTGTCCACCTTCATAGGCTTTCCTTCACTACCCGTGATTTGGATACGATATTCGTCCCGAGATGAGTTCAGAGAAGTGTATTCATATATATGGGTTATAAGACGAATTCTTTTCACGAAGAAATTGAGATAGGGAAGTTGCCATTTAATACCGTCGTTCGTGCAAGAAGTTTAAGTCTTCGATTCACTGCAGCCGCATCATAGACACGTCAAGCATTGTGAAGCCGAATATTGTCAAGAGAAAAGAGAGATCATGGACATCGCCAGCAATTTACAAAGACATCACGAAAAGAATAATTACACACGACGGGCGTGTACACACATTCCTATCATTTATCATTTATTTGGTTTGTCTCGAAAAATAGAAGAGTTTGACAAATAGAACAATCGTTACAGAATAGAAGCTGGATCCTAATCCAAATCATACTACACCTCCTTCACTTTTGTCCACATCTGGACGCATCAAGGTTCACCATGACCTCCTAAGTCGTACTATCTTATGATTTATGGATGAGATGAGAAATTCGTCCCAAGATTACTACGAAGGGAGCCTTTTTTGAGCAATAGCCAAAGAGTTTTATATACAAGCTATGTCGACAACTGTGCTATTTTTCAAAAACCTGTACCCCACAAAAAACAAAAATCAATTTTATTCAATAAACTGTATTCATAACAACTAACTCAATAATTAAAAAGTATAATGGGAATCTTGTCCTTGATCAAGAGTTTTCGGGAAAGTAGCAATAATGAAGCTAAGCTATTAATTCTTGGTCTCGATAACAGTGGAAAGACATCAATTTTAAAAGCATTGAGCGATGATGACATCTCTGTAAGTTAAAAATTTAAAAATGCATTTTCATTCTTAGAGAGGTCGTCTTTACAACAAAATTAACCGTATGATCAAGAATGTAACTCCGACTCAAGGTTTTAATGTGAAATCCCTAACGCAAGGAGGCATTAAGCTCAGCATGTGGGACATTGGAGGTAGGTTGTCAAGCCAAAAGTACAAATAGGCTTTGTAACGTAACAAATTAGAACTGATAACTTTGTTTACTACTATTTCAAGGCCAGAAAACGATTAGGCAATATTGGAAACATTATTTTAAGCGCACTGACGCCCTTGTGAGTGCCCTTTGTTTTCAACGTATTCTATGAATATGTAGCATATGTTCATGAATTAAATATCTCTTAATTTATCGGTAGATTTATGTAGTTGATAGTTCTGACAAACAAAGAATGGAAGAAACGAGTGTAGAATTAGAACAGTTACTTTATGAGGAGCAGCTACAAAATGTGCCGCTACAAATTTTTGCAAACAAACAGGATCTGTTGAATTCGCTATCGATTGAAGAGATCAGTCAGATTTTAGAGCTGACGAGTATTCGAGACCGTGTATGGACAATCCAACCATGTTCCGCAAAAGTTGGGTTCGGAATAAGAGAAGGAATGGAATGGGTCATTTCGAAAGTGAACAACGAAAATTGAGGACAGCCGTTTGGAAGAATGCCTTCTTTCGATTCATACATTGAATATGTGTCTATTCACTTTTTGTCGTCTAAGTCTCTTGTTTTCTATTATCTCTAGTTTGCTAAGCATAAGTAAAATTTGGCATATTGTTCTAACTACATTACTCGATCGGTAGCAACTAGCAACCAAAAATATTGTTTATATCCTCATTCGGAAAAAATTTAGTCTTGTTGCTAAAAAGTGGATGTGGATGTGGTATTTTTTGGCACAAACTACATGTACTCGGGAATGCGAGATAAACAATCAAGATTAAAGCTAAACAATCAATCACTATTTCGTTGAAGCCATATTTCTTAAATTAATTGTTGGTAATTTAAATTTTTGTTGCATATAAGACAATATATTTCAATATCGAATTAACGGGTAGTCATAAATTTCAAATTTTGCACCTTACGTGTGTGCCAAAAAAAATTTCCACCGTCTTTACCTCACCTCTTTTCATCAACTGTTCGCCGTCCATTTTCCATATTATCAATAATTCATACCTGGTGTGATATAAAAAAAATAACGACAACGATTGCAATGCAATGTCGGACCACCACCACGATGACGATGATGCAACCGCAACTTCATCATCATTGTCGTCATCCGATGAACATGTACACCACGATCCTCGTGTAATCGGCGGGGAAGAGGCCATACACGGCCGATACCCATATATGGTCAACATCGTCCGAGGGAACGGGTCACACCTTTGTGGAGGAAGCATTATATCTCCCAACCTCGTACTCACGGCAGCACACTGTGGTGGTCCGGATAGAGTAGAACTGGGTAGGCATGATATAAGTTTATCCGTCGACGACGAAATAGCCGTTAGTATCAAGGTAAAGGAAACAACGAATCATCCATCTTATAAGAGCGATAATTTCAGTCACGATGTTGCTGTTATAGAATTAGAGGAGCACATCGAAGATTGGGAACGATTTCAGGTGGGCCGTATAGCGACAAATTCTGTTTTAGGAAGTGAGGGGATTGTTGATGGTACAATGTTGACAGTGATTGGTTGGGGTATGACAGAATATCCTGGCTATCTAGTGCCCGGTCCGTTGCACGAGGCGGCATTGACGTACATTACCAACGAAGAGTGTGCGACGGAGTATGGTTATCCCGAGCATTGGATTCAAGATGATATGATGTGTACGTGGGAAGATGGGAAGGACGCATGTATTGGTGATAGCGGCAGTCCTTTGATTATTAAAGGAGAGGATGCAAGTCAGGATTTGATAGTTGGAAGTGTAAGTTGGGGATATAGATGTGCGGAGCCGTTCTACCCTGGTGTCTACGGTCGAATGGATGCAATGACAGAGTGGATCAATGAAATGATTTGTACCAAAACTGGAGAGGAATATTGTCTTAATGCACCGACGCAGGTTCCAACTCAACATCCAACTACATTACCTACCGCAGTTGAGTCGGCAATCCCGACTTTGGTAGAATCAGAATATCCATCAACGGTGCCGTCGAGTAGTCCGAGTAGTGGCATTTCTACATCTCCAGATGCTTCACTTGTCTTACTATCGAAAGATGATGATTCCAACTTAACTCCTCTTGATTCAGAAGGGAAATTTCTGGAGCCAGAGGGCAAGTCTAATAACAAGAACACGGTTGCGGTCGCTGGTGTGTTGGTCCCAGTATTTGTGTTAGGTCTAATTGGTTTGTATATAAGGCGGAAGCGTAAGAAGGCCCGTGCTATCAAAGTTGCCAATTGTGGAGTACTAAAAGCACAAGGAACTCTCTCGACAACTGTTCACGTCCATGACTTTAATGAAGACGAAACACAAACAGTGATTGAGGCATATATAGCGGAGCCCGTTTAAATGAAATTTTACTTTGAACCTGTTCACGTCGAACAGGTAGTAACGAAGGAGCCGAAGAGATATGATGTCAAATGTGAAAGGATAAATGAACAATATTCGCATTGCAGCAACGTATAAATGCGCAAAGAAGAAATTCATACATTGTATACACATAAATATTCATAATTATTGATAATTACTATTTTGCTATTCAAAGCTCATTATTGGTAATGGAAAGGATAATACCGTACATGTGTTTATTTTCTCAAATTGAAAATGAAAATCAGGGAGGCAATTTCAAATACTCTCCAAGTAACTATTGTAGTATCTAGTAAACTCTGAAGAACGTGATCTTTTTCAATTTCTCGTCTAAGAATAAAGAAGAAAAGAAATTGGTATTCGCCACCATTTGAGTTTTACAAAGAAGAGGTTAGCAATTGAAGTATAGTTGGGAAAAAGAATACATGCAATAAAGTCAAATCAAATCCTGGACATCTCTTTTATAACTCTATACATGTGGGATAAAGGATTGAGAATGAGCGAAGCACTGACGTCTCGTAAGGAAAAGGAAAGCGTAATGTTGTGAGCTCGAAGTCTGAGAGGGAAAAATGCCCAAAAGAATGGTGATGGCTTCATTTCAACTTCGCTCCAATTTCACTGTCAAACGAAATCATAAATTATATTCAAGATACAGGAGACAATTAATCAATTCTTTAACGAGAAAAGCACTTTACACGCAGTTCAACACATCTACTTCTCTTCTGCTTTTACGACATTTATCGTATATTTCTTGATCATATCATTTGACTCCTTTACAGTGGATATAGAAAATATGTTTCGTATCCCCTTATCCTCTTTTTTAGGCATACATAATTTACTTTCAATAAATCGCACCGCTCGAACTGCACTTCTCGGATCAATTGTTTCGTGGAATGAACGCTTTTGACACCTCTTGATACATTCCTCCGCTGAAACTGTAAATACAACGACATCCACTGGTATGTTGAATTCTTGCGCAATGTTTAAGAAACTACTCCGTTGCGACACATCATAGTTACACCGATCAATTATAACCGAATTACCGTAGGCCAAACTTTGACGACAATCTGCCTCGCACTTCGTCCTGCATCTCGTTGAATCCTGATTTATTCGATGATATCGCCACGGCATTGCCTTTTCCAACGAGTGAGCAAACGTAGACTTGCCACTACCTGGTAAACCGATCAATAGAAACATACTCTGCTGCCTAAATTCTAATTCCTCACCGTCGTCATCTGGCCGAGAAATTAGACGCACGAAGTCAGGAGTCCAGACTGGATTACTTCTTCGTTCCTCGAGCCATAGACGTACTCGATTTCTTCTTCTTTCTCGTTTGGTTAATGATGATTTGCTCTTTGGTTTACTAGACTTTTGCGTTGACTTTTTTGGAAACGATGACGACCACATGAGAGATGTTTATTTGAGAAAAGTCGCAGTCTGTCCAGAAATGAGAAATGAGCATTCTTTTGTAGAGTAGATCTACTCCGTGCGATAAATTCTTTAGCGCAATTTTAATAAGTAAAAGTCTCCAAACTTTTTCAAATAATTCAAGAAAACAACTCTGTGACAAAGAAATGTTTGCGAATTGAGAGAGAAGAAACGATGCCATGAGAAGTGCGGCACAGAGAAGAGATCAGGGGTGGGGAATGACCCTGCTAAAGATAATGGTATGTCCGAAACGATGCAGGTTGTGGAATGAAATAAAACGAGGAATGTATCGAATTGATATCTGATACTGACATTGCTGCAATGAGATGTTGAAATGTTACATATGCTGGGATGATGGGGCTAATCCTTAGAGGAAAAATTGATAGAAATAGTTGGAGGGAGTTCTGGGAAAAGCTAGAAACATGCTTGAGGAGGAAGCAACAATTGTGAACAGGTTTATATTTGAAAAACTTGAAAGCTGTAGCATTAGAGAATGAAATGTGCTATTGTACAGAAGGTCACAGCTGTAAAACAAAAATCAAGGAAAACTTCTACGAATGAGGCACTTGTGTTGAAATGATGAACTGCCATATACTCCTCACATTGCCATTATCTTCTCTGCGGTTGGTGTGCAGAGATATATCTTTTCTCGCCATCTTCTTTGTCTAAACGAGAAGATTTGGACAAACTTCAAGAATGATGAAGTGTTTGAGAAGATATAAACAAGGTGTGTCGTCTCGATGGCGGCCTCACTGCCGTAAAAGTGGAAACTTGCTACTGTGATTCATATCATTTCATGAAGAGCAAGTTCCTTGAAAAAATAGTTCCAGATAAAAAATTTCAATATTACATTAACTATTTCTAACTCGTAGAGGAATATGATGTCAAAATCTCAAAATTGTTTCCCCCAAACCCAAAAATACCAATACCGGTACAAAATCATCATTATCTGCATTCTAGCTACTTCGGACACTTTTTGAAGCCTGGTCGCACAATATGAAGAAATTTCCTCTTCACTATTTCAGCGACTTCCTCAGCCTTTGCTACCGAGAGATTATTCACAGTTTGCCGACGTTGATTCTTTACTTTCACATTTTTACGAATTCTTTCTGCTAATTCTGCACGCGAATATCCGACACGCATGAGAATAGCCTCTCTACGTTCTCGCGATAGAACAAGATCTTGACTAGTTTTCCGTGCTTTTAGGCGCTTTTTTTCAAATTCGCTCAATGACATCGAATTTTTGATGTTATACTTCCACCCAATTGAAACTGGAGGTCCTGCACTACAAGGATTATCACCCAAAACACGTTCGTATATTCTTATATGAACATTCCCAAACTTTACTTTCGTATCACGGTTAATAACATACGGTTTCTTATGATGTTTCAACTTGCAAAGGTGCATCTCTTTCGCACTGCTTCTACGCCTATTCTGTGCCCCACGTGGACCTTCAACAGACATCGAGCGTTCGGTTCTAGAACTAGAATCCAGTTCTCCATCCATTTTAGATCCTTCTGCATCATCATCTTCATTATCACTTTCATACTGCTGCAAGACACGCAAGGCAGCATCCGAACGACGACTAGCTCGTCTACTTCTACGCCTTCCACTCCTCCCCAAAGAAGATACGTCATTCATACCCGCACTCTTCTTCTCATCCTCCAAAACTACTTCTAACGGCAAACCATTCGGCAGCTTTACCGGTGTGCTTGTAGACTCGGATATTGGGGGAGTAGGGACGTCAACAAAACCTTCCATACACTCATCTTTCTTTTCAATAATCTCCATCTCCTTTCCTATTTCCTCAACCAGCATTTCCATATCTTTCCAACCACCATTCCTCGAACGATCTAAAGATTTACATCCTCCTCCACCACCATTCCTCGAACGATCTAAAGATTTACATCCTCCACCACCACCTCCACCACCATTACTACTGCTCATCTGCTTCGACCTTCTCTTCAAAGCTTTATCTAACACAGCATCATTGTGTACACCAGCAGCAATATCTCCATCATAAATCACATTATCCTGCGAAGAGGTGGAAGTATCGCTACCAAGTGAACTCACCGCACCATCCTCTTCTTCTTCTTCTTCTTCTTCATCATCATCATAATTTTTCCCATCACGAATCTGTGGCTCATCAAACACCGCATTCGACGATAAATATTTCGGCACAAAGGCATCCCCTACAACATCATCAAAATCCTCCTGCGGATTCGGTGAAGCATCGGTATTCTGACTAAATCTACTCGATGCCGATGCGGATAGCTTATAATTCACACCTCGTTTATTTTTAGTTCTGCTAGTACCACCGCTGGGAGCAGCAACAGCAACAGCAGCAGCAGCAGGCGGTGGTGGCGGATGTCCGCTCGTACGCATCATAATATTCAAAGCTCGACCGCTGCACGTCGAAGATCCCTGTTCGTTATAGAGACTGTTACTGTACGAAGCACTGGAGGAATGATAATGATTGTGTTGATGCTGTTGGATGGTATGAGGTCTATGACTCCGTCGTCCGTGTCTTTGGTTGTGGTGATGGCTGTCAACGGACGACTCGTGCTCGTGCTCGTGTTCTTGATAACTGTATTCGATCCACGAGGGAGGTGATCCGTCTTCTTTTACGTGCTCGTCGTCGTAGTCGTAGTCTTCGTCGTACGAATTGTAACCGTAGTTGTGATTCGACACGTTATTGTTCGGTTGGGTACGCGAAAGATGTTCTATTTCCTCACAATAATGTTCGAATGGAGATGAACTACTGTTGTAGGTGTGAAGTTTTTCGTTATCGTCATCCATTCTGATTCGGTGCAGATGTTCGTTTGCCGGATCTTTCGGTGAAAAGAATTTTGTACAAAGTTCTCGTTTTTGCTGTTTTGTTTCTGAGGATTGATATAAGTGTTTGGTTCGCCGGAGAATCGGTATAGGGATGCAAAGATTATTTTCGGAGAGATCAGAAAGTATAATTATTACATCGAGCGGATCATGTCTGGAAAGCTATTGCCATTTACCGTGATATCAAACGTGGTGAAAAATATTTGCATGAAATATCAATCTCGATCTCGACTGGAGATGCCAACAAAAGATGCTTCCAATATGAGACAATGACACCGAATTTCCCGCTTGCAGTTTAATATTATTTGAGGATGGAATTCAATCTGATTTGCCGCTCTTAATGCGATTGCTGCGAGATGATATGAAACGGTGTTTATGTAGTGAATGTAGCATGAAATATGTGATCTCTCAGGTGGAAAGCCTCTGTGCAAGGAAAAATGGCCGATCAATTTTTGACTGGCCGATGGTACGTTTGAAATCTTTTCCATATGGATTTCTGGATCTCAAAAGGTAAAACCTTCGGAAGGAGAAGTAATTGTTACTCCGTCGATTAAATCGACATTTATACTTTATACGATGCATTTGTGTTTCCATATCGGATTATCGATGTTGGATATGGCGCCATTTCTTGTGCTGGAGATATTCGAAACCATCTCGGAGAAATTCAATTATACATATCACAAATCACAATTTCATTACGAATCTTCAGCTAGATCGAGTTGTGCCTTGTGCCCCGACCGGGAAAGCCGGGACGGAATGAGCGGGAAATCCCGTGCCGTTAGTGTGTTAGGTGTAAAAGTTAGAATACCGGTACCGGTACTTCCTTTCTTTCGAGTTTTAAATGCACAAACTACGTAACGTAGAGGTCACTGGTAATTTAATATTTTTTAGAAATGCCTTGTCAAGCATCTCATCTCAGAGCATGAACAAAAAAATTGAATTTTTTTCAATTGAATACTTATTTCGATAACTTCTACTCTTCTAAATTGTAGATGACTCTCGCATAGATACATCCCCGGACTAATTCGAATGTGAAAATCCGAGCTAATGAAATTAAAAGGTCAATATTTATAGGTGAATAAACGTGTATGGGCTTGAAACGAAAAATCGAAATTGACTAGCGCGCTAGCGCGGCTAAATTCAAAATTTAAGCTGCAAGTGCATGCACGAGTCAAAAGTCAAAAGCCAAACAATTCTGCTAGAAATAGAACCGTGACATCATGTAACAAAAAAGCGAGAAAACAGAAACTATTGTCAAGGCAATTCTTTCGAACGGAGCCCACCCATTCTCGGTACTTTAATTTTTGAAAGATAATAATAGAGGAATGTATAAAATGTACATTTACATGATACATGATTACATGATTATATGATACATGATTCGTCAAATGAATTCCAAAAATTTCGAACGATTTTCATCATACCCGATAGTACACGTGTATGACGCCTAAGCACGTGAGGCCCTTTCCCAGCAATCAAAAACCACAACACGATTTCAACAGTATTTCCGGGTTCCTTTGAGCAACACACTGTGATGTTGTTTTCGTGTTGAAAGTTGAAATCCTTTCCCAGCAACAACACGCAACAACACGCAACAACACACCCATTTTTTGGACAAATATCGAAGATCAGCCAAATTCCACATCAAATGTCCACAGCGTACTCCTTGAATGTTCGTTCACGTAACACCACCATTTTTATCATTTTATAAAATAATTTACAATGTCACGTCGCAGAGACATTACAAGTGTGCTTGACGAAGATGAATCGGAGGAGTTTTTAATGATGCAGGTGATTTTTCTATCATCCCGTCGAGAAAGACGAAGCAGGTGACAATATGAAAGGCAGTGGGATAAATTGCTGGAAAAATTACACCATCAAGGCAAGTTTCATACAAACTTTCGCATGAGTGAGACTGCATTCAATTACTTAGTCGAATTGCTCAGGCCAGCATTAATACGCGTCGTACAATATTCAAGAAGTAAGCAAACAATTCGTGGAGCTAGTTGTTGCGATCGGGTTGAGATGGTTGGCCGGTGGTAGCTACCAAGAGATCGAAGATGTATTTGGAGTAAGCACTACGGAAGCGTACAGGAGTAGGAATAAGTTCATAGATGCCCTATTGAATTGCGATCAGGTAGAAATAAGGTTACCGACGGCGGTAATTGAATGGGAGGAAGTTCGGAGAGGATTTGAGTCAAAAAGCTCGGGAGGTATAATAAATGGATGTGTTGGTGCTATCGACGGTTTCTTGCAGACAATTTTTCAGAGAACTCTGATGCCAAGTAAGAAAGACTGCGCCAACAATCAAACGGCTTACTTCTCAGGACATGACAAGCATTTTGGCGTGAATTGCCTAGGGATTTGTGACGTAGAGGGAAATTTGTTTTTTTGTGTCGCATAGCCAGGGAAAACAAATGACGCACTGTCGTTTGTCAACGCTCGAAGTCACAACATTTTGAGAGATATGCCAGCCGGTACATACTTTGTCGGTGATGCAGCCTTTGAGCCTTCCAAAAATCTCATTACGCCGTTCACGGGTTCACAGAGAGCAAATCCATTGAATGATTCTTATAATTTTTTCTTGAGCCAGGCAAGGATTCGGATTGAAATGTCCTTCGCTCGCTTAAGTGGGAAATTTAGGTTTTGTTATATTTTTAATCTTGTAGTCGACTTAGAACAATGCTCGCACAATAGGTAAATGGAGAGTTTTAAAATCTCCCCTAAACGGTAGGCTAACAACACACGTGAAAGTATTGAGAGCGTGTGCAATCTTGTACAATTATGTCCTAAATAAAGATAAAGTACCGCTTTATGACGAAGGAGACGAAGACATTAACGACGGACCAGTACACATGGTATACTTTCCAATGGATAGAATAATTATTGATCGTTTACATTCCAGTGTACCGGGACAGTCAGTCGTTCGCGAGGCAATCAAGAGGTTTATACGTCTAGCTTTTGAACGGTTGCGAATATTATTGTTTATCAAGAAACGATCAAGCTTCGAATTTACAACATTAGTGTCTTGTCCGATTGCAATAATAGCGTCCCCACTCTCGTTGAAAACAATGTCTTACATGGAATATCAATCAAAATCATGTGCGATGCCTCTTTCTGCTGCTGACGGCTTGCAATCTAAGGAAGATTCCGTGAGATCTGACCCCACCGATGTCTCAACGTAGCCGTCGTTGTTATTCTTGAAGGGCGTTTCTGGTGTTGGGATAGATGAGGAGTTCATGATTAGTTGATATATGTGCCGGTATTATTAATTTTAATTTGCTTTGTTGCTGTTCGTATGTGGAATGTGAAAAACGGTCAGTTTGGAGCAGTGCTGGCCTGGCCTTGGCCAGATTTTCTTGGGTGACCTCGACCATATTTCCAGAAGTAAAACTTCATGAAGAAAGACTCGCATCAATCGGTCTCAAGCTCAACTACAGTAAAATGAAATGTTATGTCAAGGAGTCCAAGAAATCCAAAATATACCGCGAGCTACGAGAGGCTGCTAATATTCCGGAAGGGTCTACATAAAGCGAAGATGGGACGACGCTATTTGACCTTCGCGCATATGGAGTTCCAATCGGAAGCGAAGTCTTCGTCACGGAATGGCTGAAAACCAAAGGAGAGCGTATCAGAAGCAACATGCTCGAAATCGGAAACCTACTGGACCCGACTAGGATGCGAGCCGACATATTCTATCACGTCAGTGCCTCTGGCTCCTCATTCTGAACTGCCTTCAGCTCAAAGGAAACTATTTTGTCAGAAATATACCACCTCAATTTACAGAAGAGTTCTGCACGACACTCGACTCAGCGATCAACAAAC
>Ga0209092_10003323_pt1 | contig 14037 bp, 9 predicted proteins | sample FraStrMetagenome_FD_187446 | JGI IMG/M metagenome (GOLD analysis project Ga0209092, IMG submission 187446) | Marine eukaryotic phytoplankton communities from Arctic Ocean - Fram Strait ARC3M Metagenome (SPAdes) (version 2) | ecosystem: Environmental > Aquatic > Marine > Oceanic | place: Fram...
GTTTTATCTTAGTTTGATTACAATAGCATCAAACTCCAGAAACAGCACCCCTAACCCTGTCGCGCAAGACAGTAACGCGGTGAAAGGAATAGTCTACATTACCCTACAGCTTATCAAAAGTTTATTAACTATTGAAGAAGCAAAAGGAACGAGACCAAATCGTCCCATGCAACATCATTACGCTCAATTTGATTTGCTTCTAGATCCGTTTATGAGATACACAAGGATGATGTAATGTTTATTATTTGTTTTGATAATTGGAATCCGAAACAGAATTATTCATACCTATTCCAAGGGTATCCAAATTCAGAGAATCAGACTAGGGGGTCTTCGGTAAGATAAGTGAGGAGCATTTTCTGACATTGCGAAAAGGCCCCCGTTGAATGACATATTCCTTTGAAATGATTGACCCATCCGATAAGAAACAAGAGAAAACCCAATTTTTTTAAAACTCTGTTCTATTATTGAAGCAAGGGGAAACCCTGCCAGGGAAGACAGCAATTTTGTTTAGGATGTTCAGGTAATGATTGAGATTCGGCTGAATTTTGATGATAGAAACCACAACTTGTTTGATCCCAATCAACCTCTAAAACCCCCATAGTGACAAGGAATACTATTGATTCCTTATGAGATTCCAAAATTGACTGTCAGAGTATGACGTCAGTTTTTTATATTTGTATGTTTTACATTTTAACACATACTGACTGGACATTTGTTCCAACATTCCAGCTTACTTTTATCTATTGAGTTCTACCGCAAACGATACTTTTGATAACTTAAACCATATGGTCAGATATGGAAAGGAAGATATGTATACGAGGAATTAAATGTATGGTGTATATATTGGAAAATGGTAGACAATTTGACAACTTTATGTTCAGCATTGGGGCCAATACATTTGGAATGGGAACTAGCATTTATCATTACAACATGATTTGCTTCTTTGCAGATATTCTTTTTCAAATTCTTTCCTTGTTTCATTAGATCTTGCTGCCTGAACACTTCTGAAATGGTCATTATATTCTCTGATAGCGTCAGCATTCCGCCCTTGAAATTTCTTGCTGGTCTTGTTGCTTGCATATCCCGACAGGACGACATCTGTCTCCTCTAGAATTTTCCTATTTCCATGAGATAATCCTGGATCTGTTCTTTGTTGAAGCTATACTTTCCAATTCTTACGTAAAACAAAATAGCAAAAGCTTCATTGAAAATGGTGCGCAAATTAAATTAAATGCTGGAGTCCTTAGCTTAAGTAGGGCTAGTGTTTTGTTGGACCCTTTACTTGTATAGCTAATCAAACTACACTTAAAATAAGATATATTAATTATTATATTGCAAATTAGTAAAGGTAGTAAAATACTAATTTTACTTTAGCTCGCAATCAACAACAACAACAAAAAAGAATCACCCCCAACAGCACTTTGCAAACTGCATGTTTGCTGACAACCTATTCCTAACATCATATGTCACAGCCATGAAACAAATATATATATATATATATATATATATATGTTCACCACTTTTTTGCAAAAAAATAAAAAAAGTCTCATACAATTAAGATGAATTAGTGAATTTAGAGCTGCAAAATGTTTATTCTGAAAGGTTATGTATAATAAAAGTGTGTATTTGTTACAGGTATGTGTTTTTATCAACCTGCTCAATTTTAAGAAAAACATCCTTGGCAGGATTTGAACTCGCGTACTACAAAACTATTTTTTCAACATTCTTCTCAGCTCATGTAGATTCCTATTGATTGATTTGAGACTCTCATTTCTGTTTTGAAGAAGCTTTATAGATACGAGAGATTTATGCTCCTTTTATACGTTCGATTGTTTATGAATTGCGTTGGAATAAAAACAACATTGCGGTACGGTAAGCAACATGTTTTAGCACATGACGTCGTATGTCTTGCATTTAATTCAACGAACACTTATTCACACTTTTACTTACTGTGATTTACATACCTATACATATTTTCAATGTGCGATTAATTAATTGTTTTTGCTCCCACAAGAGATTCATATTTCGTTCTTGTTGAATCAATTAGAAGTGACTGCGTTCATGTATCATCGTGAAAATATAGGTTCCGTCACCGTACGATGCTATAGAAAACCAATTAAAATAAAACATACCACAACAGCGTAGAAGTTGTTCATTTTATGACCCCTGTTCTTTAATTAAAAGAGACTATTTGAAAACCCAGGCATTCGAATTTCATTCCCAAGACAAAAAAGTTCCCGATAATAAAAAAAAATCGTTATTGTTCGTCGAATTCATGCTAGCGATAAGGAAGGCTAAAATGACAAACAAATCAAGTTTAATATATGGACTAATAACATTTTTGGCTTTATCAGGCGTTTGCTTTGTCACTTCTACCACTCATGAAGAGCTATTAAAGCCCCCAGGGATCAATCAACACACTCAAACATTTGAAAGTAAAAAAAACAATAAAGTCATTACATTTCCAATTCTTCATTCAGAGCATATCCACCAACGTCGAAAGCTAGAGGGAAGTTTGGTGGAAAGTGAAGAAAATCTACAAGTAGGATCGCTATATCAAGGTTATGGGACTCATTATGTAGATCTCTGGGTTGGTTCACCTATACCTCAAAGAAGGACAGTCATAATAGATACAGGATCACAGATAACTGCTTTTCCATGCATGGATTGTCAAAATAAATCAAATCATTTTTTAAATGCAGAAGAGGCATTGCAGTGCGTTGAATCTGACCACTTTGACACAGATTTTAATAGGACAGAGTCTAAAACATTTCAAGATGTCCCTTGTGACAAATGCTCTATCGGTTTTTGTTCGAAAGCAAAACAAAACGATCAATGTGAAATTCGATCCAGCTATGTGGAAGGAAGCAATTGGATGGCATATGAGGCAACGGATATCATATACTTGGGAAATGCTGTCAATAATGCTTCATTGACTGAAGATAATAACGAAGAAATCGATGAGGAAGACTCCATTAATGAAGAAAAATTTCTCTTGAACTCTGCATTTCAATTTCGATTTGCATGTCAAACTAAAATTTCCAACACCTTTAAAAAACAACTGGCAGATGGAATTATGGGGCTTGATAATGAACGAGGCTCATTTTGGCATCAAATGCATAACGCAGGGGTAATTTCTAATCAACAATTCAGTATATGCCTCGCGCCGAAAATTCCACTTTTTCAAGGCCAGGACAAGGAAAGCGTCAATAAAGAAGAGAGTTTATACCAACAAAAAACAGCAGGATCCATTTCTTTTGGTGGAATCGATGAATCAATCACAGCATCTCCAGTCGTTTATTCACAAATGTTTGAAAGTATGTTTTACACAGTTCAAGTTACAAATGTTTATTTTCAAAAACCAACTATCGAGGAAAAAAACAACTTTGTTTTGCATAAAATTAGCTTAGAGGAAAGAAATAGTCATGGCCAGGGATACGCAATTGTTGACAGTGGCGCAACGGAGACATATTTGAGCAATATTAAACAAGAATTCGAAACGACATTTAAACAAATGACTGGTTTTCATTATCGTCACGAATTTGATGATCTTACTAAAGAACAACTAGCTAAGCTTCCAACAATAATCCTCCAACTAAGAGGCTTAAATAGCAATGAAAAAATGCCAAAAGGTGGAATTCCTGGCTATTCATCAATTCTAGATACCAAGAATCCATTTGATGTGATATTAGTCATCCCACCACATCATTATATAGAATATTCCCCAAAGGCACAAAAATACGTATCCCGCATTGTACTAACATCTTCACCGACCGGAAATGACAACATTATAGGCTCTAACATACTACAAGGCTACAATATCTTATTTGATATGGACAATGATCGCATTGGATGGGCTCTAAGCTCATGCGATTTTGATAGAGGGGAAGAATCAAGGCCTGACATTACCTTTGAATTTCGTGGCAAGTATCTTGTCGTTGGAAGCAAATTCAATTCACAACAACTTTTTTTGGCTCTACTTGGGTGCGTAATATTTATTTTGATTGTTTCAACACTTCGTTTACATAATATAGTGTCCTCCCTTGAGGACAAATCCAGTAATTATGAGTATGAAATGATCGAGACTGATGCGAATGAAGAAAAAGCCCCTCTTGTCGTCGTATGACTTATAGTCAAAGCTCAGATCCACGATCACCCTTTAGGTTGTGCAAATAAGTGGTCATCTTGTTCTGAATTGTTCTTCCCAAGTCAGCTTTATCATCATTTTCCCATAGCACCTGTTTCACTCCTCTTGAGGCCAAGTCATCAACTACAAGCACCGGCATTGACATTCCTTGTTCAATTCCAAAAAACTTCATGGCTGCTTCAGATTTCAAGGGAGCTGACACATAAATCTTTGATTTGCCCAGGATATCCTCTCCTTTTGCAATGGGTAACATCATCTCCAGAGTTTGCTCTAAACGATTCTCATTATTAAAGAGAAGAAATTTAGGCTCCGGTGTTGAAAGCATTGCATTCATAATCATTGGATTGGAAAGATCAAGAATAGTAACGGTTCCATACACATTTTCTTTACCCCATTTAATTTGGTAGAGAGTTCGATTCGAGAGTGTATTATGAGGAGGCAAATCAAAATAAAATCCATCACCTCGGGGCATGATTTCCACGTTTTGATGAAAACTATCTCGTTGTGGTTCGTGATTACTGTCAATGTGCAGTGAAACACTTTTTACTACAACTCCCAAGCTTAGATCTTTATCTTCTTTTGACTGAATAAAACTTTTTTTGAAATTAATACTGTCATAATAAACTTGAACTTGTTTAGGGTAAAATAAGCCAACATCGAGCAGACCTTGATCTGATATTGTATTGGATTTGCTAGAATCTGGTTTTCGGTCCCACCAATTGATTAGAAATGTTCTTCGCTTTTCAGCTTCCACACCTACCAACCAGTTGTAAGCCCATGTGAGTAAAGAAGGATCGGTTTGATCATTTTTCGATCCATCATTTGATAAGGACAAGGATGTAGCTATTCCATGATTTAGTTGCCCACAAAAGTTAACGTGTCGATTGAATTTGGGGTACGAGATGAATGCTTTTGAAAATGATTATTATTCGATAAAAGAAAATTTACTTGAGTGATATTACAAAATAAAATAATTTGTGCAACTTAGTTGGAAAGGTTTCAAAGAAAAGTTTTAACTTACCTTCATGAGGAATCAGAGGGCGTTCTAATTGACTTTCTTCGTCTTTTGTCTGGTTTAAAATCAGCTTTGACGATATTATATCAATAGGAAGCATGAGAACTGTACAAATTTAAAACACTTTGCATCTTTTTGTTGTCTGAACTTACTGTAGGACATCCAATATCGTTGAGATATGTAATTGTAGAAATTAATGGATATTTAACTTCATGGAACTTCTGGTAGTGTCCCTCATCCTTATCATAATGAAACACGAGGCCTTGTTGTTCGGTCTTTGTCTGTGTCCACCATTCTCCACCAATAATTTTAGATTTTTCTGTGGCCGTTGTATATTGCTGATAGAACAATTTTACCGAAAGCTCTATAAAGTTCCGTGGTTTTGTTTCGTTCTCATTAGCATCTTGAAAGGAAAAAAAAACCGTCCCTTGCTCAAGAAAAGATGTTTTTGACTGAACGATCAACAATTCTTCTTTTACCTTCACCATTGCAAAAGTTTAGAAATTCTATACTTCAAACATGTCCAGGAGAGGAATATCGTTTTCTGTAAAGACTTACTTTGTTTAGAAGGTCCTCCGGCAAGGCGTTGTCGAATCCACGTAAAAGATTATCATCCTCTCCTAAAGAAACAATGGCCTCGCACCTAGACCAGTGTAGCTCAACAAAACAGAATATAATAAAAGTGCTGCTTAGAAATGAAGTGAGAATACTTTGACATACCATCCTTTGTAAAACCCTTATTGCGAAAGATGTGATATCCCAGCAGTTCTCAAAAATTAGTGTAAAAGTGGCTCAACAAAGATTCGATAGGAGAATCTACGTTTATAAAAACGACCAATTGAAAATTTTGCTCATATCCTTTGTATTGGTATGAACCGACATTTTTCATTTGACACTTTGACGATAATAGCTCTCCAATACGGTTGAATAACATATTGAATGGTTACAACTACCTCTTTCTATTGATGGGTAAATTTTACCGTGTCATAAAAATAAAACAAATTGGACTATATTAGTTACGAATTATAGTGAAAGTTGCTATCATTATCATCATACAACATGTCAGACGAATGGTGTTAGTTCTAAATTTAACAGCATCCTCCTCCACCAGATGCAGGTGCACTGCCTTTTCCTGTCTTTCCTTCAAGTGGAATACTAGCGCTAGAGTATGGGATACTGGTTCCACATCCGTCAAAAATTCCATAATGCTTATCCCAATTTCCAATAAATTCAAAATGCTCTTCAAAGCGTGTATCCTTCAGCATTCTGTATGTATTACCACAAACAGGGAAAATTTTTCCTGTCTCCATATAATGATGATCATCTAAACTATAGCCACTCTCAAATCGAGGAATGGTTCCTTTGTAAATAACAGCTTGTCCATAATCTTCACAAAATGGTTCCAACTCATCAATTTTAAACAAACGATAAGTAGCACTAAAAAATTCCAAATCCTCGTTTCCAGATTTTCGGATGGTTTCTTCCACCTTGGCGCTATCCACTGTGATTCTAGAATCTTCCACTAAGCGAGGATCAGCAAACTCACATTTTTTGGCCAAATTCTGAAAGTCGTTCCAATAAAGTGCACCACTAAGACATTCTCCCCATAAAACTTCATCCTCCACGAGTGATTGTGGAACACGACGATTGGCATAAACATCAGAGAAGTATAATTCTCCACCTGGTTTCAATAGGCGATGACAAGACTTCAAAACTGCGGCCTTGTCAGGACAAAGATTAATGACACAATTGCTAATTATAATATCTACGGAGTTATCTTCAAGTGACTCAATATCATCTAATTTTTCAATCAAACCTTCATGGAATTCCACGTTGGGGGCTTCATACCCAAATTTTTCGGTATGGTAATCCTGGTATTTTTTCGCTACCTCCAATTGCTCCTTTGTCATATCAACACCAATCACCTTTCCTCCTTCGCCGACTAATTGAGAAGCAATGTAAACATCCCTACCAGCTCCACATCCCAAATCTAAGACTGTTTTTCCTTCCAACAAATCAGGAGTACAGAAGCCACATCCATAATATTTAGAAATGACGTCAGGATGGATATTAGAGATGCATTCTTGAATGTGTGTGGCTGGTGCTCCAGCAGTGCAGCAAGCGTTGGTTTGGAGGTCATCTGACGATTGAAGAGTTTTTCCATAGTAATCAGAAACGGAGGAGTGTGTGGAAGCTGAGGCTGTAGCATCAACTGTAAATTTATTACAAACATGGAATAAAATATTTGGTTGAGTTAAAGCAAACGAAAGTTACTTCAGAAAGTTATTTCACTTTTCTGCTTGATTTATAATAAATAATGACGTACCGAAAAGATCATCACTAGCTTTGGTAGCCTTTCCAACCATAATTTTGTCTCTTCCAGCTCTCATTGGGTTGAAGGCTGTGTTTGGAACAAAGGCGGAGGATGATATCATCATGGTGGATGATGCCACAAGTGTTGCTACTGCATGAACGAATTTCATCTTTCCGTATCTTCTTTCTACTTTTATTGCAATCTTTCTCCAAACCAATGTTTTCGATGGCATGAAATAGAAAATCTTCCTTCAGACTTTCTTTCACGTTAGTGAAATTGTACTACATGTACGGTAGTAGTCAATAAAAAATTACTCACGGTTCAGATTTATAGCAGTATTAATCATGTAGAGAGAATGAGCTGGAACTCTTATGACATCATCAATAAGTCCAGGAAAACTGCCTTCATTCATCAACAGCAAGCTATGATAGATTGCTTCTCTTTAAGAAAAGAAAAATGATAGTTATTTAAAAAAGTTTTTTAATAACATTCCTTAAATATTATTTTAGAAAACATGTGTGTTGCCAATATTTCTAGCTGTATACTTAACAAATTCTGATGCATTTAAATAATGTAGTCTTGGAAATAGATCTATGAAAACATTTTGATATTGTGTTGAATTAAGGAAAGCAATTGATCTATTTAGATATCATCCTCCATGTGCAAGATGGTATTGATACGAATTATGTAGATCTTCTTTGTGTATTTTTCAATGGAAAAAAATTGTAACAAAAGAAACCATTACTAAAGGAAGGCAAACATGTCAACTTTGAACTTCAAAATAGTCCTTCTTGGTGAAGGTAAGCCGCTTTTCAAATGAATACGCAGACTTTGTAAGAAATTACATATAGCCAATTGAATATAATTTTTTCAAATTTCTGAAACTATTGAAACAGGGCGAGTCGGAAAAACCTCCATCTTACTGCGATACATCAAAAACACCTACACAGATGGTCAAGCATCGACAATACAAGCATCCTTCCTTACAAAGGTACTAAGTGTCCCTGATAACTCAAACAAACAATCCTCTCAAATTTCATCCGCAGCATCTTCCTCTGCAATTACGAGTAACCCTTCCAACATCTCAAGTGCATCTTTAGATCTCATCGACATGAACATGAGCTCAGCATCATCTTCCTCCAAAAATCAAACTCAAGTAAAACTCTCAATTTGGGACACTGCCGGACAAGAGCGATTTCATTCCCTAGGTCCTATTTATTATCGTGATGCTAGTGGAGCAGTATTAGTATACGACATTACAGATGCCTCCAGTTTCATTCGAGTCCAATCCTGGGTGAAGGAATTACGAAAAATGGTGGGAGAAGCAGATAAATTGCCCATCATTTTGGTGGGGAATAAATGTGATTTAGAAAGTCAACGACAGGTGGATGAAACAGAAGTCTTAGAATATGCACAGAAAGTGGAGGCCTTGCATTTGTTAGTGAGTGCCAAAATGGCGATTAATATAGAAAAAGTGTTTTTAGAATTAACTAGGAGAATGATGGTCCAACGAAAGAAACGGATAGGGGATAAACAAGCAGTCAATGCATTTGGAGGTGTCGTAGGAAAAAAACAAAAATTGGTTATTTTGCCTCCTGGTGAAGTTCCACCAACAGTGAATCAAAATTCATGTTGTTGATATTCTGCAAGATTTCAGTTTTCTATCAAAGGTCTGGACACGAGATTCTCTTATTTATTTGGTAATTAATGTTCATCTTTCATAAAGTGGAAGAATCATAATGTGATTTTCTTGGGGCAAGACGTCTGTACTTTTTGTTGTTGCTAAACTTTTACATTTTTAGAAACTAATGCAGCAAAATGCAGACCTTATAAATAAAGCTTAGGCTTTTGATGCAATTCTTATGGATCCTTTCGATATAATTTGAATGATTTGCAAATAACACCTCTCCATACAGAAACAAGAATACTATGGAAAGAAAAATTTCATTGAAAAGGGCTATAAATTCGTCGCAATAGCATTCCCTTAGAATCCTGTAATATATTCACCACTAAATCTGAATTCGCCAATACCAATTTCTGATCTTTATTATTCGTCCCAATGAGTGACATCCGTAGCAAGCTTATATTAGACAGCCCAAGCTTTTGTGGATCTTGTTTGGGAAATGCTTCACCAGGTATCTAAGAAACGTCCGAATAATAGCGGGATGTTAGAGATTTCTAAAAATGTTAGAATTGAAGTTGTTGTTTATTATGCATATGCATATGCATATGTATATTGATAGAGTTTTAGAAACTTACTTTGACTTCAAATGATTCATTCTCCTGAAATAAAGATGATTTTGACTTTAGATTTATTTTGATTGTTTCTGTCCTTCCCAAGATTACGTTTTGATTGGCATTCATGCAATCCAATATCAACTTGTTTGTAATGCATTTATTCATGAATAAAAAGAATGAGAATATTGAAAGCATTGCAAGATTATCAAAAAAAAACAAAATCATACAATGTTGCATTGATATTAGATAAAATCATATCGACAATAATAGTGAGTTATTCTTTTCAATGTACCGTAATATAAATGCACTTACTTCGATTTGCCAAAAGAAGTGGGTACAATCTTTTGCAAATTCTTCCATAAATATAGTATGGTCAGAGGTATCAATGTCGGCCTTCCATTCAATATGTAGAGCTTCCTGCATGATTTGAGTCAATGGGGAATCGGAAGAAAAATGACATGAGTCTTTTTCTTTTGAGATCTCATTTATGTTCAAGAAATTCATCCATTGAACTCCTTTCATATTGGAAGATTCATTTTGAGATTTTCCTTCATGTTCTTGATGGATGGACAAAGTTGTCAGCTGTAGCATATCGGAGTTTTATCTGCTGAATGAATCGATTTCTTCCTACTTGTGCGAGACGAGATGTTGAGGATGAAGACTCGTCTAAGTGACATCAAAAGTACTGAGTTTTACTTACTAAAGTTTGTCAATCATTTTATTGTGACCGTACGCGTTAATTCAGGCAGAATATCATTCTTTGTGCACGAGCTAAAAGCAAATCTCTTTTTGTAGGAATCACTCTTGCGACATATCCACACAAGATACACTCTATTCATACATCAGAAGGTTGATAACGAAAGTACTTTTTCATTTTCCATCTTTCCATTTTTTTTCATTTTTGCATTTGTTAATTAGTTATTTATAACTTGAAGAATCTATAATAAAATTATGGGACCAAGAGGTGGAACGAATTCGAAGGTCCAAGCGGCCATGGAAAAAAAGAATGCCAACAAGGCAATCAAAGACGCCCAAGAAGCTGCTTTAAGGGCACAGCAAGAAGCAAAGGATTGGCAAAAGGGTTCCAACACTCGAAAGCAAAATAAAATGGAAAATGCAGCATCTAAAGCAGATGAGGCAGCTCGAAAAAAACGTGAAAAGGCAGCCTTATTACAAGCAGAAGAGGAGTCCAATGGTGGAGGTTCGGGAAAAGTCAAATCTATCAGCGGAATGCAAAAGAAACAAATGAAAAAGAAAAAAGCAGGAAATAATTTTTCGATGCTAGAGGATAGTTTGGTGAGTGCTGCTGAAACTAAAACACGGGCACAAAAACGATCCGCTCGGTTAAAACGAGAGAAAGAGGAACAGAAACAAAAAGAAATTGCTTCGAAAAAGGCAAATGAAGATTCTAAATTAGATCCACTATTAGCAAACACAAACGCTATGATTGGAGATTTAGAAGATGACGGAGGACGTAAAGCTAATATAGAGCGAGGCAAAAACAGTGAAGGTAGTGGATTGGATGGAGCCATGCAAGCTCTTTCTATTGGAAATTCCACAGAAGACCAACATCCAGAAAAACGAGTGAAAGCCTTGCACAAAGCGTATGAGGAACGTATGCTAGTACAAATGAAACAGGATTACCCAGGTTTGAAATTGAGTCAGTACAAAGACAAAATATTTACTCTGTGGAAAAAGAGTCCCGAAAACCCAATGAATCAATTGCAAAGACCATAGGAACCATTTACTTGAACTTCGACTCCTGTCTTTCATTTATGTCATGAAAATATGTACAGGTTAGCCTATCTATGTATCCTTTCAGGGTCATCTGCTCAAGTAAACGCAATAGTGAAAGTTGTACAAATATGCTCATAATATGACAACTCAATCTTCAACCAGGAAAGGAATGTTCCCAATCCATGCAATTTTAATATTCACTTTGAACACATACTGAAAGTATGCAACGCAGTGTATGATTGAAAAATATACCTTTGAAATTGAAATAGTTTCATAATAGCCATGAAGAAAAAAGTATTAGAATAATAAGAATGTAATTTTTCTCATTGCAGCTAAAAAAATTGATGCATACGAAAATTTAAATGCTAACTTCTCAAAATCCATCTTTCTATTGTCTTCTTTGTAATCATTACGATCCAGCGTGAACTTCGTGCATCAAGTCACTCTGGAAAGAAATAGATAATAATGATCAATCATTGACAACCTCCAACTTGATCACGAAGCAAAGTTATGAGCTCTTCATCAGATGAAAGCGATGTTTGCGTAGCCAAAGCTGCTTTCTCATATTTATTGCCTTGTAAACAATTGGTCAAAACTGAATCTCGATGTAGGAATTTCATCCTACCTGCATGTTCTGCTTGCTCAAATGCATTCGCATATAGACAATCTCTTTGTGCAAAAACCATCTCCATACCATTGTATTCTTGTTCCGATAATTCGCTATTTCCATCCTTGCGATGTCTTATAGTCTTTTTTCGTTGATCGTGGCTCCATCCATTAATCCATCCGTTAGTACATGGGACCTTGAGTACTTCACAAGCAATAGAATGAGAAAGGTCCAAATCATCTTTTGCGACTCCACCAAGATCTATTAATGTCACTTGCCAGCCTTCATCAAGAAATTTTTGTGCCCTTCCAAATATGTCCATACTCCTATGGTTTAAGTTGTGAGTATACTCATCAGTGCACAGCCATTCATGAAAGTTGTCAGGTGCTTTTTTTTCATCGCGGTCTTGTTTCCAATTAGATATCAGATGGTCAGTTCTTGTACTTCTGTAATTCAAAACAATTTCCACTTGTTCTATATGATTTGCAGAAGCTATTTCTTTGATGAAAAGGTCACCGATGACATTGTCTCTTTTTCCGAAGCTCTCCGCTGCTAACAACACATTTTTTGCAGGCTTGCTTTTATATTTCCTTTCAATTAATCGCAGTATCACTTTTTTCAGCTCTTGATTTTGACCAATCTCACGCAAGGCATATGTGTATTGTTTTTCATTACGAGGTCGGTGAGTTTGCCAAGGAAAATCATATTCTAGCATAGGCATGCTCCAATTAGAGAATGCTTCATGAGCCTTTCTTTGTGGTTCTCCAAATATATTAAAAAAGAATGATTCTACAGTCGTCGATGCACATTTATGAGGTCCAGCGAAAATCACAAGTCGCCGAGTCCCATTTTCGTTTCCATCATTTGCAAAATGTAATAATGGGTTTATTATATCAATCGATTTCTTTTTCTGCGTTTTATACAAGATTTCTGTCTTACTCCCAGTGTTATCATTTGTAATGGAGTACTTGTTGGTTAAATTCTGGAAAGCCACAAAAATACCGATGGAAAAAGTTAGGTAGAAAATTGAATTGCCTCGAAATATGAACCGCAAACCTCTACTGCCTGCCATTCCTTTGGTTGTGAGAATATTTTGTGGAGATGGTCACTATGGCACATGTGGTTTTGTAATGCCTCTTCTTGATGTCATCTGCTGTTCTAATTACACAAAATAAAATAACTACCATAGACTAATCCTACGAATTATTGCTACCATATCATTCAGCTGTCAATCGAGTGAACATTAAAAGCAAGATCAGAAAGTTACAAAATTCAAAAATGTGTAACTACACAAAAATGGAAAGAAGTGTACAAAATAAAACAGTGGACCCTAAAGTAAAGTTTACCCCAACATAAAAAGAATTGAACTTATTTGAGAAATAAACGGGTGTATGGACTAAGGACAAGAATTACTGAAAATCAATTTGAGAGCTTCAAGTTTGGATCGTTGGTAACTGGAAACAAAAATCATTTGACATCTACATGGATAAATATTGTTCTTTAGAATTAAAGCTAACATTTGAACAATCAATGCATGAAGTTGATGCAAGAATGAAAAATCTAACTAGACAGCGAAAGCTAATGGGCACCAGATAAACGAATTCATCGCATACATCCCGAAAGGTGAATGAATGAATCGGAATCTAATCTGAAGTATGAAAACTGATATATCTTTTTGTCCAAACAAATCAAACTCATGTTCTGAAACATTTACACTCCACTTTCTCATGCTTCAAAAAATTACAGGATTTTTTAAAAGACTTGCCTCTATCGCATTTTCATTGCGTGTTGATAGTCATTATTGTAAGAATTCATTTTAAAAAACCTTCTCAAGATGTTTACATGTTGAACATTATAAATTCCGTTTCGCAAAATATATCTCAAACCAAACTTAGAAAATTCAAGGGGCCCACTAACATTTTGTGTTGTTTGTAATGATATTATTAACAATATGAATATGAAAGCTTAACTTAAAAAAA
>Ga0209092_10003325_pt1 | contig 14035 bp, 8 predicted proteins | sample FraStrMetagenome_FD_187446 | JGI IMG/M metagenome (GOLD analysis project Ga0209092, IMG submission 187446) | Marine eukaryotic phytoplankton communities from Arctic Ocean - Fram Strait ARC3M Metagenome (SPAdes) (version 2) | ecosystem: Environmental > Aquatic > Marine > Oceanic | place: Fram...
CAGAAAGCCAAAAGTACGAGCTACATATTGTATCATTATCTATGCGAATTTATTTGAGAACGAATTCGATTCTAATTCGGCTTATGATACAGAAGTATAAATTCCATTTATGGTATTTATTCTACGTTCAAATATTGGAGATTCGTTTCATGAATCTTTTCGCTGTTGCATTGTGGAACTTGAGAATTAATTACAGATATCTTCGACTTTCGTCACCTAAATACATTTTTGCAAATAGGAAGGGAATATTCTTTCGTCAATATTTGAATGGACTTAGACCATATATACCTATTTTTTCCTACATGGCAAACGAAGAAAAACACTCAGCTGTATGATATCTTTTAACATCATTTAGCTAGAGGCTTCGTAGAAACCAAATATCCATCATCTCCTCACTGCTGCTATAAAGAGTGTCAAGTGTCTGAGCACCTCTCAACTTCACTTTCAAAACCCACCTTGACGACTGCTAAATAAATCGAACTCTAAAAAAAAGTTGAATCTTTGAAAGCTTTCTCTTTGGAATTCTTCAACGATTGCGATCATACCCCACTATTCCTAAAAGAACTTTTAAGTGATTAACAAATTGAGTGCTTTGCTTATTCATAAGTAATTCTATCAATACAGATAGACACCTTTATATATACATATATAGAATACAAGGCATGGGGTGTTCCGAATCTAAACCGATGACAATGGCCGAAAGGCGTGTAGCCACTGGTATAGGGCATACAGGTCGATTACCACAAAGAATTGACCTACCAGATATGACAGGAGGAGATAAAAATGAAGCCCCAAGCAAGGCAAAATGGAGCAGAAAATCTATCGGGACTACCGAGAAAACTACAATAAAACCAAGTGATGCTTCTAATCTGCCCAAATTGGATATGGCTGGGCATTTAACGAAAGAGGAGGTTCAAAAGCGCATAAGCGGATATGCTTCCTCTAAGACGATCTCGATTGGCCACCGAAAAATCACTTACGCCGTTCTCACCCAAAAAGGATTTTATCCAGATAGTAAGTGAAGTCACTTTGAAAACTTGTATCTTATCTTTTCTGAATGAGAGAACTATTAAAATTAACTTTTCACTTCTAACTCTTTTCGAACTTCATCTCTTAATTTTCATTCAGATATGTTGAAGCCAAATCAAGACGCGTACTCCGTGAAACACAATATTGGAGGCGAAGATGATGCTTCTTTTTTTAGTGTTTTCGATGGGCATGGTGATGAAGGTCACCAATGTGCAACATACGTTAAATCAAATTTGGTGAAGAAAGTTGACCAAATTTCTCGCAGGGAACGTGTCCAAGCCGCAAAGTCCGACGCCAAGGAGAAGGGCGTCAAATTTGTTTTCAATCCTAAGATTTGGCCCGCTCTCACCCGGCAACAAGCTGAGAATATGTGCAAAACTTCTTATGAAGCTACCAATAAAGATATGCGCGCAGATAAGAAGGTAAGTCTTTTGAATGGATTCGCAATACTGACATCATTTCAATTTTGCTTTTTCAGCTCTTTATTTAATAAAGTTTTTCTGATTTATCTTTGTAAATCTTTAGATACCTGATACTTTAAGTGGGACAACCGCCATCTCAGCTTTATTATATGGAAATACAATGACAATAGCATGCACTGGAGATAGTCGCGCTGTTTTAGGAACTTTAGAAGCTGCCCCGGAGGAAGACTCGGGTGAAAAAATTGTTGCTTCATCACTTTCACATGATCAAACACCTTATAGGAAAGATGAGTTGGATCGTGTCCGTAAAGCTGGAGCACGAGTGAAAACTATTGATCAATTGAACAATGATGAACCAGAACAAAAGTGTTGGGACGAAAAAGAGATTAATTATGATGGAGATATTCCTAGAATTTGGAAGAAAAATGATCCATTTCCAGGAACTGCATTTACACGGTCATTAGGGGATAGTATTGCAGAAGAATTGGGTGTTATTGCATCCCCTGAGCTTTTAACTCAGGAATTAACCTCCAAAGACAAAATTCTCGTTTTGGCCACCGATGGTATTTTTGAATTCCTTACAAATCAGAAGATTTTAGATGTTTGTGCAGACTTTCCTGATCCTCTCGATGCCTGCAAGAAAATTCTTGCTGAAAGCTATGAGGAATGGCTCGAATACGAAACACGTGTTGACGACATGACTATTGTGGTTATTTATTTGGATTAAATCAATGGTAGCAGGAAAATAATGAATGAATAAAAGCATCATATTCTTGCTTCAGCTGTACAACATTGACAGTTCCTCGCTTTCAGTAGTCTCAAATCTTTTCTTTGATAAGGTACTTATACACAAGTACCTTGCAATGACCTACACAAATCATATTTTTTTGTGTCATAACAACATTATTGGCATACATAAGCTATCCAGTGATACACATTTAGACGATCTATGTATCTCATTGCCTCAAGCTTTTTAATCCATCGTTATTAATAATACATTTTCTTTATTTTTATCGAAGCCATCTTCAAGTTCACACAAATTCGGACTTGCATTTCGAATTTATTTTCGTTACTCCTATCCAAAAGAATATTTTTTTGTAGAGAATTGTATTCGTTTACTTACTCCACACTACGAACTACTTACATCTGTTGAGTAGTTCGTCTATAGTTTATGAAAGCACTCTCAGACTATCACTCTCTTTCAAATATTTTCAAAGAGCTTTCGATTGCTCTCCTACTTTGAATCTTTCTCAGAATTAGATGTCATATGAAAGTGTTCATACAATTTGTTATTGATTTATAACAAATGATCATAATAAATAAATGAATAATGAGAACTTTTAAAAAATAAAGTTTTACGTGAGCGTACGTAGGAGATTCCTAATGTTCAGCAGTTGGGTCATAATTATGGATATTTTGAAATGACCGAACATGAACATTGTCCTCTGCTGTCACTTTTGATTCTACTTTGCTTGAATTACAAACTGCTGTTGCCTGCAATTTTCATAATCAGATCTTTTTTGTGAAATAACATACCTCTTCCAAAGTTTCAACAACAAGAGTATTATTCATTTATTGCCTCTCATAATGAAAAATCGTTTTGTAGGAAGCATTTGGAAACTTCGGAGTTTTCTCATTATGATGACAATGACAATGACTGTCATTATTGCATTCTTTTCCTTAATATCTCGTCTTAAAATCAATTTAAGGAGTAAAGTATCTACTTCTAATAAGCATTATCGTCGTCGAAATTTGCAATTTCTAGATCCTAAAACAGTTGAAATGAAAGAAAAAGAATTGATAACCCCAGAAGAGACACCCGATGAAGAAACTATACCAACACCTATACATCAAATACCTTACTTAAAAAAGGAAATTGAAGAAGGAGGGAGATTAGGAAATATGATGTTCCAGTGGGCAGCAATTATGGGAATAGCTCGTCTAAATAATTTGCAACCTTGTCACGTCCCTGGTACGGGAAATTATTGGCATGAGATGTTAGATGCCTTTGAAAGAGAATTTCAAGAATGTCCCGATGGTGACAATGTAGCTTATCGGTGGTCAGATTCTCAATTAGATCCCTTACAAGTATTGCGAGATCCAAACGACGATCGTGATGTTGGCATTGTAGAACCAACTTATCTTGAGAAATATAGATATTTTCGAGACATACCTCATGAGGTATTTCAAGCTTTCAAATTGAGGGAAAATCATATAAATGCAGCAAATGAATACCTTCATCCATTCATAGATTCTAATCCCGATATCATCAAAATTGGTATACATGTGCGAAGAGGCGATTTACAAAATTTGCATGATTTGACTTTTCTTAAACCAAGTCAATTTCTAGTATCCCCGTCCTACTTTGAAAATGCTATGTATTTCTATCGCAAACGTTTCGGTCCGAATGTAAGGTTTTTTATCGCATCCAATACCATGTCATGGTGCAAAGAACAGGAAGTATTCCAAAATCAACCAGATGTTACATTTTTACCAGAATCATCTGAGTATACTCCGCTCACAGATTTTGCAATACTCACAACTATGGATCATTTGATCATTTCTTTTGGTACATTTTCATGGTGGGCAGCATTCATGGGCCCAAGTTCTCGAGGTGGAATGGTATTATATCATGATCCTGTGACTATAAATAATGATGTTCTGCCGTCTTGGCTTCATATTCCAGATGAGCCTGATATGATGGCTCATTATGAGATTTATGAAAAGTATTTTGGAAATAATGAATAATTTTGATAGTTATCAGTAAGCTAAGATAAGATTTGTGACAATCATATAAAAGCCGTTATGTATCATGTTAAACAATTTCTTCAAGTTACTCTCTCTTTTTTTGAAAGAGAAGAAGGGTAATGAATCTTTGATACAATGCTCGAGGAAAGCAAAAACAGGCAAATAGTGATGTATTGTAAACCTATTCTTAAATTCTGTTTGCAGGATATGTAGATGTACTCATCATATGCTTTTAAGCTGCTGTACATACGCAAAAATTGATAGCTTTTCTGAAGATATCACAAAAAAGAATTAGAATTGTCGACAAAAGAAAGAGAACGATGCTTTATTTTGTCGCTTCTGTTGCAGCATTCGTGTCCGTTGCAAAAGGAAACGAAATAAAGGTGAGCTGCTCAAAAGGAACGAAATAATTTCGGACCATCTTTTAGTTGAAAACATTTTTGTTTCTTGATTTTAACCCATGGATACTTTCAATGTTTGCATAATTCTCTTTTCGTCTTAATCTACACGGAAGGTAATGGAAAAACACAAAATCCTCAATGATTATGTATCACCTTTACCACATGAATATATAGAATCCTATATGTTACCAAAGTCTTTTCATTGGGGGAATGTGGGTCTATCAGGAAAGTCATACATTACACACTCTCTAAATCAGCATATACCTCAATACTGTGGGTCATGCTGGGCTCATGGGGCACTCTCATCCTTGGCAGATCGTATCAAAATCGCACGTGGACTAGGAAACTTGAAATTAGTTTCATCATCATCTCCTGCAAAAAGCGAGTACATCCGGAAGGAGACTGACTTTAAGAATATGATTGATAAACAAAGAGAAAGTGATTTTTTCTGGGAGGGTTTAGGAGATGAAATCAATTTATCAATACAATATATTTTGAACTGTGGGACGGAGGTTGCTGGTTCTTGCAACGGTGGTACAGCTACAGGCACGTATGAATTCATCAAAACAGTATCAGGATTTGTTCCCTATGATACATGTCAACCTTATATAGCTTGTTCCAAAGATTCAAAAAATGGTTTCTGTCCTCATGTTGATACATCATGTACTGAATTCAATACATGTCGTACTTGTACTCATCAAGGCTGTTTTAAAGTAAGCAGCACGCCTGATTTAACACGCGAGTGTTCTTGACAATGCTTTCTTATCGATATAAACATTTTTTTTCCTTTATAGATTGATCAATTTCCAAATGCAACAATTGCAGAATATGGACAGATCCAATATGATATAGATGCGATAAAAGCTGAAATATATGCTCGAGGACCTGTGGCAGCTGCTCTCAATGGAAAACCTCTTCACGAATATCAAGGAGGGATTTTTTCAGATGATCAAGCTAGCAAAGAAACAACCCATGCCGTGTCCATTGTTGGATGGGGGGGAGATTCTGAGCTAGGAAAGAAATATTGGATCATTAGGAATAGTTGGGGAACATATTGGGGCCTTTCTGGTTTTGCATTTATTGAAATGGGCAGCAATATGATTGGGATCGAAAGTGACATTACTTGGGCGACTCCTAATACTTTTACTGTTATGAATTATCCATGTTTTGAAAATGGAGCAAATTGTAATACAGAAGGTCTCAGCCTCGACACAGCTTTATATATTGATCCGTCGGAAGACGTGAAAAAAATATACAAACGGCTTGCTGAAGCAAGTTATATTTCTGCCGAAATCTAATAGGTTAACACTATTTTATTTATTAATTACTTTATTTTTTGGTTGATTCAATTCTGTTTCAATACATCTCTAAAATTTACAGAATTCATTTGAGAAAAATGTATTTTCTAACCTTTTTTAAATTTTATTCACCCAAAGTTTTTTACTGTTGTCTACATCAACGCGAAAACTATGAAACTAAGATCGATAGCTTGGACTTTAACCATGATTTTGAATTCAAAAGGGAATCAAACAGAAAAGCGTGATCAGTGCTTTTTTTTGAAGTGAAAGTAATATACTCCAAAAAAGACTGAAGAGAGAGAAAGTGTTTCTTGTTCTACAATCACATAAGTCGATGCTATGTTCTGTCTTACTCAAGATATTTTACACGTCATAACTCTAATTGCACAATCCAAACCGAACCCACGGCAGGGTTTGATTCAGCAGTCAGGATTCGAATCTTTTTCATAGCTTCGTAGTTGTCAATGACATACGTACTTCATATTTTCCTAGTTAGTTAGTAGGTGTTTTTCGTTTCCTTTCAACACATCTTTCTCACTTTTTTTTCACGGAACATCACACTGAAGACCATGAAGTTGTCACTTGCTCTCCTCTCCGCTACGGCTCTTACTGCCTCTGCCTTCACTGTTACGGCACCTAGTACCGTAGCATTTACTCGCACACATGGAGCCTCCTCCAACATCATTTCTCTTTATGGAAGCCGTGCCGCCAGTAAGGCCCTTGCCCGTCAAGAATGGGCCGAAAAACGTGGATACACCGATGTTGAAGAACCCGCAGAAAGTGTTGCTGAAGCTGGTATGATGACTAATGATGCAGGTCTTGAATATGTACGTCTAGTGCACCCCGATACTGGGGCTTCTTCTGAGATCTATCTCCTTGGAGGAGTTGTTACTTCTTACAAGGCAGGTGGAGTTGAATACGTTGCTGTTCGACCAGATGCCAAGATGGATGGATCCAAGCCAATTAGCGGTGGATTATCTCACTGCTGGCCTCAAGTAAGTAACTTGCAGAAATCCTCTCCATATAAAATGGATTTTGAATTTTTTTTGAAAGTCAATTTACGGATTTTGTATCTTCGTTTTATTTTTTCTTTGTATTAATTATTATTCTTTACTTTCCTGAACAGTTCGGCCCAGGAGAAATCCAACAACATGGATTTGCCAGAAATGTTCCATGGACAGTTAAGTCGATGACTGATACCACATTAGAACTCGAATTGGCTCCATCTGACTACACTAAAGAAATGTGGGACAAAGAGTTCCTTTGCACATTCTCAGTGTCTCTTGACGACGCCCAACTTACCACCAAAATGGCTGTAGACAATAAGGGAGAAGAAGCATTTGATTTCCAAGCTGCACTTCACTCCTACTTCACTGTTTCGTCACTTGAAAACTTAGAAATTACTGGATCTTTTGAAGGTAAAGAATTTTTGAACAAGATGGTTGGAGACGAAGGCGAAATGCAAACTGAAGACCGTAGTGCCATTACCATTACTGAAGAATATGATCGCGTTTACAAGGGTGTAAATGACCCAGTCCTTAAGGATACTGGAACTGGAATGGCTGTAAGTTGATATGATTTAGTTTCTCTATTTTGAACTTATGAACAAATATTCTTACCCACTCTATTATTTTGTTTGTAGCTTTCTGTATTGAATACGGCTGGATGGGAAGACACTGTTCTATGGAACCCTTACGGAGATGAGGGAATGGGATTCAATAACTTCGTTTGCGTAGAGAGCGTTAAGGTGAGCATACATAATGTAATATTGTTGTACTTCTTCATTTACCCCTTTTCAATCATCTTATCATCTCATTACTCTCTTTTTTGTTTGCCTTCAATGCATGCAGTTTGACCCAGTAACACTTGCTGGAGGCGAAACCTGGACTGGAGATATGGCCTTGAAAGCCGATGCTCTTTAAGTTTAATAGTTTGTTTGATTGATTAAATTTTGAACTCTGCAGGCCCGAGATAGTATAAGCTTTACAATATGTCTTTTTAAGTAGCAACTTTTCTGGTCCTAAATTTTTCATCGGTTTATTTTCAACAAAAAACTTGCCTACAAAATATATTTTTGTCAGATATTTATTACATATTTCTTACAGCCTTTTCATTCGGGAAAACCAAGGGCGACAGAATACCTCGTGGCTTTCGCATATTTGATTTATTATAGTTGCAGTTGAGGATACGAGATGCGTGCCTATTCATGGGCTCTATCCTCCGCTGATGAGAAAAAATGGATCTCAAATCAAGTTTGTCTTACGCACTATAAGCTGTATCTAAAGAGAGATTCAATGCAAAACGATCATTGCATGATTATAATAGCTTTACTTTACAAGCGTTTCTTGAACATATTGATATAAATATAAAACGTAAAATGAAGTCGAAACATTAAGCTTCGAAAAATGATCATGTATTCTATGCTAACGACTCTGTATACGCAAAATTATGGCATTGTTTCCGGAACAGTTGGGGGGCCATGGGTTTGATTAGCCCCAGGTTGGAATTGCTGTGGTTGAATTAAAATATTCGGTTGATTTCCGTTTTGGAGATGTGAAACATGTGTCATATTCATTGTTGGAACGTTGCGCATTGGAGGAAATGCCGGATTCATTGTATTTGGCATGCGTAAGGGTGTACCATTATTGAAGTGTCTTTGTTGCTCCAAGTGTAAACGCATAAGATCTTGTGATTGGCCGTTATTTTGGTTTTGACGAGCCATACTAGCTATGTTTTGTGATGGTTGTATTACTGGAATAGGACTAGGTCCGGCATTCATTTGGGTGAGACTTGCTTGATTAAAACCATGTTGGTAGATAGGAAATGCGGTCCTTTGGAATTGGGTGGGTTGATTATATGACATAGGGTATTGGGGAGGTGTACGATGCTTTGGGACCATAGCATTTCGACGTTGCTGTTTACGGCGCTTCGCTGGTGCTTTGTTGCTTTTTCTTTCCTTTTGCTCAATATTGCTAGTCGTACTAGGAGTAGGTGAACCAGCAACACTACTATTATCCTTTTCTTCTTTTTTATCTGAAGATGTACTGCTTTCTACAGAGCTTTTATTGTCACCACTAGAGGACTCCGTTCCTGAAGTCAAGCTACGCTTCCTCAAGGCACTCAAATTCTTGCTTCCAAAACCCCTTCCTCTTGCTGGCTTCTTGGGCTCTTCATCCACACTATCCTTATCATCGCTAGTTTCTGTCTTCGTTTCATCACATTCCGTTTCTACATTTGTCTCAGCAGGTTTAGTACCACCAGATGCTTTTAACGCGGATAAGTCTTTCACACCTCTACCTCTTCCCTGTGACTCAGCTGAAGAATCATTTGTTGAGCTTGCTTCGGAATCATTGGAGCTTTTTCCCTTCAGAAAATGACTAGTTTGCATTTCTACTTTTCGCGAAGGTTGCACGGGCTCAACAAATTCAATCTTCGGTTGTTTGCTGATTATATGGCTTGTAATAGATGCATTCAAACGATTCACAAAGGAAGTAAACGATTTATCACAGGGTCTAGAAGCATGTCGACTACATCTTTCCCAACCCAATCGTGATAATGAGGAATTGATGGCCCCTCCACCCAACTTTGGATTGTTTGCCAGAACTTCACCAATAACCTGCGATGATAATATGCTTGGATCCGTTTTACAAGAATTTTGCACATCGTCTTTGCATCTAGTTTTCTTTTCTTTCTCAACATGAGAAATCACTTCCTTCAAAAAGTCAGATGTGTGCTTTCTAACAGCAAGAACAATGCACTGTACAGCATCTTTTGTAATATTCATTTCTGCCTGTTTAACTAATTGCTTTACCGTGGGATCTATAAAAAGAGCCCCAGGGAGAGCTGTTGAAGTTGCAAGGTCAGGTGCACTGAAATTTAAGTTCAAACTTTCAGCGGATTGAAAATTCGAAAGATCAGTTGAGACCGTCCCAGCCGGATTCAGCCAAACATCTTCATAGCAAACGATTGTTCCTTTCACATTAGATAAAATCGTGGAATTGATACAACGAATGAAATAGATAAAAAACTAACCTGAGTTAAGACCAAACCTTGAATCCAAGTGCTTCATCATGTTTGAATCGTCGATACAGTTTGAATGGCTCTTATCGTTCTGATCGAGTATAGTTTTTCTTGAACTCAACCTTCTTTTTTTCTTCATTTTCTTCATCCATTTATTCGGCGCATGTCTTTTCACTTTCGATTGTGAGACCTTTCCTTGCAAAGAACTTTTCATTATTGCTATAAAAATTAAAGAAGTGTAGAATTAGTCACAAGAAAACAATATACAATACGCGCAAAAAAAACGAAAGTATAAAGCTCACCCAATATAAGCTTGTTGTGTATTTTACGAAGAGAGCGGCTTTTAAGGAAAACGCTTAGGAAATTTTCAATATCCTCTTTTGCATCTTCGACGTGTTCAGAATTCCAGTGACTTTGGCTCGAACTGAGAGGCCTACTCAAGTATCTACCCATCTTTTCCCAGTACAAGCTAAAAAGGCGTTCACTTCCTTTCCCTTTATTTTCCTTCAAGAATTCAAGATAAAGCATAGACTTTATTTCCTCTAAATTATCTTGCTTTATTACATGACTTTTACTGTCTCTTAGTTCGTAGTATTGGGTTTTGCTTTGTGAAAGCTTCAGTGACTTATATTTTGTTTCAACAACACAGTTGTCAAATGGAGATTTCATAGCAATAGTCAATTCATCTTTATTTTCACAATATTGGAGTGGATTGAAATCATCCAGATGATTTTTCTCTCTCGTGCATTCACTTTCAACTGAAGATACATCAGATCTTTCAGACAAACTATCACTTTCGTCAATCTTGATCTTTGATGATAAAGGAACTTTTTTAGCTTCTATATCAACTGAGTTTGCTATGTCCACTTTGCTTTCTATTGTGCCATTCTGCATCTTGTCTTTGGAATTGGAAATATCTTCAGAAGTCCCTTGGAGGGGTGAACTACTGCATTCACTCTCCTCATTCTCAGTAACCACCTTGCCTTTGTTATCTCTATGCAAAGTTGTGTAGACAGGACCAGATTCCAAATCTCCAGAACGTCCTTCCTGCACGGAAAGATCCTTCTTGGAAGATTGCTCATGGTTATTTTCCTTTTCTTCCTCATTTGATTTTTCTAACAATGAATGACCTACATTTTTAGCCAAGGACTGATTACTATCTGTGTCCATAATCATGCTGTTCTCTAGTTTTTCCTTCGGTGGCTTGAGAATAATGTCGTCCTTACATATTATTTCTGGTGTAGAAATCGTTTTCTTTTTCTCTGTGCTCCCCATCACGTCAGTCGCTGTAGTTGGCTGTTCGTTGGTGTCTCCCATTTTATTCTCCATATTGCCTGAAGTTTCAACACTAACCAAACTCATTGCATCCGACTCAGCACACTTCTGATCGTCGTTTATTTTGTTTGAATGCTTTCCAACCGAATCTGATGATAAATTTCGGTCCTCACGAACTTCTTTTGCAGAAAAATCAGGAGCTGTTATATCATTATTAAGAGCTGCAATAGACTCATCTATTTTGCTCTCTAAAACTCCATATGTAGACAAAGTATCTTCATCGGGATCTTCATTAGTTTTTTTTTCAACAGACTTTGCTTTGTCAACAGGCGAGAGTTTCTCACTTAAAATATCAGTAGAGCTCTTTGAGTTGGTTATTGATTTATCTACGTGATCACTTAAAGGTTTTGAAGCCTTATCTAATGAAGTTTTTTCATCTACTGAGTTTCCATTATCAAGTTCACTTTTTTGGTCATCTTCTTTATTTAATTTGACTAACTGGTGTTCGTGATTAGATTCCATTGTTTCAGTAACTTCAGATTGATCCATTCTAGTGTTCTCTATCTCATCATGATCTTCAATCATTTTGTTCTTTTGATGCTGTATTTTAATGTCAATTTCGTTGCAAGGCAATACATGTTCACAATCTGTTTGATTCATTGCATTTACATCTAATCTTTTATTTCCTTCAGATTCTTCATTCGGATGTAAATCTGTTCCAATATTTAGGTCGCTTTTTGCTTCGTGATCATCTTCATTAGGTGCAACGCTTGTATCTTTGTTTTCTTTCATATGTTTCAAGGAAGAATCTACCTCATTAAAAGTATCATGTGACTCTTTTGTATGTTCACTCTGTTTTAAGGTGATGTCCTCTTCATCTTCACAAGATGTTTTAAATGTTGCTAATTTAATAGTTGGCTCGTTGTTCTGTTCTTTTTGTTGAGAAGCTAAATCTTTTACATCATCACAAGGTGATTCAGATGTTGTTTCTACATCAGGGATATCACTTAATTCTTGATTTTGTTCACTTTGCTGAGACACTGCATCCTTTTCATCATCAAAAGGCGATCTCGATATTGTCTCATCGACTATTTCTTCGCTTATACAAGGAGCTGAAGTTTTCTTTGATGGAGATTCCTGCTCTGAAGTTTTCTCATTACACTCCATAGGTTCTTTCTCACTTATTTGTTTCGTGTCATTTTTCTTTTGTGTGAGCAGCGAGTCATTCTGTGCGGATTTTATGCTCTCCTCTTCTACCTCATTAAGCTCATTCTCGCCATCATTATGCTCCATTGAAAGGCCCAACGGGGATGATTTCTTATTATCTTGTTTATCTCGAAGATCAGTAGGTTGTTCTAGCTTTTGAGGAATAAGTGAAGCGTTTGATTGTACGACACTATGATCCTCTTCCTTATAATTAGTCTCTTTAGTTTCTTGATTTTCCTGTTCTTCGATATCGAAGTTATCTTTGACGCCTTCACAGACAGCATTTTGTTCCATTGCAGAGTTCTGGTCCTTGGGTACCACATTGCTTTCGGTTACAGTCTGTTCTTCAGTTAATTCCGCATTATCTCGTTCTGTTGTTGATAAATTAGTTTCAGTTGACCCAGATTTATAAATATCTTTCGCATCTTCTACAGTGCAATCCTTAGAAACACTAGGCATCTCACATTCAGTAATGGGCTTGTCTAACTCCACAGGGGACGATGTCGTTGAATGACTCTCAATACTATCTTTATCAACATCTGCATCTATATTTTTTATTTGATTCGATCGCTCAATGTTGTCATTACCTGTAGCTTTGTCTCCCTTTGATTTCGCGTCGTTTTCGCACTCAACGGGGTCAGTTTCAGTGCTCTTCTCTTTTTCGGTAACATTGTCCTTAGTGTCGCTTGCTTTGGTATCTGTTGACTCTGGAATAGATTCATCTTGAGCTTCTAACAATTTTTGCTTTGCTTGAAGCTTCTCTAATTCGTCGTTCTCAGCGTCATTAGAGGCAGTTTTGGTTATATCCGCTCCTGAGTTCAAATCGTTCTTACTGCTTTCATAAGCTTCATCGCTAAGTTGAGCTTCTTGAGACGAAGACGGTGACTTCATGCTCAAAGATAGCTACTCAGAATGCTGTTCAATCAGTACCGTCTTTTGATTGTTTTGTGCGGTGTCTCAAGGTGAGTTCATTAATCTTCTATTAGTGCACTTTTCATATAGAGATTCTACTAGTGGTCTTGAGTGTAATTGAATGAATATTGCTTATGCAGTGAATTGTTTTTGTTTTCTCGATATCAATCGCGCCGTCATTCAGCCTTCAGTATCAAGAAAAGAAATCAAGACAAAGGTTATTGTCTTGTAGCTAAATTTATATCGTTTTAACGTATCATGACGTTAAGTTTTCATCCTTGTACGTAGTCTTATATGAAAAAGAGTATTGCAGGATTAAGATATAACCTGTTGTTATGACAGAGAAACTTAGAAAAAACGCTACAACTTTTGACAAAAATCTCCTATTTTTTTGTTTTTATTGCTTTTTTTAATGAAGAGGAAATGACCTGCGTACTTGTATATTATTATTATCGCTTTGCAATCTTTTCTATCCTTTCCATTCTTATCGTACCTATGTTCGATGTGAAATTGAGGCTTTTCGAATTTGCTGATCAAGGCTGATCGAGGCCATAATTTTCATAAGTTATAAATAGTAGTATTCAAAAAAGAAAAAATTAATGCAATGCAACATTCCATAATTTGTGATTTACTTAGATAATCCGAATCAAACTTACGCAAGTCGGAAATTCGATTTCTTTAGGCAGTTTCGTCAGACTTTATTTTAAATGTATGTTTGATTATG
>Ga0209092_10003327_pt1 | contig 14026 bp, 13 predicted proteins | sample FraStrMetagenome_FD_187446 | JGI IMG/M metagenome (GOLD analysis project Ga0209092, IMG submission 187446) | Marine eukaryotic phytoplankton communities from Arctic Ocean - Fram Strait ARC3M Metagenome (SPAdes) (version 2) | ecosystem: Environmental > Aquatic > Marine > Oceanic | place: Fram...
TTTCTCTAAATCTTGCAGAAATAAGTTCGATAATTGGAGTATGTTGTGTACGATTTATCCTTAAAAATAATTTTTTATTTTTAAGGATATTTTTTTATATTTGATTTGGGTTTAAATTAAACAATATGCAACATTCACTTTTAAACTATTTAAAAGACAAATCAACTGATGATTTACTAAAAGAACTTAAAGTTTTTTCTGTAAAGTTAGGATACTCTGAAGTTTTTGTAGACAATGATACCAATTTAATAAGCTATACCAAGTCAAATGGGCACTTCCATCCAATAAAAGTACAAATTCATTTCACAACGTATAATGAAAATGTCACGTTACACTTTAATTTCCCAAACAAAAATAAATTAGGTTTTAGTGCAAAAAAGTTTTCAAATCGTGCTTTTAATGAAATTGTAGATGGCTTAAAAATTGACGACTTAAATGATTTTTCTAAAATATCAGAAATTAAAAACACTTCGAAAAAATCAGAAAAAAAGAATATCATTTTGGTTTTCTTGATAAGTGTTTTAGTTCCTTCAATCTTATTCTTTGTATTTACTTTTACATCAAAAAAAACTATGAATGAGTATAGGGGTGAGTTAATTAATAAAAATAGAGCTGAAGTTAAATCAATAATGGGTAAACCAGATAATATTCTTTCATACGGCGGAAAAGAAATATGGACGTACTATAATAAAGTTAAAGATTCATCAAGTGGTTTGACCTGTGATTTAAGTCTAAATATGGAACTTTATGCTTATGATGAATACCTTGTTTCATTCATTGACAAATCAAGTTGTAATTAACGTTAATCAAACAGCTTATGAGTCGTATTTTCGCACTTGATAATTATGGGTTTTATGTTATTATTATCTAAACGTTCTCTTAAATAATATAATAATAACTCTTGTAATGCCTTTCTGTTGAGGTTGTCTTGTCTTAAAAAATCAGCTTTATTGCTTGGTTTTTTTGCCTCTATAATTACTCCAACATCAGACTTTGCATTGTTTTCTGTATAAATTGCTAAGTCTATTCTGTCTTTGGTATTAATATAGTTATCTGCATAAAAAGTACTATTGAAAAAAGTAGTAAAATGAGATTTTATATGCTCTTCGCTTTCGCCATTGTCATCGCTTAATTTTACGGCATTTATACAGTCTGTAACTGGACTATGAAATTAGCAACATCCTTTCTTAATGGCTTATGTTTTCTATATGCTGGGTTGAGTGCTTTTCTTGTATTAATCTTATTCATTTAAATTTTACTTTATATGTAATTGCTAAATTACTGAAAATAGTAATAATAACTTCAATCATTCAGTATCACAAAAAACACTTTAAAAAAGAGTTTAAATGAAATGGGTTCTATAAGTACTGTGTATGTCTTTTAAAGGAAGCGTAAAGGGTTATTAAACATTCTGAAGCTTTCGGTTTTTATATGTTTCTGTAAACTCTCTAAGCCTATCAAGGTCTTTCAAGAATAAGTTCGATAATTGGAGTGCGTTGTGTACAAAAAAAAACCTCATCATATTGATTGTCAATAAGTTGAGGTTTTTTAGTATCTTAATTTGTACGATTATTGTACGATTGACTTATTTTAGTCTTATTTATATAAAAATTTTAGTAAAAAAATAAAGTTGTTTTTAAGGCTGCATTTCGTGCATTTGGTGCATTATCTGAATTAAATAAAATCATTAATGATTATTCAGAATTAAAAAAGAGTATTATTAATTAATTTGCTGTTAACTTGAATAAATTATAGAAACAGATATACAAACCTAAAAATAACATAGCCTATAGTTGCTATTAAGATTTTTTTTCTGTGTTTAAGATACCATTCCATTTACTGCTTGTTTTTTCAAATATAAGAAAAACATCCAACCTCTTAATAGGTTTAGAAATAGCTTAATTAAAGGAAGAAAATATGCCTATGGTTTAGTAAAAGATAAAACCTCCCCTTTTAGGGAGGTTCTATTATATAATATTGTAAATACGGTTACTCTTTCTTATTGTTATTTTTTAAAGATGTAAATGATAAAAAAAGAGCTAAAGACCTGCATCAATATCTTGAGCAGTTATAGAAGCATTTCCAGAGAGATCCAGCTTTGGTATACCAGTACCTCCATCAAATGGAGCCCAATTTGAATGCATTATTTTCCATCCATTTTTTGTAGAAATCCATACAGAAGATGCTCTTGTGCTGTATTTTATAGGGTCCGTAGGGTATTTCCAAATAAAATTACCGTACATATCAGTGTACATATCGTGATAAACAATGTATTCGCCTCTAGCATAAAAAGTTAAGACCGCAGTTTGAGAATCTGGTGAAAGAGATACATTGATATCATATAAATCTAGTGCATTCCACCTTACCTGATAATTACCAACACTATCTTTAAGGTTTTCTCCAATCAATCTGTCTGGGGACATTTCAATAAATTCTGATAGATTAGATTCTCCAGATGAAAAAGGAATGTTAGCATCAACATACTTATTAAATTCTTCTAAATTTCTTGTTAAAATAGCATCTTGAAGATTTCTTGCTTTTTGCTTAAGTAAATCAACAAGTACTTCATCCGAAATTTTTTGAGGTGAACAAGCTGACAATATTACTAAAGTAAAAAGAATGAATATATTTTTCATATTTTATGTAAAAATTAATAAATTATTATAGTACAATATAGGTGTTAATCTATTTTTTGAACAATTTAATTATCAAATAAACTGATGCTAAAACTAAACCTATAGTAATTAATACTCCTCCAGTTAGAAAGCCAATACTAAAATGTTGGATTTTTAAAAATGCTCCCCACAATAATATTAACAAAGTAATATATTTTAACTTATTTTCCATTATATCTGTTTTTAATTTATTTTTGAAATATACAAATAAAATTTCAATTGTATATTTATCAACAACTTAAGATATCGGTAAAGGAAGATTAACTATTTTTACTTTAAAAGAACAGGCTCTGATGGCAAATCAAAAGTTCCACTATAAATATCATCTAATACAGCATTGTTCTTTCTAATTCTATAAACAAACTATCTAACGAATTGTTAGCATGTAAAAAGTTGCCGATAAAAACAAGTACTATAAACAACTTTTTATTAATCATTTGATAACTCTATTAATCGCGCACTTAGATCAGGGTTAGACATATCTTTATCAAATGGAAACATTGGTCGTTTAATTCTTTTGAACTTTAATTGTCCTAAATCTTGGTCTACGATAAAAAAGAAACTATTAGTAATATTGTGACTATTTTTAATAGCCTTCAATATTTTTCTGATAGTCTGAATGTAGTATTAAATTTAATTCTGAAACGGTGTTTTTGAACTCTTTTTGGTTTACAATATTTACATTTTCAATTTTAGTTGCTCTATGATCATAAAGCATCCTAGCCATGATTGAATTGTCCTTTGATTTTATAAATTCTGTATAACTAAAATCTCTTGTTTTTAGGGTAAATCCGTTTCCTTTTTTGATGAAAACATGTTTTTTCCCTTCCAAATTAGGGTTGTTTAAAATAGACACCAAACTGGTTCCGTCTAATTGTTTCTTAGGTGTTTCTATCTCGCAAATTTCTGCCAATGTAGGATAAACATCCACTAATGCAATTAGGGCATTTGTTGTTCCTTTGGATTTAGATAACGGATTGTAAATAATTAGAGGCACCTGAGTAGAGGTGTTGTAATTTGTAAACTTTGTCCATTGTGTATGTTCTTGTAAATTATAGCCATGGTCAGATACAAAAATAACAACCGTATTTTTATCTAATTCTTGCTCCTTTAACTCGTTTAAAATTTTACCAATTAAAGCATCTGTGTAAGATACTGTTGCATAATACCCATGAATTAAATCAATTGCCAAACTATCGGAAACTTGCCCTTGCTTAGGTATATTAGAATAGGAACGCATTTCAGACCAATTACTAATACTCATCTTTGGTGCATCTGCAGGAATATAATTATAGTTTTGAGGTTGCATAATGGTATTTCTATCGTATAAATCCCAATACTTTTTTGGTGCATTGAAAGGTAAATGCGGACTAATAAAACCAGCGCTTAGAAAGAAAGGTTTGCCACTTTTTTTTAGTTTTTTAAGATCTCTAATCACTTTCTCTGTTAACAGCCCATCAATATAAATGGAATCTGTAACGTCTGCACTTTCATCAGCCGGTCCTGTGTCTGTGTTTTTATAGTTGGAAATGTTAGTCGGGTTTTGATAGTCTTTCCACAACGATTGCCAATAATCAGTTGGGGCTAAACCTTTGTTATTTTTATCAAATGCATATGGGCGCCAAACTTCATTCCAATCAGTTTCTCTATCGTCTAAATGATGATAAATCTTTCCATTAGAAATGGTGGTGTATCCGTTTTTTCGAAATAACTGAGGAAGCGTAACAGCCTCTGGTGTCTCCTCTTCAACGAACGTCTTATAATCTAAAAATCTGTTTTTTGTTGGTAACATTCCTGTTAGCATACTGGCCCGAGATGCGCCACAAACTGGCACGTTACAATAGGCATTTGTAAACTTTATTCCTTTTTCAGCCAAGGCATCAATATTTGGAGAGTGTATTTGGGGGACTCCAAAACTTGCTAATTCTGGACGTAAATCGTCAATATACAATAATAAAATATTGGGCTTTTGAGGCTTCTGTTCTACTACTAGTCCTTTACAATTTAAAAAAACTAAAATAAAAATAATTAGTATTTTTTTCATAATTTATGAGGTAAATGAAAAACTAATTTAGTAAAAAAATCAACATCAAAACTTAAAGAGTTTGAATTTGCAAAAAAAACAATTGGTTTGAAACAGAACATCAACCTTGAATCATTTTATTCATTAGTCGTTGTTTGCTAAAACCTTCATTTTTTTTAAGTTGAAGATTTTTTATTTACAACAAATACACGCTTTTTTAAGTATTACCTTTTTTTGATATTCACAATATCCTTATCTTTACAATGCGTCTAAAAAGTAAAAAAAGCATGTTATGAAAAAAATAATATATCTCTTCCTTCTAATTAATTATATAAACACAGCTGCTCAAAATAAAACAGTAGTAAAAGAATCTATCTACGATATTAAGATTGAGGGCATAGACGGTAAAAATATCGACCTAAAAAAATACAAAGGAAAAAAAATACTGTTTGTAAACGTGGCATCAGAATGCGGATTTACAAAGCAATATGATGGCTTGCAAGAATTGTATAGTACTTACAAAAACAATTTAGTTGTTATTGGTTTGCCTTGCAATCAGTTTGGAGGCCAAGAACCAGGTGAAGCAATTGAAATTGAAACTTTCTGTCGCTTAAACTTTGGAGTAGACTTTCCGTTAACCACTAAAATTAAGGTAAAAGGAAAAGAGCAACACAAATTGTACCAATGGTTAACCAAAAAAGCTAAAAACGGTAAAAAGAATTCTTCTGTAAAATGGAATTTTCAAAAATATTTAATTGACGAAAACGGAATGTTTATCGATGTTTTTTACTCGATGACAAAACCAATGAGTAAAAAAATAACCAAATTAATTTAAAAGAGATTCAAAGAATAAACGCTGTAATTTGAACAAGAAAAAATCTTCAAAAATAAACAAATAATACCCTATTCTTTTAGAACGGTTTCATTCATTTTTCTTTTGCTATCCTGAGAGAAAACAGTAACTTAGTGCAATACAAAAATTTAAAAAAATGAAACATATTTTAACAGCAATTGTCTGTATTACTTTATTAGTAAGCTGTGGCAAAAGCAAAGAAGAAAAGGTTCCTAAAAAGATAAAAACTACGACTGTAAAAAAGGCTAAGGTTGTCGCAAAAAAAGAAATGGTAGTTGTAGATGCCAATGGTATTGTAAATGTTAACATGATTACTTCTGACCGCATGAAATTTAATCTTAGAAAGATTACTGTAAAAGCGGGTCAAAAAATAAAACTGACACTAACGCATACCGGTAAACTAGACAAAAGAGTCATGGGCCACAATGTTGTCTTTTTAAAGCAAGGTGTTAAAACATCTGCATTTGCATCTAAAGCAGCAGCAGCTAAAGAAAATGATTATATTCCGGAAGGAACAACCGCTGTTATTGCATATACTAAAATGCTTGGTGGTGGAGAAACAACTACCATAGAGTTTACTGCACCAACTGCCGGAACATATGATTATATCTGTAGTTTTCCTGCACATTATGCAATGATGAAAGGAAAGTTAATTGTTGAGTAAAATTTATAGATAAGTAGCTATTAAAAAACCCTTCTTAGAAATTTCTATGGAGGTTTTTTTAATGACCTGATTTTTTTTAAAATTCTAAAATTTCTATATTTTTAAATTCTATTGGGTGACTTTCACTTTGTAAAGAAATATAACCACTAGTTAAAGATTTCCCATCTTTTAATTGTATTTCTTTAGAGGTAGCTTCTAAAAACTGGCCACCAATAATTGGGTTTGTATATGTAATTACGTTGTTGCCATTTATCTTATGAGTAATCTTTTCTTTAGTTACTATTATTTCTAAAGCTACCCATTCTTCGCCATAATAAGTTTCTGAATTTGCATTGATACAATGCTCTGTAACTAAAATATTATGTACAGAGACATGGGTTGCTGGTGTGCATAAATTACCTGTTGGTCTTGAGGTGTTTGGTGAAATCCCACCTAATAACTGTACCTCTAGAGACAATGGAAAAGCCTGATCTAGCAACATGCTTTCTGGTGCTTGAGAATGAATCATAACACCACTATTTTTTGTAGCCCAAGATTCGCCACCTTTTGTTTGGGTTCCTGTAAATCGATATTGCAATCTAAATTTGTAATTTGAAAAAGGTGTTTTGTAAGTTAACAGTCCAAATCTATTTCCAAAACTCTCATAACCGTCATAAGAAACTTTAAGAATACCATTTTCTACCCGAAAGGTATTCTTAAAATTATCATGTAATTCATGGCCATTAATCTTAACAATCCAATTATCTAAATCTTTGCCATTAAATAATTGTTGCCAAGAGTCTTCAATAGCATTACTTTTTGTGTTTTGTTTCTTTTTTAAATCACAATTTATAAAAAGTGATAGTATCATAAGAAAGACACCTATTTGTTTCATTTTTATAGAGATGAAGCTTTTCCTCCTGAAATTTCTTGTAAATCGCCACAGTAATAAGCCGTTGGAACTGGGTCATACATTAAAACGTTTTCACCAATTTCTTCTGAAGTTACATACGCTGTAATTGTCAGGTATTTTAAATGATTTAAAAACTCATTTTTCGTAGGTTGTAATGCCTCCGGGTTTGCCAATCTATCTTTATCAATCTCCCCTTTTACCAATAAATGCGCATCTAACAACCCAGTATATTGTGCAGTAGTAACATCTCTAATGTCTGTTTCTATAGTTGGTTTTAAGGTTGCAATAATCTCTGTAAAACTAATTCTTATCGCTTCTTGGTCTTCTGCGTTTAAAACCTCTGTGATATATTTATCTATAAATTGTGGCACATTTACTTCTGTAGCAGAAGGTGTACCTTCTGTTTTAGGTAACATAATATCTACTAAATTAACAACGATCTCTTTTTCTTCATTTGTAAAATAAGTAGGCATCCAGGTGGGTGCACTTGTGCAACTTTGTAATAGGCTAAAAATACTGGGTGCTGTAATTGCAAAACCAGCAGCAAGGCCTAAATTTTTTAATGCATCTCTACGTTTCATATCGTTCCTAGTTTAAGCGTTATTTTTTTTAAGTTCTGCTGCTGCATAATTTGCAGCTCTGGCAGTAAAAGCCATATAGGTTAATGACGGATTTTGACAACCCGAAGACGTCATAAAAGAACCATCCGTAACATACACATTATCACAAGCATGCAGTTGATTGTTTCCGTTTAATACAGATGTTTTTGGGTCTCTACCCATTCTTGCAGTTCCCATTTCATGGATTCCTAAACCCATTGCCATATTATCTCTGTTATCATATCCATTTACATCTTCAAAACCAGCTTCCGTTAACATTCTAACAGCTTGTTCTTGCATGTCTTTACGCATTGCCATTTCATTTTCACCAAAAGCAGCATCAAAAGTAACGGTTGGCAAACCCCATTCGTCTTTTTTATCATAATCTAAAAACAACCTGTTTTTATGATCTGGTAATGTTTCGCCAAAAGCTAATAAATTTACATTCCATTCTCCAGGTTTTAAAATTACCTCTTTTAATTCTGGACCATATTTTAACTCGGCAACCAATTCTGAAGTACTACTTCTGCTTGCACCGCCTTGGTAGCCATACCCTCTTTTAAAAGTTTCTGCTTCTGTATTGCCTCCTAAATTTCTAAATCTCGGAATATAAATGCCGTTTGGTCTTCTTCCTTTTACATATTTATCATCAAAACCTGTTGCTTTTGCACTTGCTCCAACATGAAAATGATGATCCATGATATTGTGTCCTAATTCTCCACTGTCATTTCCTAATCCGTTTGGAAAACGCTCTGACTTCGATTGTAATAAAATAGAAGCAGACGCCATAGTAGATGCGCATAGAAAAATAACTTTAGCATTATATACCAGTGATTCTTTAGTCTCTGCATCTATCAACCTTACACCTGTTGCTTTTTTGGTAACGTCATCATAAATTACTTCATGTACAATAGAATTGGGTCTTAACGTCATATTACCGGTAGCGTCTGCTGCTGGTAATGTAGAAGAATTACTGCTAAAGTATGCTCCATAAGGGCAACCTCGCATACATCTATTTCTGTATTGACAAGTACTTCTACCTTCTCCTGGTTTGGTGCCTTCTGTAATGTGTGCAACTCTACCAATAGTTAATAAACGTCCATCATCAAAATTTGTAGCTAACTTTTCTTTTAAAACCTCCTCTACACAATTTAGATTCATTGGCTTTAATAACTTCTGATCTGGAAATTGTTTCAAGCCTAAATTCTCTCCACTTACTCCAATATATTCTTCAACTTTATCGTACCACTTTTCAATATCTTTATACCGAATTGGCCAATCTACAGCAATACCATCTTTTTTGTTCGCTCCAAAATCAATATCACTTAAACGGTAACTTTGTCTTCCCCACATTAAAGAACGTCCACCAACCTGGTAACCTCTAATCCAATCAAAACGTTTGTTCTCATTATAAGGATGCTTTAAATCGTCTACAAAAAAGTGTTCACGCGCCGCATGCGTAGTATATCCTGTTCTATGTTGTTTTGGTTTTCTATCAATAATTTCTTGGGTAGCTTTTCCACCATTAGGCATGTCCCAAGGATCTAAATGCGCTGTAGGGTAATCTTCTACGTGCTTTACCATCGGTCCTCTTTCTAAGACTAAAGTTTTTAAACCGTTTTCACAAAGCTCTTTAGCCGCCCATCCACCAGAAAATCCTGTACCAACTACAATAGCATCGTAAGAATTCAAGTCGTTATTTATAGTATTCATTCGTGTGTATTTTTAAACTAATTCTGTTTTCAAAAGATTAAAGTAGGTAAAGAATTTTAATAACATTAATTTACTATTGTAAAAAGCACCAAAATATTTACGAAATCGGTTTAGGTATCTTATTTTTAGATTTTTTTGTAATATCTTTAAAGATAATTGAAATATATATATATTTAATAAAATTTAAAGACAAATCTAATGAATATTGCTGCTTTTAAAAAATTATCATTTTATATAATTGCCCTTCTATTCGTTGCTACTTCTTGTAAGAATAGCAATAATAAAACAGAGGTAAAACCAACAAAAAAAGCAAATACTGCACCCTTTTTTAAATTATCTTTAGCACAATGGTCTTTGCATAAAACATTTAATGAAGGTGGCGTAAGTCCTTTTAAATTTGCTGAAATGTCGAAGGAAATGGGTTTTGAAGGTTTAGAGTATGTAAGTCAATTATACAATGTAGAAATAGAAACCCTAGGTTTTGATGTTGTTATTGATTCTTTAAAAACGTTGAGTGTACAAAACGGAATGCAAAACGTTTTAATTATGATTGATAATGAAGGTGATTTAGCAGACCCAGATGTTGTTGTTAGAGATGCTGCAGTAGAAAATCATAAAAAATGGATAGATGCTGCCACAAAATTGGGTGCACATGCTATTCGTGTAAATACTTTTGGAACGAACGATCCAGAGGTTTGGAAAATTACTGTTGTAGACGGCCTTCAAAAACTAGCAACCTATGCAGCCACAAAAAACATTAATGTCTTGTGTGAAAATCATGGATGGTTATCTTCAGATCCCGATAAGTTAATGGTTGCCATTAATGATGTAAATATGGACAATTGTGGAACACTTCCAGATTTTGGAAATTGGTGTGTGAAAAGGACAGATGTTACTGCTAAATGGGGAGATTGTGAAGAGATTTATCCAGATAAATATAAAGGAACGGCATTAATGATGCCTGCCGCAAAAGCAGTAAGTGCAAAATCTTATGATTTTGATACAAACGGAAATGAAACTACTATAGATTTTACTAGAATGTTACAAATTGTAAAAGATGCTGGGTATAAAGGTTTTGTTGGTGTAGAGTACGAAGGAAGTCGTTTAGACGAAACTGCAGGAACAAAAGCAACCAAAGATTTACTTTTAAAAGTAGCAAAAGAAGTAAAATAGTCTAAACGATTACGATATTTAGCAGATAAAAAACCAAACAACTTAATGAAAAAATCAATTCAATTTCAATTGTCCTTTATGATGTTTCTCGAATTCTTTATTTGGGGTGCATGGTTTGTAACCCTAGGTACTTTTATGGGAAATAATTTAAGTGCAACCGGAGCAGAAACAGGAATGGCCTATTCCACGCAATCTTGGGGTGCAATTATTGCTCCTTTTATTATAGGTCTTATTGCAGATCGATTCTTTAATGCAGAAAAAATATTAGGTGTTTTACATATTATAGGTGCCATTTTAATGTACATGATGTTTCAGGCAAATGACTTTACTACTTTTTACCCATATGTTTTAGGTTATATGATTGCCTATATGCCAACATTGGCCTTGGTAAACTCGGTAGCTTTTAAGCAAATGAAAGATCCTGCAAAAGAATTTTCATTTATACGTGTGTGGGGAACTATTGGGTGGATATTAGCGGGCTTATTAATTAGCTACTATTTTCATTGGGACTCTAAAGAAAATGCAGCAGCAGGAATGTTGCAAAATACTTTTTTAATGACGGCTATTGTATCTATTATTTTAGGTGTTTTTAGTTTTTTCTTACCTAAAACGCCACCAAGTATAAGCAAAGAAGACACGGTTACTATTTCTAGTATTTTAGGATTAGATGCTTTAAAACTATTAAAAGACAGAAACTTTTTAGTCTTCTTTATTTCTTCTGTTTTAATATGCATCCCATTAGCTTTTTATTATCAAAATGCAAATCCTTTTTTATCTGAAATAGGTGTTGAAAATCCGACTGGTAAAATGACCATAGGACAGGTGTCTGAAGTTGTTTTTATGTTGTTATTACCTTTCTTTTTTAAGAAATTTGGATTCAAAAAAACCATATTAGTTGGTATGTTAGCATGGGTGCTTAGATATGTATTGTTTGCCTACGGAAATTCTGGTGAACTTGGCTTTATGTTAATCACAGGAATTGCATTGCATGGTATTTGTTATGATTTCTTTTTTGTATCGGGGCAAATTTATACCGATTCTAAAGCAGGCGATAAAGTAAAAAGTGCCGCACAAGGATTAATTACATTGGCTACCTACGGTATTGGTATGTTAGTTGGCTTTTGGGTAGCAGGTAAAATTGTAGATGCAAATATATTAGCAGATGCTTCACATGGTTGGCAAGATGTTTGGTTGTTCCCTGCCTTGTTTGCCGCAGGAGTATTCGTTATTTTTGCCTTATTATTTAAAGATGAAAAAGTTGAATACAAAGAATAAGATCTAAGATGAGCGTAAAAATAAGATTGGGTATTATTGGAGGTGGTGGAGATTCTTTGATAGGAATTCTGCACAGAGTAGCATCGTCTATGTTTGATAAATATGAAATTGTTGGCGGTGTTTTTAATCCGAATTGGGAGGAAAACATTGGTTTTGCTACCAAATTAGGGTTGAATGAAAATAGAGTCTATAAAGATTTTGATACGTTTATTGCTGAAGAAACAAAGCTTCCAATAGAAAAACGTATACAAGTAGTTTCTGTGTTAACTCCCAATTTTTTGCACTTCCAAATGGCAAATGAATTGTTGGAAAATGGTTTTCATGTAATTTGTGAAAAACCCATGACAACTACCTATAAAGAAGCAAAAACATTGAATGCAACCCTGCAAAAAGCAAAAACAGTTTTCGCGGTAACATATACCTATACTGGCTATCCGATGGTGCGTCAAATGCGAGAAATGATTTTAAATGGAGAAATAGGAAAGGTTCAAAAAATAGATGCACAATATTATCAAGGTTGGATCAATCCAATAATTCATAATAAAGAACAACGTATGGCTACATGGCGCTTAAATCCAGAAAAATCTGGAATTAGCTGTTGTATTGGCGATATTGGTACCCATTCTTTTAATCTGTTAGAATATATTTCTGGCATTAAGATTGAAAGTATTTTAGCCGACTTAAACCATGTATATAATGACAACCCAATGGATGTAGATGGAACTATATTATTGCGAGCTTCTAACAATGTTAAAGGTGTTATTTGTGCTAGTCAGATTGCAACTGGTGAAGAAAATAGTTTTGTTGTAAAAGTCTATGGTGAAAAAGCAGGTTTAAAATGGGAGCAAGAAAATCCGAATTACTTGTATTTAATGGAAGACGGAAAACCACTACAAATTCTAAAACCAGGGCATGCATACAATAGTAAACTGTCTCTTGATGGTACAAAATTACCACCAGGACACCCAGAAGGTATTTTTGATTCTATGGGAAATATTTACAAAGGTATTGCAAAAGCAATCAACAAAGAACCTTATAATGCTGGAGAATTTCCAACAATAATAGACGGAATTCGCGGAATGAATTTTATAGAAAAAGCCGTTGCATCACATAAAAGAGGAAATGTTTGGGTTGCTATTGATGAAAATTAATCAAATCTAAATTATTAATTTCCTACAATCTAAATATCCAAGAAACTAACAATCTATATAATGAAAACAATAAAAGGACCTGCAGTATTTCTAGCGCAATTTATGGATGACGTTGCACCTTTTAATACCTTAGATGGTTTGTGCAAATGGGCAAGCGGTTTGGGTTATAAAGGCATACAAATTCCTACTTTAGACAAAAGTATCATCGATTTAGATATTGCTGCAAACAGCCAAACATATTGCGATGAGTTTAAAGGAAGAATAAATGCTTACGGACTAGAAATTACAGAACTCTCTACCCATATACAAGGACAATTAGTAGCAGTGCACCCAGCACATGATATTATGTTTGATGTTTTTGTACCGAAAGAATTAAAAGGAAAACCAAAACAAAGAACCGCTTGGGCAGCAGATCAAATGCAAAAAGCGGGCATTGTTAGTAGACGGTTGGGTTTAAATACACACGCTACATTTTCGGGTTCTTTACTTTGGCCAGTAATGCATCCATGGCCACAGCAACCAAAAGGATTAGTAGAAATGGGCTTTAAAGAATTAGCAGACAGATGGCTGCCTATTTTAGATACTTTTGATGAAAATGGGGTGGATGTTTGTTATGAAGTACATCCTGTAGAAGACATTCATGATGGTGATACTTTTGAGCGTTTTTTGGAAGCAACAGGAAATCATAAAAGGGTAAATATTTTATACGATCCATCACATTTTGTATTGCAACAATTAGATTATCTAAAATACATAGAACATTATCATCAATTTATAAAGGCATTTCATGTGAAGGATGCAGAATTTAATCCTACAGGTAAAAAAGGAATGTTTGGGGGTTATAACGATTGGAAAAACCGCGCAGGACGCTACCGTTCTCCGGGAGATGGCCAAGTAGATTTTAAAACTGTCTTTTCTAAATTAACAGAATATGGTTGTGATGTTTGGGCTGTTTTAGAATGGGAATGTGTTGTTAAAAGTCCGGAGCAAGGTGCAAAAGAGGGTGTA
>Ga0209092_10003332_pt1 | contig 14019 bp, 11 predicted proteins | sample FraStrMetagenome_FD_187446 | JGI IMG/M metagenome (GOLD analysis project Ga0209092, IMG submission 187446) | Marine eukaryotic phytoplankton communities from Arctic Ocean - Fram Strait ARC3M Metagenome (SPAdes) (version 2) | ecosystem: Environmental > Aquatic > Marine > Oceanic | place: Fram...
ATGTAAGTCGAAGATTGGGCAGGTACTGCCTCAATGTAACGTTACTCGCGGAGAGAGATTTTGAAGGTGGGATGGTTGCATTTGGAAAAAGAGAAGAAGACAGCTGATATTCCCATTGGGGTGGGGGGGGGGGAAGAAAAAGAAGAAGAGAAGGAAAAACAAAGGAAAAAGCTCTACTGTCTACTGTTCTCCCTCTCCTCTCGCTCTCTCTCTACATCTAGACGTCTACAGCGAGAGGAGAGAGGGACATCTATATTAGCTGAATTTATTCACTTGAAATACTTAATACATGTACTTCGAAGTACACGGCAACGTTCGTTGCCGTTCGAGCCGTTCGAGCCGTTCTTGTTTTTGTACGTGCGAGCCGTTTGTTTCTTGCCAACAACATGAACAACCCTAACCCTAACTCTAACCCTAACGATATAACGGGATGTTACTGAGAGCACATGGTTCAACGCCATAGGGAATGATGATGAGTATTATATGCTTCGATCATTATCTCAAATGCTAATCCTTCTCTTTCGAAATAGTGGGTGATAAACATCTCCAAACTCCTTTAAGCTATCGACAAGTTAAAAAAAATCAACAGAAAAAAATCAACAAATTAAGACCCTTCAAAGCTGTTTAGATAGGTTCATATTATCATGAATGTATGTTAACATTTCCACGTGATCATCATTCAGTCTTGCCCTTCTCGCAATTACTGTTGCTCCTGTACGAGAAAATAGGCGTTCAGATGACACACTGGTTGAAACAGCAGTCAGCTACTTTCGACTTAACCACGCCAATACAGGAAAATCTTTACAATGAGTCTTCCACCAAAGAAGTGGGTCACGTACATTGGAATTAGATTTTTGAGTATCTCCTTCAGCCAGATGTGAATCCATTCTGTGAGCCTTGGATCCAATAATATTGTCCAAAGCAATGAACCTTGCATTCCACGAAATCGATTAGCAAACTCCTTTAGGATTTGGTCTCTAAACAATAATCTTATGATGATTAGGAGTATTGTTATTCCATACGCCCTTTTCAATGCCATCTGGCGGTGGAGACAACAAAACACATAGTCGCTCCACTCCCTGCACCAACTGTAAGCACTAGCATTACAGATGAATCGCAAACGACGCAAATAAACATCAAAGCAGATCACTCAATCAATCACTCCGCACAAGTCATCAATAAAATACTTTTGTTCTTCTTCATCTTCCTGCTGAATATAATACTGTTGAAGATCCATATAAGCTTTTCAATCGTCGATCATCGCGATAATGACCTTCTTCATATTTTTATTGTAGAGTTTGTGATGATAAGGAATTAAAAGGAAGTAGGAGGTGGAGCGGTATTAGTGACGAAAGGTATGGAGGATTATTCGATGGCGTGTTACTGTGTTGTGTGTTGTCGAAAAAATTATATGTTGAACCCGACCTGTCTTAGTGTTCCATAACATTAACCCTAACCCTAACCCTATGTGTTCGATACGGCCGTTAGCCGTTCGACTAAGTCAGCCCTTGTTCGGGTTCGCTCGAACAAGATTTTTCCCGTTCGTGTGCATCTCTATCTCTAGAGAGAGTAATAGATATTTGTAGAGGTGTATTATAATTTTACTACGATTTGCGTACATGTACGACGCGCACTGTACGACGCGCACTCCACTCAATTTGCCATGAATGTGACACATTTCTTCATCCTTCAACTTGTTTTTTTCGTTCTTGTGATCGGTAAATCATCTCATTTCTTTTCACAGAGTTGATACTTAAATCAAAATATCGCGTGTAACGCGAAACAGCTATTGCTAAAATCATGTTTGCTAAGAGGCATCCAACAAGTCCAGCATTGAATGGTGCAAATGAGAATAGTTCATCTTCTTCCATTGCGACGTTTTCTTTGGCAGCTTCCAGTTTATCACCAATCAATACGAAGGAAGCCAATAATTATAGTAGCCACGAAAAAGATGACAGCGGCCATCATTTGTCTTTGGCAGATAGCAGCCATCATGGGGTCGAGCGTCATTTAACTCTTTTTGACTTGGTTAGTGTAGGAGTTGGAAGTACAGTTGGCAGTGGCATCTTTGTTCTTTCTGGTATAATTGCTAGAAATTTGGCAGGACCAGCCTCGGCGGTGTGTTGGGCGATAAGTGGTTTATCTGCTCTTGGGTCTGGGGCATGTTATGCAGAGCTCGCTGGTAGAATAACAGCTGACGGAAGTTCATATTCGTACGTAAAGCAAACAATGGGTGAACTACCTGCAGTAATCGCAGCTCTATGTTTAACCTACGAATACGTTGTAGCATCGGCAGCTATAGCACGAAGTTGGGGTGATAAATTGGAAGATTGGTTAAGAATAAGTAACAACGATGATCTTCCATATTGGCTAGACGTTGCTCTGGACCCTGGTTTTGGGTTCAATACTCTCGCGTTTCTTGTATCAACTGGATCAGTATGGATTCTTTTGTGTGGAGTAAAGGAGTCCAAATTTGTAATGAACATTTTTACCATGCTAAAGGTGGGGGTTGTTATGTTGATGGTTATTGGTGGCCTCTGTCTAATGGATGTATCCAATTTTACCCCCTTCTTGCCGAAATCATTCGGATTCAGTGGATTGATGCATGGAGCTACAACATCTTTCTTTGGTTACCTAGGTTAGTATTCTAACAAATTTATTTACAATGTCCCTATTCTCATTCTTGTCCTTAAAGGTTTCGATGAAGTTTGCTGTCTAAGCGGAGAGGCTATTAATCCTGAGAAAAATATGCCACGGGCTGTTATCATTGTTTTATTGTTTGTGACTACCCTTTACATAGTTGCTGCGATTTCTCTGACAGGAATGCAACCTTATTATGAAATAAATGCAACTACTGGATTTGCCTCAGCTTTTTTGGCAAATGGTCATACACTTTTTGGGAACCTGGTAGCAATTGGCGAACTCGTTTGCTTGCCTTTTGTATGTTTGATTACTGTGATGGCTCATCCAAGACTACAATTCGCTATGGCCGAAGACGGACTGTTACCAAGAAAATTTGGAGAAGTGGACGATTCGGGAAATCTCTCAAATGGAATTTGGCTCTCTGGTATTGTCTTGGTATTGATATCATCATTCGTCCCTTTCACAGTTATTGATGACACTATTTCATCGGCAGTCTTAGTAGTCTATTCTCTAACGAACAGCTCCTTGCTGAAACTTAGACGTAAATCACCAGAAGATGTGCCATTTCTTCTTGAAAAACTCCTTTTCGTATTTAATGTTATGTGCTATATTACTGGATTATTGTTTGTCCATGGGTGCCGAAGCATTTTCGGAAAATTTATCGCAATGGTTTCATTCTTGTCGTTATTTATTTTGTGCATGAAAATCGATGCTTCCTGTCCCGAATGCAACGAGTATATAAGCTACTTTCGTGTTCCATTTGTTCCCTTCCTTCCGTGTGCGGGAATATTCATCAATTGGTACTTGGTTGCGCAGCTGTCATTTATTGGTAATGTGATATTGCTTACGTCAATGGCCGTTTCCATTATAATCTACTTATGTGCACACGGTAGTAGCAATGCATTTGGACATGGGAAGTTGTACCATCGTCTACACGAATGAATAATACTGAAAATGATGTATCACATGTGGTATTATCAAGTGTGTACTATGTACAAGTATTGTCACAAAAGAGATAGCAGTAAAAATCTTAACTTACTGAACAAAATGTTTGAGTACCTGATGTACTTATTTCGTTCTCTTGAATAATTTATGGAGTACCTATATGACAAGACGCAGATACCATGTCCTGTATGTACTTACTTCTATCCAAAATTAGATCGCACTGCAATTTGGCTGAAATGCCAATATTCTTACGAGTTCTCTTCAAAATCGAGTTGTATGCACCTGATCTACGTAATGCATTATTAGATGGAGAAACGTGTACGAGTGTGTATGATAATTCCATTTCATAGCAAGAATTCAATTACGTTCGGGAAGGAACGCATCGGCTTCTAGATTGAGTTCGCTGTATGCACCGACGTCAAGTAGCAATATTTCGTTGCAGCGTCTTGGTTTTAAACATTAGGAACTGCTTCATGTCGTCGCCTTTGTTTCATCATTGGTTCAACGTGTGTCCAGTCAAAGATAATAGATGAATCAAACAACTTACTCTAATTTTAAAATTTTTAACCTAAGAATTTCATGAATTTCATGCAATACAATCAAGTTTCTAGATTTAAAATTCCTTCCATCGGAGGTCTTTTCTTGAGCACATTGTCAACTACCCCAAATTCAATAGCTTGCTCGACGCTCATAAAAGTATCCCTATCCATTACTCGCTCGATTTCTTCGAGACTTTGGCCAGTATGTTGCACGTAAATTCGATTCAAATTGCTTCTTGTCCTCAAAATCTCCTCCGCTTGGATGGCTATGTCACTTGCCATACCTTGTGCCCCACCACTGGGCTGATGTAGCATGATTCTCGCATTAGGCAACGCATTACGACATCCAGGAGCACCTCCAGCAAGAAGTAAACTTCCCATACTAGCTGCTTGTCCCATACATATCGTGTGTACTTCAGGTGAAACATACTGCATAGTATCATACATGGCCATACCTGCAGTAACGAGACCACCTGGACTGTTGATGTACATATAGATAGGTACATTGGGAGCATCTGCCTCCAGGTAGAGAAGTTGAGCTGTCACCACACTAGCCATGTCATCAGTTACGGGTCCGTGCACGCAAATAATCCTTTCTTTTAGAAGACGTGAATAGATATCGTACCACCTTTCTCCACCATGACTAGTATTATCCAGGACCATGGGGATCAAGGCCTTATTCGATAGCACTGTACTATGAAATCCTTTCACTTGATATGACGTTTTTACAAGGCCAGAAGCTATCGCTTTTCGCGATGATGCAAACGATCGAGAAAGGACGTTCATTTCGATCCGGTTTATCACTTCAATTGTTTTTCTGACTCTCTCTTCTCTTGTCGGAGATCTTTAATCAAAATGATGGATACAACTTGATGTTAATCTCATACGTCGCCTCGACTCTTGTCTGTCTTGTTGTGTCAAGTTCCGATGATGACTGACATGATTTTTCGATTTCGGTTTTTCGATATATGAAGTGTCTCGAACTCCTGCGTATCATTATGACGTCAAAGCGTTACCGAACACATATGAAAAGGATCGAGGGCATAAAAACAAAAACGCAGGCCGATGGCTCTCTTCCAGTCTGCTTCTGTAACTATTAGACTCTAATACTGTATTTCATCCCAAAACATGAGGGTTAATATTGGGTGTACTCTCATTGCAAAGTAAATCATTGAACTTACCTACTATCGTTTTTACTCATCACAAAACCGGTATGTATAGATTCTGAAGCACATTTCATTTTCGTATAATTGTAAATTTTAAGATTTCTTTGTAACGTCGAAATCTGTTCATGACGACATAGAAAAGAATATTCTTTTTACTTATTTCACCGAAATGAAACTAAGCAAAGCTGAAGCTTCTCCTACTTTGCGCAAACTCGTTATATGAGAGCTTTCTTTGTCCCTTAACTATATCGATCGTGTAAAGAAATATTGATGACGCTATTACTGTGAGACTTTTCGAGTTCACACGAATTTTATACAATGACCATCCCACCAATCACGTATTCTAGCTAGGTATCGTTATATGATACTCAGAAGTTTAACGAACATGGAAATCACATTGCAAGCAAATCATTGATGATATCCAATCAATGGCAAATGTTTCTAAAAAAGGCAAAGGTATAAAAACAACTCCTTCAGCGTGGCTTTATTGATTTAATTTTGAAACTATTTTTACTTGAAGATGCCACAAATGAAGACAATACACATACTTCTTAGTTATAAGATCCGAGTTGTGGAACTTATGACTTAAGCTCTTCCTCTCGCAATTGTCTAGGCAAAACGGGAAGTTATCCATTTCGAGATGTCTTTTTCAATCTCTTTCCTCAATGGGTCTGGTTCACATATTATTCCATGAAGAGCATTGTAATGTTTAATTGTTTTATCTTCCACGCTAGTGAATAATTCGTTTGCCATGGCAGCAGCTCCGATTGAATCAACTACAATGTCTTCATCAGCAATCATAAAAAACATAGGCGAAGTAAAGGATGGGGCCAAAGCCTTAACCATAACACAAAGTTCCAAACATGCACTACCAGATGCAAAACATATTTTTCCAGTGACCGTTAATTCATCATCTTCAGCTTCCTTTCGTCGAACCGGATCACGGTATTGTATTGAGGAATCACCAGAGTTGCTTGGTATTACGGGCACGCTCCTCAAGCCAGGAATAGAAGCCAGCGCCAACAGCAAGTAACGTAACGGCAAATTACTCGATAATTCCAGCTGTAGCATCGGTGCCAACATGACAATACCATCGGGAGTACCGTCCATCCGTTCTGAAACCAGTAGAGCAATTGCAGCACCCATGCTAGAGCCGACTAGGAACAGCTTTAAATCTTCATGAAGTGCCTTCACATGGTTCGCAGCATCAGATCCATGCTTGACAAGTTTGTCTGCGCTCTCAATATAGCCCCGTACACCTTCCGAACAACCATGGCCTGGCATATCAAATGCATAAACAATGCAACCTTGTGCTTGTAATAGTTCAGCCACATAACGAACAGTAGGATACCGGGCATGAGCCTTGAATCCATGAAATATCAAACATGTCGCTTGTGGAGGTTCGTCGGGCAACCAGCAATGAAGTTTGCACTTGATTCCGCAAGAAACGATGTCTGATGAGGAATATGAGGTATTATTACTACTATCTAGCATTTCAATCAAATTCAATCAAATTTTCGCTGCCCATTGCAAATTGCAAAAAGAGTGTTTCGTATTCCGCAATAATCCTCCGCAATTTTTTTACGATACCGGTATGACGTAGAAAGCAGAGAGTCAAATAACAAATTACACGAACAATATGCGAACTATGACATGGTGTCCACTGTCTACAACATGATTTTGATTGTCTCGACTGACCTCAGTGACATGTGTGACATCTCAAGGAGATACGCTTAGTAACTGAGACAAGCCGATTTTGTTAAAGCTCGAATGACAACACTAGCATACAGCAAGGAACAATCAATATGAGTAAAGGGCGTGTATTGTCCATACAATCTCACGTGGTGTCTGGATACGTCGGCAACAAAGCGGCAGTTTTTCCATTACAACTGCTAGGATTTGACGTGGACATTGCGAATAGTACACACTTTTCTAACCATACGGGATATGCTGGAGGTTTCGAGGGAGACGTGTTGCAAGGCGATCAATTACGGGCCATTCTCGCTGGTCTCGAACGAAATGGTTTACTTAGAAATATTCGACATTTGTTAACTGGATATATTGGAAGCAAAACATTTTTACGATCAGTTCTTCATGTTATAAAGAAACTTAAGGATGAGACCGGCGGCAGAGTAAGATACGTCTGCGATCCAGTTTTAGGAGACAATAAGCGATTTTACGTGCCACAGGAGCTAGTCGAAGTATACAAAATGGAAATCATTCCTCTCGCAGATGTTGTTACCCCAAACCAATTTGAAGTTGAAGCGTTAACTGGAAATGCCATCAAAAATGTAGATGACGCAATAGATGCCTGTAAAGCTTTACATGATATGGGACCAAGTACTGCCATCATAACAAGCATAGAGTTTGACTCTAATCCAGGCAAACTAGCAATTTTTGCTTCGCAAAGGAACAAAAATAAGACCGAAATTTGGCGGATAGATTCTCCATTTATCGAAGGACGATATACTGGTAAGTAAAGTCGTGCCTACAAAGATACTTCCTTCATAGTAAATAATTTCTGATCTTTTAAGCCTTGACTTTGCCTATATATATTTCTGGTACGAAGGAACAGGAGATCTTTGTGCCTCTCTATTCTTGGCATGGACAGCGTCAACAGATGAACATTCACAAACAGGGGGTAATATTAAAGAATGTTTGGAAAAGGTTGTTGCTACCATGCAATGTGTTATTCGGCGTACCTATGAAAATTCATCGAAAAACCTCGGCAAGTTATCAGACGCGAATCAGATAGTTTTTTCAAGGGAATTAATGATTGTTTCAAGTAAACACGAAATAGAAAATCCTCCTAAACTCTATGAGGCATACCTCGTGAAAATAGTAAAGTAATTTACATTATTACTGAAAGGTTGCGAGACATATAATGTACTTTTTCAGGTCTAATTTATTTCCGGTGTCAAGAGAGTTTGATATATAGAAAAAATAATTCTTTGTTCGATACTCATCGTGTATAGAGCAGACACCTTACAATTATTCATCTGTCAAGATTATATCACCTATCTTTACCTGCCATGTAAAATATAGATCATCATTCAAGTCTCATTTCAAAAGGATCCTCATATTTTGCGATTCTATACTGTCTCTCGTCTCGCCTATGTCTACCCACCATTCAAACATTTCATCCTTATTCAAGTGTTACTTCAACAGGACAATCACGATAACGACAACGAAAGGTATAAACACGAACATTAAGCATAGAAACGGCAATGCATACGTTTCTTCAGAAGTAAGATATCATCGAATTTCGGCACAGACATAATTCCAATCACATTTTGCCGATTGCGATACTCCTTCTTCAGTATCGTGATCAAGTAAAGAAGACGATGCCGTATGCGTAGGCAATGGTATTGGACTTCTACTTTCGGACATGTCTCACTACACGTGTCCTCCGAGACTCGTCGTCAACTGCTCTATTAAATATCACGAAAGGATCGCCCTCCAGCGTCGTTCTCGTTCCTCACTTCTGGACTTCTGGATATACGTGTCAGAGTATGCTCCTGACTAAAACCCTAAATTAGTTTATGTTGATCTTGGATGAGTCCACACCCACGCTCCTCCCTCTTCAGCGAACAAGGTTTTTCCAAGACTAGACGTATTCAACAATTATCCAAGAATACGCCATTATGCGATACGCGTGCGTCAAGTATGAAAAGGATCGTGCGAAGTTTCGACGAGAAGAAGTTGGAATAGTCCAGAACTGCTGTCTCTTAACATCAAATATTTTTATATAAGAAACATTTGTACGTATCACCGGATTAATATCCTTTTTGTTTCTTACCATCTTCGAAAGCGAAACTAAACCCTAAGCGGAGTGGACTGGCCGCAGTCGGAGTCGTCGGAGTGTAACATTGAAATTATTTTCGAGTCAGTCATCACCTGATGTTTTCATAATTTTTGACTTTCACAATCTCGCTAGTCGAAAACGCGACCTCTCAAAAGTGTGTACCCTGACAACACACATCAGAAATATTTTAGCCTTACATCCCATCAAAAGCATCGCAGCGCGCGCATATTTCTACATTAGAGACAATGAGCTACATCGAACCTGAATCCCCAGTACCTACTCGTAGAAGCATTAGCGACTCACTAGAGATCCTTCAAAATAGCAATAGTAACTGGATTCCAGGAAGTGGGGGTGCTGATGACTATCAAAGCACTATCTTGGATGACGACACGTTCCGCTTGTTGCTTAACCCGAACGTGGATCATTCCGATGCCATCCAGACATCGATGACGACTGCCCAGCACATTCGCAAGATTAGTCGGAACGATAACCTCAGTGATGGGGAACAGGGAGGGCAGGGTTCAAAAGACGCAACGAATGTTCTCGCTGGCAGATACTCTCCTGTGCAGGTTCCTAAAAAGAAAACTCAAAGTAAAACAACGAAACGTAACTCTCCTGTTACCAGAAAGTACAATAGAGACAAGTTAAGTGCCAGTCTTTCTATTTTCCCTGTGGAAACTTTTGAAGATGAAGACCAGGGCAACACTACTGCTACACAGAAGGCAGAAGATGACAAAGCTCCTGTTGTGCCTTTGACTGATATTGACGACGAAGACGTTAACGAAGATGATGTGTTATGTGGCAGGGGAGGTGGCACTAATTCTCAAGTTGGAAACCGACGCTTTCGAAGTGTTGTCCAGTCTTACCAACCTACCTATCTCAAGGCGAGGAGAAAAGAAAAACCTCTCATGGCGCGGGAAATCGTGCAGGTAATTCGCAAAAAAGGTGGAAGATTTTTGAAGCGTGACAAGAAAACCCTAAAGTGGAATGATATTGGTGATGAGAAAGCCGAAGCAAAGACTGGGCAGGCATTACGTGAAGGTCTAGATGTTCGCGCAACAACTGCAGCAATTACCAACGTAACGACAAAGCGTGCTACCGGGCAGGGAAAAGGTCAGACGTACTCGTTGTCACCCAACCGACGAACTGTAATGGTGAGTGGACTCAATGAAACCAAGCTTAGCCCCATCATATTTAGTCCCAAAGTTGGGCCGTCGCTCCCTCGCATTAAAAGAATAAGGTTTGAAAACGATGAAAAAGTGAAAGGATCTCGTTGTAATTTCGATGAAGATGACTGGCCATTCACACCTCCTGAAGCATCAATCAAGAAAGTTAAATACACCTATGATCACGTCGTGACATCAGTCAAGCCAAGCGAACTTCCTTTCATAGATTCTTTCATGGAGGCACCTTGTGAAAATAATAACGATATTTTTCGACCAAGCCAGTTAAAGCAAAAAACCGAACTTACTCCGGGACAATTTGAGTTTTGGGACAACTCATGGTCATATGACGAAGACGATGATAATGAAAAAGAAATAAAAGAATGGGCTGTGTGATTTAATAAAGCCTTGTACAAAATGTGTATATATAATAAAGATATAACAAATAAACATTAATTTTTGTAGCGAGATAACATCTATATGTCCCAAACTTAAGTATTTGTAACTTGTCGACGTGCATGCCTTGTTCTAAAGCAATTAGATCTGGTCAATTCAAAATTATACACCATCAAAATACGCACTACGGATTCCAAAATATCGGTGCATTGGTTCCTTAATACCAAACATGATACGATATCAACTACGGTAGACGACAAAACTTTGATTTCTTTATGCGACTTTATAAAAATAAAATGATTACTCATACCTCGGAAACGCCTTAATTCAATATTGATCTACAGGTGATTCGTTAATAAGTACTACCACGAACAACTAAAACATTCTTCACCAAATTGTATGTATTTAGGTATAGTATCAGAGTTGACACTGTATAGTGACAAATGGGTAGTTTTGTACACGTTCATTTCAAAGTTGCACGATGGACGTAAAGAGGAGAATTCAATCTATGAACAACGGTTTATTTTTGTAGTGAGGCACCTTCTCCTGATATTTCTCATACAACCGCCTAACTTCATTACAGTAAAGTTTGTGCCACTTATCAATATCGTCCTGAGATGGTTCTTTAATTTCAGGAAGCCCAAGAGGCCGACCTCTCGCATACACGCATTTTTCCCCAAATCTAGGAAGCGGTAACCCGGCAAATCCCCAGAAATATGTTACGCATGCTCCAAGCTTCCTCGACAATGCAGCTAGTGGTCCACTAGATAAGACGCTAAGAACACTAGTATTACCAAAGAAGTAAATAGGAATAATGTCAACACCTTCTTGTAGAGCAAGTTTGATGAAGCCTTTCCTTTTGGAAAGATATAATCGTTCTTCTTTCCTACTACACTTGAACAATTCAGCTATTCCTCCAACATACAAAAGTACGTTCCCTTCTATTCCTTCTCTCTTGAACACTTTTTTCAAACTTCGTTTTGAGGCATCAACAAGAGTAAACGAACCAATAACTTGCTTCAAGATAGGAGTTTTCATAAGCGCTGCCGCGACAGCAGTTGGAACGTGGCCAAACTTAGGAGGGCAGGCAACTTTCGCACAAAATCCACAGTAAGATAACACGCCATGAGGCTGCGCGACGAGAAAATATTTCTTCTTTGGATTCTTGGAAGCCATTTCAGCCAATTCTGTGTATGAAAGCTCATGAATCTCTTCATATTGAAAAAACTCGAGCATCGGAGTCAATTTACTGAGAATTTTCGGTCGAGAAATACACGGAAGCAAAATGGACAGGAAAAATAAACTTGCAAATTTTAACGTGAAGGCACTGGTTGGAGAAGTGCAAAGGAAGTAAATACATGCCAGAGAATAAATCGGCGTCAAGATATACGTCACACTGAAGAAAGACGCAATAAAGAACCCCACCATGTACCGAAAGGTTGAGCAGTCATCATTGTAGAATTTCTGGTGGTGCGCAGCTTTAGACGTAATCATATTGATCAATGCGTTGATAAAATTGTATTTTCAGTGTATCATAAACATGCATATTTTTTATTTTTCAAAAGCCAAAAAATATATGGATGTTTGTCCGAAAAACTACGTACTAAATGACGTGTAGCGCATGATTGCGCGAACTGACGAACAGACAAGAATTCATACATGTATCTCTTTTCTAATCAAATATATTTGTATTTCTATTATAAACATACACTTTTGCCACTGACTACTACGAATGCTTGCATTTCGCTCATGAAAATCAGTTTATCGAGACCCATCGTTTCTTTAAGGTGTATTGTGAATATGAGTCGGTAGTAACCTCTGTGAGGTGAAACGATAAAGAGCTTAGTATCCTCTGTGATGTGAAACGGCCGAAGAGCTTTGCTCGAAAACGATGAATAATCGATCCCAAAGTCGATAGCTATGCTATCGCAGGTGAAGAAATGACTCATGTGTAATCCGTATAAACCACTCCGTTGAGCGAGGAGTATATAAAATAATTGCGTTCATATAAACCTATAAAAAATGGCCTATGTGTGCCAAAATACTGCATCCTCGATTCCAAGAGATAGTCATATACAATAGGGCAATGACAACAATTCTCGATCGAGCACAGTTCTAACTAGAACAATTAGGTTTACTAAACTCATCGTTTTGGATTAGCTACCCGAACAGTGAGAATGACAGCCCCTAATGTTATTTCGGCAGTATCCGCATAAATCGCTTGATGAAAATGTAATTCAGGAATTAATAATTGAACAACATTCGCGATTCCACTTTACTTTTAAAATGTCATTTTTGGAGAACCACCTTCACTTATAGTGATTATAAAGCTATTCTATTATAAGAAATATGCAAAATGATGTTATCTGCTCCGAGATACATCGATATAGGCACCGTAATCGCTCCCATTGAAGGTGATTGTTGATCACAAAAGTGATTCGATGAAAGGTTCGCCAAATCGTGCAGCTAAAATAGTCAAATGCTTGAACGACGTGGCACCGATTCCATGGAACACTGACATCATCAATTAAGCGTTCAGATTGACTCCTATATATAATTTCAGAATTATTGAAGAATAATAGTAAGTTAAAAGATGGTTATTGTCACTGCTGCGTTCAAGTCATGGCTTAAGGCCTCCACAAACATGAAGCTATTCTCTGATGCTTCCGTCAACCGCGTGATTCATGAGGGGATTACGGATTTCAACTATTTCATTGACTTCGACAAAGATACCATTCAGTATTTGCCCAAGGTGTGCAAGGAATCCATTGCGGCTATCCCAGCGGACCCGGTAAACAATATCACCGCTGAGGCCGAGGTCCCTGGTGTCAGCGTGAGCTTCATTACCACTCAACGTCTACTTGTAGCCTGCAAAGCTGCCAAGTATTATAACTCTATTAATAGAGGAATGATTACCGGGAACATGCACTATACGAATGTCCTATTCAACTTCATGAGGCATACGAGGCGTTGAAGAAGGAAGATGCTCCTGACATTCCCAAAATCAGCGACAAGGATGGAGATCGTAAGTTCATTCGTTGGACCCCAATCTTTCTTGACTGTATGGAGCATCACTATGGTACCAAAGGTCCCCTTCGCTATGTTTTACGTGATAACTCTTCTGTAAAGACCAAGCAAGAGGACCCTCTCGTAGCTCACGTGACGGCGAACCCAGCTCAAAACATTCAAGGCGTTCAGGGTACGTATTATGGTTAGAACGGTAGCCTCGTGGAAGAGCTTATTGCTCGACTTCCTCATAACGGACCGATCTTTAAGAATGATAACGCGACAGTGTTTCAGAAGGTCGAAGAAGCTGCTAGAGGTACCTCTTGTGAGTCAACGATTAAGGCATTTTCACGAAA
>Ga0209092_10003334_pt1 | contig 14009 bp, 3 predicted proteins | sample FraStrMetagenome_FD_187446 | JGI IMG/M metagenome (GOLD analysis project Ga0209092, IMG submission 187446) | Marine eukaryotic phytoplankton communities from Arctic Ocean - Fram Strait ARC3M Metagenome (SPAdes) (version 2) | ecosystem: Environmental > Aquatic > Marine > Oceanic | place: Fram...
TGAATAAAAAACCTGCCTACTTTAATTATTTCCATGTGTATACGGACGAACACCTTTTATGCGGACAAATACCGTTCATACCCGAAGAAACAATGTGTATGCGGACTACTATTCTTTTCATGCATATGTTGACCCACTTAATAAAGGAAAAGCCAAAGTAAAAGTCTCAAAGAAACCGCTTTGAACTTTTGAACTTGTTCCACTCATTAAAAAGTAAACAGGAGACATGAAACTGACTCTTTTGCTCTTTGCTTTAGCATTTGCTAAGGCGTCATCAGTAAGTATCGCTTGAAACTTTGTATTTTATCATTGTTCCCACTCCTATCTTCTATCACCAAAACTAAAATGGTCAATATCATTTTGACGCAACTTAGGAGCAAATAGCTCGTTTTGATCTGAAGGATTCTCAATTAACCATCAGTTCCGAAGGAGATTTCTCCTTCAAGTTCAATAGAGACACTAGAATTAGTCCTGAAGTTAGCATGGATGGTGGTGATGCGATTGGTAAAAGCTTTTTTTACGGAAAAACTGACGACGGGCTCGTAACAGCTAACATGATCACTTATGACAAGGACGACCGAAAAGTAGCTTCTATCGTGGATGAAAAGAACGCCTTAGTTTATCAAATCTTTCCAGATGTTCATGGTAATGAGATTGTGAGAAAGACTGGCGCTAATGACTTTCCGCCAGAAATTGATCCACCTGACGAGGATGATGTGACAAAAATTGAAGGAGAGAATCGCTTGTTACAAAATGTTCCTGAAGGAGTTAGGAATCTTCAAGATGACGGGAGCATTTTAGACGTCATGGTTGTTTGGACCAAACAAGCAGAATGCCATAATTCAGGACTAGCTAAAGGCTGTACTGTTGATTCGACGACCATGAATAATATTAGAGCCTTGATAGACCTTGCCGTGTCGGAAACGAATGTAGCTTATAATTTGTCAGGTGTACAAACACAATTGAGGCTAGTGCACGCTTATCGTAGTAACACATACGATGAAGACGGTAACGGATTTTCTGGTTCACTGACTAAATTACGAGAAAACAATGATGGAGTTCTGGATGAAGTTCATCCCAAGCGAAGCCAATATGGTGCTGATGTGGTAGCATTGATTATCTCGGATCCTGCGTTCTGTGGAATAGCGAACTTAGGGCCATCTATTGGGAGTATGTTTTCTGTCACAGGCTATAATTGTGCCACTGGATATTTTAGTTTTGGTCATGAAATTGGACACAACTTGGTACGTGAAAAAATGACAGTGAACGTAACATAAATTTTAATTTTGGAGCAATGAGCTGATATCCACTTGCGAAAAAAAATCCTTTCAAATGCTGAAACAGGGATGCTTACATGATCGGGGAACTTCAAATGCTTGTAGCGACGGCTCTACTTATAGGTACGGATACCGGGATCCAAATGCAAATTTTCGATCTATTCTAGCATACAATTGTAATTCTGGACAATGTGATGCCAACGTTGGAGGAGGATGTACAAGAGTCCAAAGATTCTCTAACGATGAGTTTCTTTATCAAAACAATGCAATTGGTAACGCACAAAATGATAATGCGAGAAGAATTAATGATGTTAGGGCAACAGTCGCTGCGTACTACACTTCCACATTTGGTCAACCAACTATATCTCCTGTACCGACAGATATTCCAACACCTGCTCCCACACCTGCGCCCACTGTATCTGCTGAACCAACAGAATCTCCGACAGATGCTCCCACAGACGCACCCACATCACTATGTTGTCCTGCTGGACAATTTAAATTCAGAGTTGATGTTTTGACAGACATTTATCCTCTTGAAACCACATGGGATGTGAAGAAAGATGCTACCAATGAAATTGTAATGACCAACACTGCTCTGGCACGATCCACTTTATATCAAAGTTTTGAATGCTTAGACGACGGTGCTTACACATTCACGATTAATGATTCTTACGGAGATGGAATCTTTAGTCCTGGGTACTATAAACTTTTCTATCATGGAGAAGAATTTGCATCAGGGGGAGACTTTGATCTGGTCGACGTTGTGAATTTTTTTAGAACTGATGATTGTTCAACACCAGCTCCCTCCCCTCCTCCCACCACAATTCCTCCTACTACGCCCCCTCCCACCACAATTCCTCCTACTACGCCCCCTCCCACAACAATCCCCCCAACTACCCCCGCGCCTACACCTAACTCCACTGACATCGACCCTTGGGAGATCAGCGATGCTAATGCTTCTATCCAGTCTGGGCTTATCGTTGTCTCTCATGATATTAACTCAGGACCACAAGGCGGAGCTCTTGATCTTTACGAAGAAGACTGTAAATCAGATCTCGCTGACGATGAAATTATTTCTCTAGTCTCTGGACCTGAAATTATTGATTCATCCATGGCCTATAGCCTCTCTATTGACAATAGCAAGCTCGGCTCAAGCAGCATTGTTCAATTTGACGATGATTCTAATTCCACAGGAACCATTGCATTTTGCACCAAGATCAAGACTTTGACTTCCAGTGGCTTGGAGGTATCGTCGAAGAAAGTGCAGTTTGATGTCACTTTCAGCATGTCAAATGTTACATTCTCTGTTGACGGTGTTGGCATTGCACAAGATACACCAGAAGACATAAACTTGGATATCTCTTTCTCCGTATCAGCATGTGAATGCGACATGAATTTTGGCTGTGTTACAAACACTTACACGCAAGGATCAACTGCACCAACGCTTCGAGTTTGTATCACACCAAGCTCTCCTAGTTTGCACATCAAGAATATGAATTTGGATTTAATCAATGGTGAATTCAGTCATGATTCAGTAAGGTACGGGACAAGTGGTCCAGAATTTGATGGATTGACTTTTATTCTCGAATCAGATCACAAAACTATGGTTGTGACCCGACTTATTGAAGGTCTGTTTGATGGAGAAGATTCAATCTCAGTAAGTGGATCATGTCTACTTGAGGCGGTGGGAAGTAAGGACTCGGTGTTTGAGATTGTGCCATATCAGCTTAGTGTGAAGGTTGATGATGTTTCGAGGGGTGAAACAGATACTTTGGGATGTTTGCAGAAGTTGCTTAGTGCATTCTTCCGTTAGATAGATCTTAGGAACACTTGGATATATCATGATCGCATGGAAATAGCAGAAGAGGTTTTTGGATCGATATTTGAAAAAAATGTCGGGGTTAATAATTTAAGTTGACGAAGGTTTTCCTCTTTAATTATGATATTTTAAGAGAAACAATTGAGAAATATACAATCTATTTTTTGCATAGCTGCAAAACTTACATTCCCATTTAGAATTTTGTCCTTCCCAACAAGACAAAAATGATCTTGTTTTTAAGTATGCTGAAAGCCTTCACTTGTACTATACATTGTTTCGTCTTCAGTAATTTTTGTTTCAATTCAACTTAGGAAAACATGAGCACATCTTTTAGTTCCATTCCTATTGAATCAGCTGTAAGTATAACCAAAGCACGATAATTCTTTCCTCTACTAAACTTTCAATTCTTTGTCCATTTTGCATTCGCTTTTTTCTAATAGAGAAAGAATACAAGTGAGTTTTGAATTTTAAATCACCCCTAATTTAGACGCATTGTGAAATAATTGTGCAAGATATAAAGACTTTTTCTAATATAATTTTTTTTTTATGGTTTAGATTTTGAATATCTTATGGTCTGAACTCCATGACTTCTGTTTCGTCCTACTTGCAATGCTTAATCTGAAAAAAAGATCAGATATTGACGTCAGAGCTTAGTAAAATTAAATTAACAACTCACATAGTTTGTTCCATGAATAGTAACATCGAAATTGAACTTATTTGTAGGTTCACACAATTTGCTAATGACATGAAAATAGATTTTCGAAATGGATGGGTAAAGATGTGATATTAAGATATACTTTTGTGGATAATACCTCTCACTCTACATCGCCAAAACCATTCTCTATTCATTTATCATCTAAAAACAATATTCAAAATGATGAATGCATTACTGAATTATCGTCTCATGATTTTCATGTTGAACTACTTATCTGAAGCTACAGATGAATATGCGATCTCTCCAATCGTGTCAATACATGTTGGTTGGGTTAGTTGAAGTTAGTACTTTTTATCATTTGTAGGCTGAAATCTCCATAAATTATTAGCTACCGTCCTCTTTTTCGAGCATTTCAATTTTCATACATATCATTTTATCTTACCATTGCTTCGATTGTTTTATAGAATCAATTACGATGCTTGCGATGAGGGCCTGTATCTTTCCAAAGTTCGTCATTCTCTTTTTTCTACTTATTGTATGCAAACAATCAAACTATCCACAAAACGGGTGTATAACTCGCCGTACTTCAGGAAAACATCACTGGCTTCATATGCGATTTTCCCAGTGACGAATTCAACTACAGTTTACGCCAACAGGTTGGTTAGGAGATATCAATTGTGATTCTGGATATAACTCATCAGAGTATAACTTCGATGGTGGGGATTGTATACCTATATGAATTTCTAATGATGGGTTTGATGATAGTTCCTGTAAAATAGAAATTTCCTGCTGGATTGGTAATGGTTGCTGTCAAATCGATCCATACATCACCGAAGCAAGTAACTTTGATTGTCAAGATTGCAGTTTTTGGGACAGACTGGAAATGACATATTTCGACTAGGAGTATAATTGGATTTTTCTCCCAATAATGATCCCTTTGGCTATATGGAACATGATTATGTGGTATCTTTCATTAGGTTCGCATTGAGACATATTGCATCATTGAAACTGAACTTAGTTTGGATTATTTTGCGAATTATGATTTTGATTTAAACAAGAAAGATCAAATTACATGAAAACATTCATACTTCTAATTTTATTTTTCATTGAACAGAATACAAAAATAACGATCTTAAATAGGTCATTGTGTCATAGATTCAATTTTGAAAGTTGTGGAAGGGTTTGCGCTTCGGATTCGAATAAAATATTTCATGGATTTATATTTTTGCAAGTGCATGATGCTGGACATTTAGTCCCTACACCAAATCAGCCCGTGATGGCTTCGAAAATATTGCTGTATTTATAGATCGTTTTATATGATACTTGTTTAAATCGAAATCATAATTCTCAATTCAAACTAACTTAAGTTTAAATGACACAATATGTCTCAATGCGAACCTAATGATAGATAGCACATAATCATGTTCCATATAGCCACATAGATCATTGTTGGGAGAAAGTCCAATTATATTCCAAGTCGAAATATTCCATTTCCAGTCTGTCCCAAAAACTGTAACCTGGACCGTCTAAGTTAAATGCTTTGGTAATGTATTGTCACTTAGAAACTACTTTCATTTTTGAGTGTGTAAACATTTGTTTTCTAGCCATAAATCTGTATTTTACCTCGTATCTGCACTTTTTTTTAGTCACAAATTTAATTTTTTTTTGTGGTTTCCACAAAATAAGTTCATCCTCTTTCTATTTCGAGATGACACTCTCAATTGATTTGCTTAATGCATGAGCAAGAATGAGTCCTATGAGTACATAAAAACAAATTGATGCAAGCGGACAAGTGCAACTGATCTTTCTAAGTAAACATAATCACAATAAAATATTTGACTCATATGAGAACATTACTTTATATATATAAAAAAAAGCCACACAGATCGATTGATATTCAGCAAGAAATATCTGTCTTTTCAAGGATAATAAACTTTCTGTGTAGAATCTGTGTAGTATATGTTAATGAAATCTGCATCATACTAGTAGATGACTTTTCAAGTAATCATTTCCACCCGATGCTTCTCTACAACATATCTCAATCTGAACTTTCTATTGCTTCGCAGTTTTCATAGAACTTAAATGCAAATGAGTCCATACAAACATCTTTGACATAATTTCCAGATGCAAGTGATTGGCACCAAGCTGCATTCAAACCTTCCCAATTTGAAGTATCACCATAAGGTGAGGTTCCATCTCGAGAATAAAGTGTAGAAGAAAATTGCCCAAATCCAAATGCAATTTCTACCTTTTCAGTATACCTGATTGGATAATTTGCTAACATGTCAAAACCTTCCTCATAGACACTACGATCATACATTTTTAGGACTTTCCTTTCATATTTGCTGTCCGAAGTACGAGGTAATGAGAAACGAAACTCCTGCGGGTCCGGTTGTTGTACTTTGGTTTTTCCGTAAAAGTACGTGAGCAATGACATGATAGAACCTCCATAATCTGCCACGATATTTTCAAACTTTTCGATTGCTGTGCAACCGTCAAGACCCCCAAAATTGAAAGGAAATGGACCAGCTAAGGAAGGTATAGTCAAGGAAAGATCCCAGCTTGTCGTTCCTAAAAATCCGACGGTGAATTTCTTGGAGTATGTTGCCTTCAAGATAGACCCAATAATATTCTCCCCTATGTTATGGAATTCGATTTCATTCAAATAGTCGATATGCCCTTGCGTGAACTCAGTATTTAACATATTTGTTATACCGTTCTGAAGGTCAGTCATTATTTCCTTCAACTTATTGAAGACATCGAGTGCCCCTCCAAAATCAACTGCACCTTCTAGCGGAAACAAAAAATTCAGAGGATTGTTCTCAGGGGTCGAAGGAGCGCACTTTGTCAAGATATTGTTCTTAAAATCATCTAAATCATTTCTAAGAATCTCATTTTCTTCTTTCAATGATGTTGTGCTCTTAAGTTTCATGAATCGTACTTTTATTTCACCTTCGTTCTGTTGATCTTTCTTTCCATACGAGTTTCGTTTATTGGTGATGGAGGTATCAATTTGGTCTTTTTTCGATTTATTTGCTTCATACCTCTTCATCAAATCTGACCCATCAACGTCATCACAATTCGTATGTTCGAATCCGGATTCTCGTAGTTTTTCAAACCCATCAAAAGTTTCGTCCATGTACTCCATCAATTTTTTCTGCTCTTGAGCTTTCTGGATTTTCTCAGAGCGATCCTCATCCATTTTCTCCATTTTTGTTCTCATATCGGATCGACTTGCTGCTATGTCAAATATAGTCTTATAGGCTCTTTTGTATTGATCTGAATAATCGGTATTTGTCCATGGTTGAAGAACAATTGACCAAAGATTAGGCGAGAGGAAGCTAATTCTATTCAATTGTCCACTATTCCCATCGAACAAGAAAAGTAGCCCGAAATATTCACTGTCTAGATTCTTTAAACAAATTGTGTCTTCAAAAAAGCATAAACCATTCTCTCGAGCATCATTGGAATACTTTTCGAGTACTGCGGCAGTATTTGGTGCTAGCTGGTTGAAAAATATTTTCATTATTTTTTCTTTCATGCCAAGTAATTGAACAGGTACTTTGATTCCAACATCGCTTCCTGTTGAGCCTAAGAGGCCTCTCCTTAATAATTTTTGCTGTTTCAGATTCACGTAAGCCCCAAATGTTTCCTCCATTGCTGTTGTGAAATCATCCATGCCTTCAAAAGAAGCGTTGTCGCATTTATTTAGAGTTATTGGGTATGTAGGGAGAGGAGACTCCAAGTCACCAAAAAGATCAAGAATTTTCTGTGGAATATCAAGATAGATCTCTGTTTCTGCATCACAAACTTGATAACTATCTAGCATATCAGAAACATCAGAGCTGAATTTATTTAGATCAAAACTCAATAAGTTCTCTATATCCTCCAATTCTGCCTCAAGATCTTCAAGTTTTTCATCAAAATTAATAATTGCTGTGTCCGTACTCTGGAGTATGCCGTTGACCACATTTGTGACACATGATACATCATCACAACTATTCATAGATGTAACACTGCTCACAGAAATCTGATCTTGATTGTCTACGATCTTGCCCGAAATCATGTCAGTAAACTGAGTAAGTGCTGCAATATTCAACAAATCAGACAAAGTCTCATGCAAGTTTGTAACTTGACTTATAGCATTTACTACGGTACTTTCTGCATCGCCAACAAAATTTAAATCGAAGGAAATATCAGGGGGTGATAAATTAAAAAACTTGAAAATTGCATTTATGGCATCTTTGGCTATGTCTTCAAACACCGACTACAAAAAGAAAACACAATAGCTTGTTAGAGGACGCCAACAGAAGTAATTTTTAAATACGTGGTGTGAAGAGAATAGAGCTGAACAAAACTTACCGAAACGAAACTAATGACAGGAATGCTTAATACTTCGTTCATAATATTCTGTATCCAATCTCCTATTTCTCTAACAGATGTAGTGAACCATGCCCATGAAAACGAAGGCCAAGGTATCCATACTGTATGGCAACCAAAAAAACAAATTGTTTCATCATAGCCCCAGCTAATCGATGGATACTTGATTGAAATTTGATAGTCCATAATCGTTGCCAAAAATGAAAAATCATTGAAGAAATCAAAAACTCCTGACATTTCGGAAGTAAAGCTTTGAATAGGTTCTAATAGCACTGATTCCACCAAATTAGAAAATTTATTTAGAACTGAAAGTGGTTCAAGAATAAAATTCAATACCGTTTTGACAATACCCAGTCCGTCATTGAGAATATTTACTGCCGTGTTCATTGCGCTCAAAAAATCTGTTTTGCCTTGTTCATATGCTAGAAATAGCGCCCATGTAATTGATTTTGCCATGGAATCAGCTGCTCCAATCTTATCTTCAACTTGGACTATTGCCGTATTGAGAGCATCGGAAAAGTCATCCAAGGGATCGTTCACTTTATCGAATTCATCGACAACTTTGCCCAATTTTTTTCCACCTTTACCAAGTAATTCACTTACTTTTTTACATATAGAGGGCAATTCAAGAACATCGATAACTTCTCCAACAATAGGGATGGAACTGGAAAAAAAGAAATATTAGTGAAGTTAAATAAATATTTACAAAAGCAAAGGAAAGTCATTGCACGTACGTAGCCGCCAATAGCGCTTCATAAAACACATCCAAAGTAACAGAACCTTCATCACATGCATCTTTCAATTCATTAACAGGAGTTGCTATTGTCTCGATTATATCTTGACAACCCGTCACGGCATCCTGGGCATTAGTTAGTGTTATCAAAAATGGATCTTCAAGTTTATTGTAGAGGTCTTCAGTTACAGAAAGAAGCGATTGGCTCGGTGCACCAGCATTCCCGCTCAAAAACATTTGATATTGTTCATCATCATTTCCGGTTAGTTGAAAAATATCCGCAGGAGCTACATTTCGTCCCGATCCAGCAGAAAACAAATACACAGTGCTAGTAGAATCTTCAAGAGAATTTCCACACTCGTCAAGAGAATCTTCATATAAAGAACACACACCATCAGCACTGTGCTCAAGAACCATGCACCCAAGAATATTTTTACAGAACGTAATGCATGCTTCTTTTTCTGTTTCACTTATTGATTCAATCTGACTAAGATTATCTAAACATGCTGGAGCTATCGGAATGAAATCTTCCGTATTTTCTTCGAAATCTTGATCTTTGACGTTTGAGAGTGTACATATTCTTTCAACTTGATCAAGAGAAAAAGATTTACATTCATGCCACTTTTTACACATAGCTGAACATTGAACGAGGGATACGTCATTGAACACTCTAGTAGTAGATTTTCCTTCCACAATTCTTTCGCGATTTATTGTTCTTGTACTGGTAGTTGTATCGACATATGCTCCAGGACTATATTTCACACTTTCTACTATTTGGTCACTTTGGCTGCACCCGGTGTTTCCAAGACTTGTCCCATAATAGATAACACATTGTGTAGCATTCTCGTCAAACGATACCATTGCACATGCTGCATCACTACTGCAACGCATTTCACAGGCTCTATTGCTTTTCACGACAGAGGGCGTCTCTTTACTTGTACCACTATCCGTTTGGATACAAAAGCCTGACGGAACTTTGGAAAATTGTGGATCCAATTCATAAAGAAGTCTGTGATCTACGTGACGTTGCGCTGATTCTTCTTTTCTCACATTTACTTTCTCATCAATTTCATAGTAATTTGATTTACTGTATAATTCACATGCAATTCCTGAATCAAAAACTACGGATGAACACATCTCGTTATGATAACACAATCGGGAACAATCATCAAAATGAAATATTTTGTCAAAAGCTGCAATTCTTTTCGATGACATTCGAGATCGTTCTAGATTTGATTTACTCTCAGGGAAAACTGCAAAGGTATGTCCACTTCTTTTCACAAAAATTTCATTATCAACACAACCTTTTGTATAATCTAATTTACCATCTCCAAGTAGCTGACACGATTTACCTTTAAAGCCTATGCCTTTGAACCGGATTGCATCACAATTTGGAAATGAGTTACATAGGGCTGTGCATTGACTTTGGGAGTCAACAGCGTTTTCGAGCAGAATATCATAGTCAACATAACACTTATCAGGAATGCTATAAAAACTTTCATGACCTTTAACAATTACTTTTCCATTTTGCCTTTTCCCTGCAGGACATTCTTCAAGCGAAGTTAAATCGTGAAATTTACATGTAGATGGTGAAACAGCATCATCAAAAACCACTGATGCACATGATGTTGACAGTGTACATGCTTCTTTGCATTGTGAAAATGTAACATTCAAAAGTGGTAAATTGGTTCTACCGATTGTTGTTGTGTTGCTGCTACCGCAATTTTGATCAGAATCACCAGAACATGGTGAACTACATTCACCTGTTGTGTAATTAGATATTTCATTAGTTTTTCCAAAACAATAACAATTTCTTCCTTCGTGAATACCATAATAAGTCAAATTGTTATCTTGGCAAGTACTTTGGCAAAGTTGAAGAGTCATTTCATCAATATCGTCAAGGTACAATTTATCTGAAGGTTCATCAAAAGGACCGAAACATCCAACAATTTGTGTATCTTCTACTTCAGTTGTGCATTGATTGCTTGCTTCTACCATACTAGCTCCTTGAGAACGATGATTCTGTTTGATATTAACTACACGAGGATTGCATGTATCTACATTGATTGGACGTAGAGCAATATCAGTATACAAGTTGCATCCAATCTCATCATCAAAAACATATGCTTGGCAGGATGGATCGAGATTACAAGCTCCTTCACAAGGGAGGCCTACATCTCCACGTAGATAAAGGTCTGTATTACTATCAACACCATCACATGAGCCAAGTTCTAAGGTGCTATTACTTAGCATTGTACATGAACCAAAATCTTGAACTACGTCTCCACCATTATCAATGTAGTATTCAAATCCATAACAACCGGATATCTTATTGCATTCATTTGCGCATTCTGTAGGACTTACAATGGATTCTAAGTGGTTAGATGATAAAGGAGTACTTGTGCACGTGTTCTTCAGTTGTGTATATCCTTTTGTTTCTTCAGGAAATAATTGAGGTTTTGCCAAGGAACTCCCGTCCAAGCAGGATCGAGTAGATCTGTAAGCATTGTCCTGGTCTACAATTGAAGAGGCAATCACGAGAATATTATCTTTATTCTGCGTTGGTATGAAAATAGGAGATGGCGTAGGAGCAAAAGTTGGTACAGTTCCTCCAAGAATGGTTGGTGCAGATGATGGTGTACTACTAGGAGCAAGAGATGGTGCGCTAGTTGCTGGTGAAGTAGAAAGCTCTCCAAGTAGGCATGTTTGGTTTTGAGTACTAGTACCGGTGATGTATTTAATTCCTTCACAACTAAGACTGCTCATGCAAATTGCTTTACATTGCTTCAAGAGTATGCCAGGAATACTCTCTTTCTCGACAAATTTGCTACCAGAAGATATAATGTATGCATCATATACATATGCAACGTGCACATTTGTTGAATTGTCTCCACTTCCATCGACTGTCACAGTTTTGTCGTAAAGCATGCAATTGGCTAAATCATGGGAAAAATCTTCAAATAAGTATGCTAAACATGATGGATTCCCATCACACACATCTTGACAGCGTTTTTCTGTCTTTGCCTTAGTCGAAACCATTGGTGAGCCTTTAAATTCTGTTTCTGTATATTTCATGTACCGTTTCTTTGGAAACAAATCACCTGCAAAAATGTAGGTATTGGAATCTCCAGTGGTGGAGTCAAACGTTCTATCATTATACAAGGTACAGTTGTCTCCTGACATGACAAACGACATGCATCCTAATGTTTTCTTGCAAATAGCACTGCATTCGTTCGGAGCTTTGCTCATATACATCCCAAGTGTAGTTAACGTATCACTCGCGAGTTCGCCGGAAACATTTTGAAACGAAGACGAGTCCCGAACAGAGAATGGAAGGTACACGTTTTGCTCATCCTCAGTATTGCATTCTTGAATATCCATATTGGCATAAAGGGTACAATTAGTAGAATTAGATTGCTGATCTTTGTCAAACCCTACTCCTTCACAGTTCTCATATAGACTGCATCGAATTTTACATTTTTCTAGTGTCAAATTTGACTCTTCTTGGAAGGATTTTGACTCAAACAAACATCCACTTGCTTTGGTGTAGTCCAAGTTACTTGTTGCCTTCAAATAAAAAGAATTTACTTCGGAAGTACAATTAAATGCACATCCTTCTTCTTCCAAACATAAGCCACATTGATAGAATGCATCGCCTGTGGTCGCATTAACATAGAAATAGGACCATGATCCAAAACAAAAAGAATCATCCTGGCATTCAGATTTGCAACTTGTAGGATCTATCGGTAGCAATTTTGAAGGCTCTTCATTTCCAGTACAAAGTGGGTCATCTTCGTCAATGTGCACAAAATATCGATCCGTCAAACCAATATCAACATTACTATCTAGAACAAAGCTGTCATAAAGGTGAATATTAGAAACTTGGATTGAAGCACCTTCATCACTATCAAGACTTGTGTTTCCTGAAAATGTTACTCGAGATAAAATTAGACTGGAATTATTGTTGCTCCTGATGAAAGCATCTCCCGTTACATTGCTTTGAGAAATGTCTACCTTTCCTGAATTTTCAATAATAGAATCTGTAGGATCAGCTTGATGAAGCAGAGATTCTGCAACATTCAGAAAACCTTGATTTTGAACGACAACTCGCGACGATCCTGTCAATGAAACACCTGAAAAATGCAATTCTGAATTGGAGAGGACAATGAAACTAAGTCCATTCAAAACGGCTTTTTCACTTGCGGTTTCATTCACCTGAAAAATTAAGCCACGATTTTCTTCAACGTTGATAGATCCAGTTTCTGATAACCCATCGTCTGGTAAGGATACCTTGACGCTACGGTAAGGTGAAGAGGCATCCTGTATCGATTCTAATGCAGTCGTGATATCTCCAAGTGAAGAAATATTTTTCGGGACTGGATCTGTACATGCTTCTGTTCCAGACTTGTCGCCATAACCCGTTACATTATTTGTCGCAATAGTAATAATTTTATTGCAGCCGTCATTCAACAAATCAAATGATGCATAATCCACTTTGGATACGTTGTTGAAAAATAAACCTTCCTCGCTTGCGATTTGATCACAAAGGTTAATACAGTCATGAAGGCTCACAAAATCAAGAGAGGAAATGGTTTCTCCATATTTAGTAATCCAAATTTTTTTAATTCTTCCTCCTTTCCCTCCTCTAATGTAAATAGTAGCTGGCAATTTGTAATGTGAGTTGAGAGCAACGCTGCTTTGATTTTCGCTGCTTGGGGGGAAAACATATCTATGAGGTTGACTTGATTCATCTTCAATCGTAATGTTTTCAGTTCTTGTACCATTCGACTCCAGCAGATGAAGGAAAAATTCCTCTCCCAGTGAAGCATGGTTCCGAAATTTCTCTCCTAGTTGAGCAAAATGCCAGGTGGTCAATACTCCACATGACTGGCCAAAGATGTCAAATGAAAGGTCTACGGGGTACTTGGAATTCGTGGAACTCAAAAGTGCGCATTCGTTGGACTCATCATAATACATGAGACTTCGGGTGCAAAATTTTTCAGAGTTGATTGTGCATACATTATTTTGAGTGCATCCCTTGAACGAGCTTGCAGAAATGGTGAAAAGAGTATCTTCGTTACCACTTATGTCGCGGACCCACAAGTCAACTTTCTTGACACAAACATCTCCTTCAGCATGAACCTG
>Ga0209092_10003336_pt1 | contig 14006 bp, 4 predicted proteins | sample FraStrMetagenome_FD_187446 | JGI IMG/M metagenome (GOLD analysis project Ga0209092, IMG submission 187446) | Marine eukaryotic phytoplankton communities from Arctic Ocean - Fram Strait ARC3M Metagenome (SPAdes) (version 2) | ecosystem: Environmental > Aquatic > Marine > Oceanic | place: Fram...
TGGAGGTCCGAGTATGTACGTATCGTCAGCACCACTCAGGATGACACCGCCCTTTTCTTGCAGCGAGTCATGTGTGGATTTGTTGGCTTTTTTTTTAGTTTCGAACAGGTGACACACATTTAGCCTCGCCAGATTTAACTTAACTCGGGCCCGCTTATCTGCCCACTGAACGAGATAATTAATAGGAATGACTCCAAAGCGGAGTGGGAAAATGGAGAAAAACTTGATTGAAGAAGAAAAACATTGCGTGTAAGAAAAAGATTTTTGCAATCTCTATGTTTTCATGAATGACTTACTCTTATTCAACAAGCCAAAACCTACAATTACGCAAATCAAAAAATAAAATCATCCTATTTATATTTGTGTTGCCGATACGGTAGCAGTGTTAGATTTTATATTTGTGAATATTTTGCTTATTGTCCTAAAGAATGGGAAGATTGTGAAAATTGAGAAGGCAAGCCCACTCACTGATAGGAAAGGAGTGCACTTATCATCCCTTTCAAAGAAACCAATAAGGACTACATGGATAGCACTGACCGTTTTCCTCATCACTTCTAGAGGTTGGAACAGTGTTCATACCTGTCTCTCTAAGTACGGCGTCTAACCAAACTTACATATACTGGATAATGAAACATCTGAAGAGTTTAAAGAAGGCATGACGAAGTACAATGCCGCCGAACGGGCAATCAGAACTTTTAAAAATCATTTCATTTCGGGACTTTACTATCAGTGAATGGGATCGTCTTCTCCCACAAGCAGAATTAACACTCAACTTGCTTAGTTCGTCTCGTGTTAACCCGTCCCTTTCTGCACACGCATACTTATTCGGAAATTTTACCTTTTATAGAACTCCTCTTGCACCACCCGGGTCGAAACTTATGGTCCATCTCAAGCATAACAATCGAACCTCCTAGAGGCCACATTCCGAATTGCATGGTATGTTGGGCCGGCAACTGAACATTACCGCTTTTTTCGGTGCTATATTCCTAACTCCCGTCGTGTCCGCAACTGTAATACCGTCGATTTCTTCCCGCACTCTATTCCAATACCGAAATTCAAGCCCGTAGACGACATGCATAACGTCATCAATGATATCCTTGCTGCTCTCCAAAACCCATCACCATTACCCGGCCTTGCACTTGGCGGCTCTACCAGTGCAGCTGTGAAAGAAATTGCTCAACTTCTCGGTCGAGCCACGAAAGTCCTTGAATATACTTCACCTGTACGTCAACGATTAACACCACCTTCTGCAAATGTTCCGAGGGTGCCTCTACAGTCGCAACATGTGGCGCAACATATTTTTTCCTCCAATTGAAAAAAGGACAAATTTGATTGATTGCACCGTGACCCAAACAACGCTTTTTCGGAAAAACGTTTGTCGAACGAATTTGGCAGACTGGCGCAAGGGAATATTCATGGTGTTCTTGCCACGGACACCATTTATTTTATCAGTCTATAAGCATCAACTTACTATACCAACATGGTCTAGTGGTAACCACGACTCTCCGGATTTTGTTATGATTACCTTCAAGCAATCCTCTTTGGTGAATATCCGAAAGCTGATGAGGTCGCGAAGTCGGCCTTCGATGAATTACATGCGCTATCTAATAAAATTGTCCGTGGCTGACTAACGTACCACTTCTACTAGATCTGGAATGGATCAAGCCATATACAGCTTTAAAAAAGAAAGTTGATCTAGAAATCGATGAAATCATGGACGGTTGCTCAGTTTAGAAAGGTGACGTGATAACAAAATGATAACTAAGGCCTTGTATAAACCTTTCCATTAAGCTGAATGTAAACCTAGTCAATTTTGCGGGCGGAACTAGCACAATTTGTGATAATCACACTTCTCATGCAAGCCAATCCAGACTGAGTCGTAATCTTATTGGATATCTCGAATAAATTTAATGAGAAATATGATAAAATATCGAACTTTGACGTCTATGGTACTGCAAAGATATCTGACTTGATCAGTTTTCATAAAAAGTAGAAATATATCATATCAATGGTGTCAAAGAAAGTGATATAGAAGCCATGCCTAGCTTGTGTATAGGTATCATCAAAGCCAACAAATCACACATACCTCATTGCAAGAAAAGGGTGGTGTTATTCTAAGTGGTACCGATGATACATATATACGTGGACCTCCAGAGATTTACTTTTGCGGAACCAATAATGACTCTTATCAATCGGTCTTGGTCTCGGTCTCGGTCTCAAGGTTAAACTCAGCATATATTATTATCGAGAACTAGTAAACATCGCGAGTTTTGTATTTAGGAAAGGTTTTCCTTAGAGGATTCTTAAGGACATGTTTATTTTGAGAAGATTTAATGTGATACATATATGCTTTTATCACTAATGGAAAGTTGAGCTTTAGTTTGTTTTCACAATAAAGTGCTATGTTAAGGAGAATAAAAAATATACCAAGAGCTACAAGATGCAGGAAATGTTCCAGAGGGATTTATAAAGATGGGACGAGGTTATTTGGTTTCTTAACGTATGGAGTTCCTGTCCGAAGTAAAGCTTTCGTCAGGGAACTGCTAACGAATCACAAGCAATAAGCTCGAAATCGGAAAGCTATTGGATCCAAGCGAAATTGCGAGACAAGAGATGCTATCACATCAATACCTATGGCTACTTATCTTGAACTGTCTTTAGTTTCAAAAAATTAGTGCCTCAATATATAGAAGAGTTCTGTACGGCACTGAGAAAATTATGGGCTAATGCTTCGATTTGATAAATGGTGAGCTATTCGTATTCAATTATATTCGAATTTTCTTTTTTTAGCCTTCCTATCCGTCCTCGTGTAAAAACTATATCGTATAAAATTTTCGGAGTTCATTGGAGGAATCATTTATGGAAACTCTCTTCTTCTACCTCAGACTCACGAATATGGGGAAGTTAATGGGAAATAAGGTTCTATTTCCCAACTAGAACCATTTGGCGCAATAAAAGGGTTTTAGGACATAAAATCAATATTGCACTCGACGGCTCCAAATTACGAAACTAAGTTATCATCAAGTGATGTGCAGAGTTTTTCAAAACAATTCTAGCTTCGCTACATCAAGCAGGGATCAATTACAAAATGTCTGCCAGGGGCTATTACTCAGGATATGGTAGTTCATGATTCAATAACTTAGAAAATAATGACGTGTAATTTCTTTCGAGAATAAAGCAATTGCTACTACTCGTCTTCCGAACCGTTGACTGAGGAAGAGAAAAAATTTAACTGCGGGGAACCTATAACTGTTACAAGAGTAGATGTTCACAAAATGAGGGTACAGTTTATAAATAAGCAAGCATCTTCATCTTCAAATGATCAATAAATGTTTACAACTCATTATTCTTCAAAAGATTATCTTTCCACCTCCCCAAAAACGTCTTTTTCACTTCCCCATCCTCGTCTTCCTCATCTATATCCTTTTCATCACCTTCCTTCAAATCTTCCATCTCACTCTTCAGATGAACACGACGTTTAAACAACCACGGCATAACTGAACGTAACAACATTATCCTCCAAGATGTCCCACGCACATTGCAAAATTCATACTTATCGTCAAGTGACAACTTCATCATGTAAAGTACACCCAACCTTTCAATGTATGGATGCCGGTGTGCTTCATGCGACAATAAATCCTTACGAAAATTAATCGGATATTTATCTAACATATCACCCAAGAGATCATCAGCCAACATCACTTGATCGATGCGACCGACATAGAATAAGGCGACTCCCAATAGTTTGCATACCCTTACCAACAAATAACCAGCGGTGACACCAAAACCCCAACATTCCAACGCCAAAATGACGACGTTACCACTTAACGGTCTATCTCGATACACGTGGTTTTTCGCAAAGACACGTGGCGCCAACATGGCGACTATGATCATTTTAAAAATTATAGTGAGCGTAATACCAATTGTCCAAGCAATCAAGTATATCACAATATCCCGAGTCACTTCCGAAAAGGTAAATACCAAAATCAATATTGAAAGAAGGAAAATCAAAAAACTCGAATACGAAGCTCCCCAAAAGATTGCTCCTAACAAATAAGTGGACGATTCCTGACCTTTGCCACGTAACTTCCAAAACTTCTTTCCTTGTTTCAGTGACGGTAATAGACCGTAGCGGTACTTCAAAATCACGGTAGAAGCACTCGGTAAATAACTCAGTACCAAATATATCAACCAAATGACCACCAAGCTAACGCTGACAGCAAATATGGCGTTGGCTGTTTCCAATGGTACCCAATGGTTCAATTCAAATAGCGTTTCTTCCTCTTCAGCCAACTCTTGCTCTTCACTTAAAGCACTGGTATCAATGCTGGTATCAGAGGTGTTCGTGACAAAAGGGGAACCTAATACGTCACATTCGGATCCTTGAAATTCAGAAGAAATACCAAATACACACACTCCAGCCCAAACATCTCCTTGATTTGAGGAAGAAACGGTTAAATTGTCGGGTGTACCAAGGCAATAATCGATGTCTCCATAGCACTTTGCGGTAGTGGAAAAAGCTGGAGCATGCCGTAACCCTGGTTCAAACACGCCATACACCATCAATTCCTCCGTGAATTCTTGATACGTCACATTACTGTCTGCGAAACTTAAATTGTATTCGGAGTAAAATGCATTTACGGCCGGTTCAATCCAGGATGTAGCATCGGTATAAGCTTCTTCCTCCTCTGTTGCTGTATCGTCTGTTTGAGACGTGAGTAAATCATCAACGCTCATGTAGGTAACAGCCGAACATGAATCAAAACTACGATTTTGAATTGAGTCATAATTCACAAATACTTGACTGCAAATCACGGCCCCGTCCGAATTGGGATTTCCAAATGTAACGCAGGAATTCGCATGAAATGTGCCATTGCACTCTGTGCTCCATTCATACTCGCTGCTGTTGGTTGCAAAAGATACGCTGATGCTTGATCCAGAATCTTCATCGGAGGATTCATACAAACCAGCAATTGTTTGGTAACCATTCAAGGTAGACAAGCCTACTAAAATCAACCATATGAAAACGGCTGCAACTCCTATTAACAATCGAGCGTTTAAGCGTATGCCGTGGATTTTATACAAATCCTTATTAAAAAATAATTTCCATGTCCATAGCATACCACCAATGGGTTCACCCTTGTCATGATTTTTCTCATATTTGACAATGGCCACTTTATTCTCGGTTATGGGGTGTGATTTACTGCTGTGAGTATCACCTTTGGAAGATTCGGAGCCGAATTCATCATAATGCAACGAAATAGCATTCTCCATTAACGTTTGAATTTTTACCGTAGCTGCGTTTTTACTGTAACGCTCGTCACACGCAGTCGAATGTTTGAAATATTCCAATGTGGTGGAGAACGTACGTAAATTTCTGTCGTCACGCCTCAAAATAATAATTCGCCAAATTCCCATCAACTTGTAACCAACCAATAAAAAACCTAACACGATGTAAGTAATCACACATGCTCTAACCAATGTTTCATCGGTCGCTAAATCATCGGCAATGCCCTCATAGTTAAACTCTAGCATGAAACCTGGCGTGATTACCAACACAACTCCCCAGAACAGACCATGAATTTGTTCACTCAATTTCTCCGCCGTACCGCCGTTACCAATGCTTGTTAGAGCAATTAGAGGGGTTCCAGCTACAACGATGTTAACCATTAAAAGGGACCAAGAGTACACAGTCTCGAGGATCTTGCATAAGGTATAATCCAAATCGTCGCATTCGAAGGCTGGAGAACTAAAAATGTATGGACTGAAGCATAAAGCTGCAAATACGGCTGCTAGCCATACCAGTGCAATCTATAGATTTATTAATATCATTCGATAAAAAGGATTTGTTATTTGACTAGTCAAACAGTACACCCGTATTTAATTTGAAATACATATACAACTTACATGAGTGGAGCTAACATAATTCTCGGCAGACAAATCAATGGCTGCCGCAGTTTTAATCATTTTGAAATGCTTAGTCGACGAAGTATTGATTGAGCCGCGTTCAGATACATTAGAGGCATCAGCAGCAGCTTGCATGACGTCCTGCACAAAAAATGTCGGGGATGATAACGACGATAACGGAAACAGTTTTATATCGTGTGTGAGTAACTTGATAAAATTTTGATAAGAAAACGTAGCTTCTGGACCGACTAAGTCCAAGGTATCTTGGATTACAGATGAGTTGTCCAACAACGAATGCTCTTCAAATTCACTAAATAGGGATCTGATGGTAGATTCTGTAATGGGTGCAGTTTCGGTTAAATCTGCAGAAGAAGCTAGAAACACTTTATAGAACACTTCCATCGGTGCTCCCATTTCCTCTTTTTCTCCAATTTTACTATTCTCGTCCGTAATCTTTTCCAAGAGCCAAGGAATAATCAACATACTTGCCATAGTAGGTATGTCTAAGACACGACCATCCAATTCTATTTCATCATCTTTTCTCTGTTTCTTTTTCTTATTCATATTGTCACTCTCCTCGTCTTCGTCCTCATCCGTTATCTTTTTTGGCGGACCAAGAATTCCATTAAGAATAACTTCTTGAACGCACTCCTCAGTAACGTCCATACCAAAACGAGAAAGCAAATAATGACGAATGGCCAACGCATCAATAGTGCTATCTACGTTAGTCCCGTGGAGGGCCGATATGTATTCCAATTCGGCCACGTCCCCGGCAGATCCGAGTGGTTTCTCGAATTCGAACGAGAATGCACCTGCCATGATTCGTTAAATAGTTTTTGTGGCCTGAATTATGATAGTTGTAAGGATCAATCGTAATGAATGTGATTTGAAGTGATGTGATGTGATTGATGTGTGGTGGTAGAGAAAATAATTGTGTACAATTACTGGCACCTGAAAAATGATCATGATCAGTATTTCATGTACGCTCTAGCATAATACATGTATATACATGGATCCGTGGTCTTGTATGTGCTTCTGATTAATAAATATTTATGTACATGTATCATATTAAAACTTTCTAAAGGCGAATTAGAAATTAGCCACGATTACAATAAGTGTATGTATGTATTTAAAGAGCACTCAGGCCATGACTGGCATCGGATGCCATTTATCTGTATATGTACTTTAGGTGACGTTGTGAATTTTGGAATCCAAATATTGTGTTCCACTCGATTCCAACGCTTTATGTAGATCCCTAGAATTGGAATTTCCAAGTTCGAAAGTTCTTTATGTATGCTATCTTTGTGATGCGAGGTCCGATTCAGAAATTTTTGATCTCTACAAAACTGTCGATGTTAACAAATTAGAATGGGAGAAGCCCTATCCAACAGTAAACGGTTTCGTGAATGCTCGAATGAGTATAGGTAGTTAGAGCAACTAATCGATGCATTAGAGGTTCCAGGATGACTGCAAGCTGCAAGCCATATGTCGAATCGATTTCGTTGGGTAGGAGGTGCAGGACTTGGACTTCTGAAAATGTTAAGCAATATTTGAAGATCCAAGAAGAGTCCCAAGTGCCATCGATTTAACACAAGCACAGAACTTCGTTGACAGAAAGAGCCGTACGAATGTAGAGAAACGAAAATAAGCGTAATACAGTTGTATTTTCAACAACTAAAAGGGAAAATGACAAAACTTGATACTTTCTAAAAGTGAATTTCCAAACAACGATTAATTTCCAAATTATTTGACTTTTACAATTGCAAATCCTACTGTGAACTTATATTCTCAAGAAAACAGAAACTTTCATAATACGGTGACAAAAACCAAATTTTAGTGTTATTGATATTGATATTATTTCTCGTGATTCCTTTCGAAAAACTTCGTCCATTATTCATCCCTTTTCTGGCTCGTAGCGCAATGTTGCACAATTTTCACTTCCAGAAACTTAACCATTCTAGTTCTAAGAATACCAACTTCCTTATCATTTGTTTTTGATTTCTATGAAAATTAATAATGTACAGAATTGAGGAGAGGTTGAGATATTCTGGAATGACCAAAATAGATCTTTGTGTAAATTTCTGTGGGTAAATTCGCTCAAATAGGGAATGATTACTTCGGTGATGAAACATCTTCGTAGAACGAGGTCGACTTGTCGTAAAAGTTATCTTTTCAGTGAAAGCTTGTTTCGATCATGAGATACAGAGCTTTGCAACACAACATTTTGCGCAAAATTGCGCAAAAATTTTGGCATTTCTTTCAAACCTCGAAAGAAACACCATTTTAAATGCATTGTACTTTTTTAGATATAGTATAAATAATCTATTCGTATATTTATAGGTTACAATATAAACGAACCAACGTCAGTGCTCAGAATATTCTAGGTACGAAAAAAATTGAATTCATTTTTAAAGATGAGCAATGAATATCATTCTTTTCAGGCGAAACTTGAACTGCCTAATGCAACCGTAATAACACACGATTAATCAATCCTCTTATCAAGTTGAAATATTCGTTTGTAGTCTACGAATCAAATTATTAATATGGGTATTGAAAGCGTTGTCATAATACGAATGCATTTTCCAATTTTCTTATCTATCTAACCTGTTTCTCACGTAAAAAGAATGATTAAGGATTAGGATGCGGATGTGGAGATGGGATAGGGAGGATGACATTGATTCAGCTTAGCAGTATGTTGCAAGTGATTTGCATTGTTGGTTAGAAACATTGAATGCTGATAACGACATATGTCGAGTTTATTGAGAAAGGTCTCACAGCAATTTATCAATCAGGAGTTGAGGTGATAAATAAATCATTAAAACAGAAGATTCGAAGGTGCTATTATGATTTCGTGTCTCAGTAATATGATAAAGTAATGGCAGAGAGAAAGGTAGAGGTGAGCCTCGAGCAACTAGCGGAGTTTATCGAAGGTGCTTTCAACCAAATGTATATCCACCAATTGAAAAAAGGACAATTGCTAATTCCTTTGATATTTGTGGGCTTAATCCTTATTCTGACGATTTGACTACCTTTCATAAGCATAGAGGAAAATAAATGCTGCTATGATCGAGAAAAGAATTGCCCTAGACTTAAAATAAAGAAGACTACACGTTATATATTGACAGAGCTACTACCTCCAACCTTCAATCGATAGAAAAAGGATTTTTGCTTATTCTATAAATAATTCCAACGTTTCCTCTGAATCTACTATTCGGTTCCACTGCTTCGCCTCAAACTCCGCACTTCAGGTTGATATTTTGTGTTCTAAAAGATACCAAAACATCAATAATGTCAACTGAGATAATTTATCTCAGTAATTACTTATTTAGCCGACTATAGCTAATTTGTCATTTTTTTGCCATTTTTCGGCAACAGAATATTTGGCCTTTTTTCGTGCGCAATTGGGTTGTTGCCTTCGGTACTTTGATCGTTTGAGAGCCGCCACATCTATTTTACTAGTAAATTCTGCTGAGTAGTAAAACCCCAGAGAATAAGTCCCCTTTTGGCTACCATGGTGTAGATTTTCTGTCATTTTTCAATGCATGGCGTACATTTTCTGACATAGTTCAACTTAATTTCGTCAATACACACAACAGAATGAGCTCCGATCAAAGTATACTACGAACAGCAAGGAATGATAATTCAGGCAGAAAACGTAGCGAAGATGATGAGGGAAATACATTCAAAACAAGTAAAGTGTTTGGTTCAGAAGAGTGTCCTTCATTATTTTTTATAAAAACACCATAAGCATTTTATAATCAGTCAATAAGTAACGACCATCCTTGTATGTTGCAATACTTTTTCTTCACTTCTTCCCTAATCTATACACATAAATACACACAGTGCTTGGCAACAATGTAAAAGCAGAAGATAGCTTGTTGAAGTAAAAATATGATCCTCAAGCAATAACGATTTGTTCGAGCCAATACAATATAAAACACCGGACACAACTTCGTTCCATACTGCATTATGTCCAGGGTTTACATATTCATCGAATAAATCTTTTCGTTCCCCTTCTCCATTAATAATATGGAAACATTCTTATGAAAATTGGATGGTACCACGTTTGTCATAATGATAAGGAGGTTAGGGTGCTTGATACCTTCTTGCGTAGCGCAAAATCAGGTTCAAGGGTCCAAGCTTGTGCGTTAGCAGTTACAAGCTTGCGGGGACTGGGTCAATATCACTGTGGTTAACTATATTAACCCGCAGGAGAAGTTTTTAGATACGAACATAGGGTCAGATCAAATTTTGAGAATCGGTTTACCGTAGAAACTTAAGTAGAGCTTTATTTTGATTATTTCAGAATATCTCACTTTCTCTTCAAGTATATTCATTAGAAATTTACATAGATATTATAAGCACAATGATAAGGAGGATAGGGTACTTCGAATTGTCAAAATTGGTTGAATATTGGTTATTATATGTCCATTCTCCTAAAGGTTGGTCAGCGGTTGATTTTGCTCAGAATATGGTGTTTTCAAGACTCTGATGGAAACAAGCTATCACTAATTTGATACTTTCCCAACAAAAAAGTAAGATAATATTTTTGGAAAGCAACGACTTTAAATAACAGAGATAGTTTATTATCTCAAAAAAACACTCTCAACTTGGCCTAAATTTCCCGTAGAAACTTACGTAGAGCTCTATTTTGGTTATTCCAGAATATCTCACTTTTTTAATTATATTCAGTATAAATTTACATACACATTAAAATTTTAATGATAAGGAGGTTGGGGTGCTTGATACCTCCTAGCAGTGTGCAAAATCAGGTTCAAGGGTCCAAGCTTTTGCGTTAGCAGTTACAAGCTTGGGGGGACTGGATCAATATTACTGTGGTTAACTATATTAACCCGTTGGATGTCCCTTCGGCGAGTGGTGGCGGGTCGTGATTCTACCCTGATCATGTCCTGCTTATAACCATTCAGATTAGACCTACAGTACCTAAAAAAGATTAGATGGAAAATCCTATGTTCTTGTACTATTGTAATCTGTAAGTACAATTGCTTTATTCGTATAGTACATCAGGGCAGATAGCAGAGTTCTAAACAGATGGTTCTACAAAGCCAAATACTCTACGGACCAATTTATCTAATCTTTAATGAAAGATGTTTAATAGTTTGACCATTTGCAGTACGTTAATAGTAAAAGATCGTAGATGTATGATGTGGAACTCACACCCGTGCCGTGTTGGATCGGCAAAAAATGGACTCTTCCTCTTTTTCTACAGAAAAGAGCGGGCACTTGTGAAGAGATCCCTAGGAGACTTTAAGGTGAAAAGGGGAAGATCCGTATCAATAACGGTCGTACACTCAATGTACTAACAAAGATATACATTTAAACGAAAACAGTAAAATACAAATTTTCTAACATTATTCTCGCAGAAGGCCTTCTATACATCTGCATCTGTGCATCTTTATTTCTTTTCTTAAATATCTCTTATAGTTCCCGAATCATCGAAAACAAGCAAATATCAGAACACAAATATCGTCATTTGTTGAACAACGACGATAACTTCTTCCTGGGATAATCTTTCCGTGCAAACTATTTTGATTTAGTTGATATTCGTCGTAAATCAAATTATACTTGGAACGAATAATGGGCTCTTGAAAGCGGAAAAATGAAAGGTTCAATATTAAGGAAAAACGGAGGACGGAACTGCTAAACTGCTTTACCTGAACAAGGTTTTTAGGACGATAGGCTTAAGCATTTACTTCTCACTGCCTTCTCTGACAAGATATTTTCCAATATGATTGTTTTACAACACATATTGACATACCAACACATAACATTGAACTTATTGCTTATAACAGATATATATCGTACAATTCAGAGAACAACAAAAAGACGTAAATTATCATGGTACACACTTCAATAGGCCATCACTCCTGTATACCTATACTTTCAAACCAATTGACGTCAAATCGTAAGTATTTGTAATAGCTATCTCTCTGATAAAGTCTCCAATGGCCATTACTAAAATCCATTCTTCTACTTTATCAACAAGGTATATTGATTCACCCAATTCCGACTAACATCAATTAAAATAATTACCATACGAATTCTTCTTCACAAGGTTCCAAACTATAATGAACAAACCCTGCAATGATGATTAAGGACTTTCTCGACGAGTCCCGTCCACAGTCATGAGAATAAGGAATATGTAAGCATCACAACTGTCGATATTATTCAGAAAAAGTTTCAAATCACCCCAAATTCATGTTTTTACCCAACGCTTGATATGATAACGCCACCAATGGCAACTTAAGAACTTCGTCCAAATTTATGTAATCAAGGGGAGTTTTACCACAATTATTCTTCTCAAAGAGGGCTTCTGGATACAAATGAATGAGCAATTCGACGACACTCGCATTTTTACAATGTGCAGCAAAATGAAGTAGCAGCCAACCATCCGCATTCTTCACCCGAACCACACCCGGAACCAACGCCAGCATACGTTCCACCAACGAACGAGGTCCCTTTTCTGCGGCATAATGCAACGGAATCCAATTGTACCCATCATCATCGCCAGGATCACCACCTCTCATTCGTACAGCATCCTGGATCACATTCGTAGGCAAATGATCCAACAAAAGTTTCACATCGTTCCATGGTCGTATATCATACCATGCTTCCAACGACCACTGTTTCAACACTAAGCTGACAAAACTACCCGCATCTTCATCTTTATCCTTATCTTTACACCGTGCCAACCAATGTTTTGTATATATGTTTCTTACTTCCTCTCGCACATGCGTATCCTGTAAGAATATAAATCATAGCATATCTCATGTCATGTGAATTTATCCAGTATTCCGAATTTTTTATGTTAGAAAAAGTGACGCACCATGTTCAGGATGAGATTGTTTAAAACTTCCACGTCATTCTCATTCCAATCACGATTGTGTGCATGAGTTGGTAACAAGTCAGCCATTGTTCTACACTTTAATTTATTTCTCTCTCTATCTTTCTCGATCACTCGGTCCATGAATGAATATGTGTATTGAGAAGATGTGGTTAGGGTGACACCAGTGTCAATTTGATACGTACAGTGAACAAGCAGTGATGGGATGTGCTTTGAAAATAAGAACATACAGTTACAAAAAAAACGAGCCACATGTTTGAAGGTAAACAGATGCTTCTCTTGTTTTACAGAAAGATTGGTCGAAATCAGAGCTATCATCTCGATGTAAGTTCGAATGTACAAGCTCGTAACGAATAAGGAAGAGAAAGTTGAAACTTTTTTTCTTTGGCAGAACCACTTGTTATTTCTGTTGTTAAGTAGATATTATGTTGACATCCGTGATTATTGGTCGATATGTTCCGAACCCGAACGTGATGGGCCCTGAGTCAGGGCCCCTGACAGCAAAATACATCGCACAAAAAAATGAATGGTAGGCGCTGATCGCATCGATCTCTTTTTACGGATTTTCTGAGCGAAAATCCGATTATATATCATATCTTATGACATAAAAGCGATAGTTTGCGCATCGTGCGATACAGATTTTCGAAGAGACACGCTATTCACGCTATACGGATAGAGGTGTCAACTACAACTGCCAAATAGTAACACTAACTGCAACGAACTATCAACTAACTGCCATCACTAAAATAGTTTGCTAACTGCCAACCAACTGCCAAAAAGCATTACGCTCATTTATTCCTTTTGTACTTTTTTTAAAACTGTATGCTTTTATTTTATTAACTTCTACTCTTGTACCAGGTATAAATTACTTTGTAATTACAACTCATCCTCTTCATTAGTTACAGGTTCGGAAGAGGAGTAGTAGCAGTTGTTATATGATCGAAACATATAATACGCGTCATCGTTTTCCCTGTTATTGAACCATATGTTCCCATATTCTGAATGGTATCCTCTGCTATTTCCAGCGCATGCTGCCTGAGTTGCAGCTTCTTTTGTTCTTCGTTTAAATTGTACCCGACGTATCATTAGTTCAGTCTGAGTCCTTATCGCCATACAACCTAGCGCAACTTTGAACCGTTTCTTGAATAATGCGTAAGCTCCTTTCCTTTTGTGATCCGTAGAGCTCGCAGGAGTTATGTTTTCTGCTTCTTGTGATTCTGCAGCCACCTTCGCT